>Ga0070710_10000324_pt1 | contig 22807 bp, 20 predicted proteins | sample LARL52metaG_FD_65454 | JGI IMG/M metagenome (GOLD analysis project Ga0070710, IMG submission 65454) | Corn, switchgrass and miscanthus rhizosphere microbial communities from Kellogg Biological Station, Michigan, USA - LAR L5-2 metaG | ecosystem: Host-associated > Plants > Roots > Rhizosphere ...
CGGCGTCGGCCCACGACCCCGACGACCCGAAAAGTTGCAACACGGCCGCGTGGCGCGATGGGCGCGTCCTTACCGTGGCCAAGGTGACGCAGCCGCGCGTTCATTTCATCAAGAGCCGCTCCGAGGACGGCCGCCAGGTTGAAGGCTGCCCCGCGGCCATCGAAGCCTGTCGCACGAAGTCTTATCTCGTGGCCGGCGACATCGTGCTGGTCGGCAAGACGCAAGGCGATTTCACCTGCGTGAGTTACAAGGCGCCGCAGGAAAAGGCGCAGATTTGGACCACCAACTGGCTGCCGAACGCCGCGCTTGCGCCGGTCGTCCCGATGCCATCGCCGACGACGTCGGATTGGATCGGCAGGTGGTGTCATCCGGGCTGCAGCATAGAGATCACCAAAGCAGACGGGGACGGGTTGCACGTCGAAGGTCTGATGCTGGTTCAGGCCGGGCAAGAGACGCGTAACGGCTCGTTTGACGCACGGGTGACGCCCCGGAACGGCACCATCCGCTTCGATGACGGCTACGACGATGGCTGCCGCGTCCGCATGCAGCGCGTCGGTGCTTTGCTGCTGGTGCAAGACAACGGCGTCTGCGGCGGCTATGGGGTGACGTTTACCGGCCTGTATCGCCGGAAGAACTAGGGCGTTTTCGAGCGAAGTGGGCACCGGTTCGCGTAAAGAAAACGCGTCAGGACAAGAATCTGGAGCCTTTCCGTTCCGATTCAATCGGTACGGAAACGGCTCCAGGGGACATCGAAGCGGTCACTCACGCGACGTTGGCCATGGACATATTGATCTCCGCGATCCTCTTGATCGGAAAAATATTCCTCGCTGCGATTGTCGTGATCGTCGTTGCCGTTGCCGTTTGGTTCGGCTGGTCAGCCTGGGTCAGGGCAACCGCGAAACACAATCCGGTGGAATATTATCGCGGCTGGGGCGGCTATGTGCATCCGATCGGCTTGACCCACAAGATCACCAAAGAGGAAGCCGATGCCCTTGATGCGGAGGGGACGGTCTATCTGATTGGCTACTACGATCGAGGAGAGCTGATCCGTGTCACCAAGATGCTCAATAGCGCGTTGTTCTTCGACTTCCAGTACACCTACTATCCCAACGGTAGGCTCCAAAGCGCGACAACGACGAACGCAAAAGGCGTGGTCAAAGTTCGGGAGTATGACCGCTGGGGCCGCGGCCGCCCGGATAATCCGGCAGGAATTTGGTAAGGTTCGCGCCAAGGGCGGCCTTGGTGGACCCGTCCGGCTTCGAACAATTTTTATGCAACGGCGCAGGTGGTTCGCAGGGCTGCAGCCTTGAATGCGTTGGTTCGTCCTGGATTGGTACGCCCGCCGCTGCTGACGACCCGGTCCTTGATGTCGGTCGTGGTGGCATTTTCTCGCTCGACAACGGGTGCGAGCAGCAACTTGCTGGCACGGTCGACGATCTGCCCGGCTTACTAAGGGTTGACGGATTCTAGTCCGGGATGGCGCGCAACATTCACAAATAAGACATGCCCCGTTTCGACCAATCGTGTCGCGCTGCACTGCGGCAAGGCAAAACCATCCTCAGGCCACGCAATCCTTTTACAGCCGTTTGAGTTGGGTTAGAGAGGGGCCTTCATTCTCTCACCCGGAATTGCCATGGCCGTACCCAAGAAGAGCGTCACGAAGGAAGCAGGGCAGGACAAGGGCCAAGAAAAAAACGAAGAAAAAGACAATGGCTCCCCGCCGGAGTTCACCAGAGAGCAGGAATTGACCGCGCTGCGCGACATGCTCCTGATCCGGCGCTTCGAAGAGAAGGCGGGCCAGCTCTACGGCATGGGCGCGATCGGTGGCTTCTGCCACCTTTACATCGGCCAGGAAGCAGTCGTGGTCGGCATGCAGATGGCCTTGAAAAAGGGCGATCAGGTCATAACCGGCTACCGGGATCACGGCCACATGCTTGCCACCGGCATGGAGGCGCGGGGCGTAATGGCCGAGCTGACTGGCCGGCGCGGCGGCTATTCCAAGGGCAAGGGCGGCTCGATGCACATGTTCAGCATCGAGAAGAATTTTTATGGCGGCCACGGCATCGTCGGCGCGCAGGTCTCGCTCGGCACGGGCCTCGCCTTCGCCAACCGCTATCGCGGCAATGATTTCGTCAGCCTGACCTATTTTGGCGATGGCGCGGCCAACCAGGGCCAAGTCTATGAGAGCTTCAACATGGCCGAGTTGTGGAAGCTGCCGGTCGTCTATGTGATCGAGAATAACCGCTATGCGATGGGCACATCGGTGGCCCGCGCTTCGGCGCAGGCCGATTTCTCCAAGCGCGGCGCCTCCTTCAACATTCCAGGCGAGCAGGTCGACGGCATGGACGTGCGCGCGGTGAAAGCCGCCGCCGACAAGGCGGTGGCGTGGTGCCGGGCCGGCAATGGCCCCTTCATCCTGGAGATGCAGACCTACCGCTATCGCGGTCACTCGATGTCGGATCCCGCGAAGTACCGGACGCGCGAAGAGGTCGAAAAGGTCCGCCACGACCAGGACCCGATCGAGCAGGTGCGCAACCGGCTGATGGCGGCCAAGGTCAGCGAGCAGGAATTGAAGGCGATCGACGCGCAGGTGCGCGAGATCGTCAACGACGCCGCCGATTTCGCCCAGCACGATCCCGAGCCGGACGCGTCCGAACTCTATACCGACATCTATCACTGACCGCGCGCAAATGCGGCGCGCAAACTCTTGCAGGTCGAAGCCAAAAAGACTGATTTCCCGGAGCCACTATGCCAATTCAAGTGCTGATGCCTGCGCTGTCGCCCACCATGGAAAAGGGCAACCTCGCCAAATGGCTCAAGAAGGAAGGCGAGACGATCAAGTCCGGTGACGTGATCGCCGAGATCGAGACCGACAAGGCGACCATGGAGGTCGAGGCGACCGACGAGGGCACGCTCGGCAAGATTTTGATCCCCGAGGGCACCGCCGACGTTGCCGTGAACACGCCGATCGCGACCATTCTCGCCGACGGCGAGAGCGCGGCCGATCTTGCCAAGGTGGTCTCCGCGCCGGCCAAGCAGGAGAAGGCGGCGGAGTCCGCGCCGCCCACGGCGGCCAAGGCCGAGGTGCCGGCCTCGCCCGCGGCTGCACCGGCCGTGCCGCAGGCGGCGGCCGCGCCCGATCCGGAAATCCCGGCGGGCACCGAGATGGTCACGATGACGATTCGCGAGGCGCTGCGCGATGCCATGGCCGAGGAGATGCGGCGCGATGGCGATGTCTTCATCATGGGTGAGGAGGTCGCCGAATATCAGGGCGCCTACAAGATCACCCAGGGGCTGTTGCAGGAATTCGGCGCCCGCCGCGTCATCGACACGCCGATCACCGAACACGGCTTTGCCGGCATCGGCATCGGCGCCGCGCTGACCGGGCTCAAGCCGATCGTGGAATTCATGACATTCAACTTCGCCATGCAGGCGATGGACCAGATCATCAATTCGGCGGCCAAGACGCTCTATATGTCCGGCGGCCAGCTCGGCTGCTCGATCGTGTTTCGCGGACCGAATGGCGCCGCCGCCCGCGTCGCCGCGCAGCACAGCCAGGACTATTCGTCCTGGTATTCGCACATTCCCGGTTTGAAGGTGATCGCGCCATATTCTGCGGCGGACGCCAAGGGACTCTTGAAGGCTGCGATCCGCGATCCCAATCCGGTGATCTTCCTCGAGAACGAAGTGCTGTATGGACACTCCGGCGAGGTGCCAAAACTCGCCGATTATGTGATCCCGATCGGCAAGGCGCGCATTGCCCGCGTGGGCAGCCACGTCACGCTCATCTCCTGGTCGAACGGCATGACCTACGCGCTGAAGGCGGCCGACGACCTCGCCAAGGAGGGTATCGAGGCCGAGGTGATCGATTTGCGCACGCTGCGTCCGATGGATACCGACACCATCGTCGCGTCGGTGAAGAAGACCGGACGCGCGGTCACGGTCGAGGAAGGCTGGCAGCAGAGCGGGGTCGGCGCCGAGATCGCCGCGCGCATCATGGAGCACGCCTTCGACTATCTCGATGCGCCGGTCACCCGCGTCTCCGGCAAGGACGTGCCGATGCCCTATGCGCACAATCTGGAAAAGCTCGCGCTGCCGTCCGCGGCCGACGTGGTCGCGGCAGCCAAAGCCGTCTGCTATCGGTGATTCATGGCAGGCCCCAAGGAACAGCCACTGCCACCTGACGTCATCGGCCGCGAGGACGCCACCGAAGTGCTGCGTGCCTTCGTGCTCGATGGCGGTCTGTCCATCGCCTTCACCCGCGCCTTCGAGGAGCCCGACGTCTGGGGCATGCTGCTGGTCGACGTCGCCCGCCATGCCGCGCGCGCCTATGCGCGCGAGGGCGACTACACCGAGGAGGATGCGCTGGCGCGCATCATCGAGATGTTCGAAGCCGAACTCGCCAGGCCGACCGACTTGGGCTCAACCACGCCGCGATCGCAACAAGGTCACTAGAAAATGCCGATCAATATTCTGATGCCCGCGCTGTCGCCGACGATGGAGAAGGGCAACCTCGCCAAATGGCTGAAAAAAGAGGGCGACAAGGTCAAGTCCGGCGACGTCATCGCGGAGATCGAGACCGACAAGGCGACCATGGAGGTCGAGGCGGTCGACGAGGGGACGCTGGCAAAAATCGTGGTGCCCGAGGGCACGCAGGATGTCGCCGTCAATGACGTGATCGCAGTGCTCGCCGGCGACGGCGAGGACGTCAAGGCCGCCGGTGCCGCCGCGGCCAACAAGCCAGCTCCGAAAGCGGAAGCGCCGGCACCGAAGCCCGCGGCTGCGCCTGCAGCTTCGCCGGCGCCTGCCGCGGCACCTGCGCCCGTCGTCGCGGCGCCGGCGGCCTCGCCCGCGCTGCAGGCCAATGGCGGCGGCCGCATCTTTTCCTCGCCGCTGGCGCGGCGGCTTGCCAAGGACGCCGGGATCGAGATTTCCCGCATCATGGGATCAGGCCCGCATGGCCGCATCGTCGCCCGCGACGTCGAGGAGGCAAAATCGGGCAAGGGCCTGAAGACGCCGGCCGCCGCGCCCGCGCCGTCGCCGGCGATTGCGCCGTCGATGTCCGACAAGCAGATTCTCGCGCTGTTCGAGCCGGGATCTTACGAGATCGTGCCGCATGACGGCATGCGGCGCACGATCGCGCAGCGGCTCACCGCCTCGATCCAGAACGTCCCGCATTTCTACCTGACGATCGACTGCGACATCGGAAAACTGCTCGCTGCGCGCGAGGAGATCAACAAGGCGGCGCCGACCGACAAGGACAAGAAGCCGCTCTACAAGCTCTCGGTGAACGATTTTGTCATCAAGGCGATGGCGGTCGCGCTGCAGAAGAAGCCCGACTGCAATGTGAGCTGGACCGAGGGCGGCATGGTCAAGCACAAGCATTCGGATATCGGCGTCGCGGTGGCGATGCCGGGCGGGCTGATCACGCCGATCATCCGCAAGGCGGAGACCAAGACGCTGTCGCTGATTTCTGGCGAGATGAAGGATTTTGCCGCCCGCGCCCGCGCGCGCAAGCTGAAGCCCGAGGAATATCAGGGCGGCACCACCGCGGTCTCCAACCTCGGCATGTACGGCATCAACCACTTCACCGCAGTGATCAACCCGCCGCATGCGACGATTTTGGCGGTCGGCACCAGCGAGGAGCGGCCGGTGGTGCGCGCCGGCAAGATCGAGATCGCGCATATCATGAGCGTGACCTTGTCCTGCGATCACCGCGCCATCGACGGCGCGCTCGGCGCCGAGCTGATCGGCGAGTTCAAGAAGCTGATCGAAAATCCCGTGATGATGATGGTGTGAGGCGGGAGCAAGTCCGACCTGCTTCCGAAGGAAGAAGAACAAGAGCGAGTAAACATGGCCGACACATCCTTCGACGTCATCATCATCGGTTCCGGGCCGGGCGGCTACGTCACCGCGATCCGCGCTGCGCAGCTCGGTTTCAAGACCGCGATCGTCGAAAAGGCTTATCTCGGCGGCATCTGCCTGAACTGGGGCTGCATCCCGACCAAGGCGCTTTTGCGCTCGGCGGAAATCTATCACTACATGCAGCACGCCAAGGACTATGGGCTCTCAGCCGAGAAGGTCAGCTATGATCCGAAGGCCGTGGTGCAGCGCTCGCGCGGCGTCTCCAAGCGCCTGAACGACGGCGTCGGCTTCCTGATGAAGAAGAACAAGGTCCAGGTCATCTGGGGCGAGGCGGCCATCGACGCGCCCGGCAAGATCACAGTGAAGAAGTCGGCGGTCGAGGCGCCGAAGGGCGCGGCGGGTGAGGGCACCTACCAGGCCAAGCACATCATCATCGCGACCGGCGCGCGGCCACGCGTGCTGCCGGGCCTCGAGCCGGACAAGAAGCTGATCTGGACCTATTTTGAGGCCATGGTGCCGGAGCGCATGCCAAAGTCGCTCTTGGTGGTCGGCTCCGGCGCGATCGGCATCGAGTTCGCCTCGTTCTTCCGCACCATGGGCAGCGAGGTCACGGTGGTCGAGGTGCTGCCGCAGATCCTGCCCGTGGAAGACGCCGAGATCGCCGGCCTGGCACGAAAACGCTTCGAGAAGCAGGGCATCAAGATCCTGACCTCGACCAAAGTCGCCAAGCTCGAGAAGAAGGCCGACAGCGTGGTCGCGACCATCGATGACGGCAAGAGCGTGCAGACAGCCGAATTCGAGCGGGTGATTTCGGCGGTCGGCGTGGTCGGCAACATCGAAAATCTCGGGCTCGAAAAACTCGGCGTGAAAACCGACCGCGGCTGCATCGTTGTCGACGGCCTCGGCAAGACCAGCGTGCCCGGCATCTACGCGATCGGCGACGTCGCCGGTCCGCCGATGCTGGCGCACAAGGCCGAGCATGAGGGCGTGATCTGCGTCGAGGCGATCAAGGGCCTGCACCCGCATCCGATCGACAAGAACCTCATTCCCGGCTGCACCTATTGCCAGCCGCAGGTCGCCTCCGTCGGCCTGACCGAGGCGAGGGCGAAAGAGGGCGGCCGCGAAATCCGCGTCGGCCGCTTCCCCTTCGTCGGCAACGGCAAGGCGATCGCGCTCGGCGAGGACCAGGGCCTGGTGAAAGTCGTGTTCGACAAGAAGACCGGCCAGCTTCTGGGCGCGCACATGGTCGGCGCCGAAGTCACCGAGCTGATCCAGGGCTATGTCGTCGCCATGAACCTGGAGACGACGGAGGAAGAGCTGATGCACACGGTCTTCCCGCATCCGACGCTGTCGGAAATGATGAAGGAAGCGGTGCTCGACGCCTATGGCCGCGTGCTGAATATCTGAGAATGAACCATCAAATCACTCCGTCATTGCGAGCCAACGGTCGCGCGAATGCGTGCCCGATGATAAACTCCGCGAAGCAATCCAGAAATGCATCCGCGGAGACGGTCTGGATTGCTTCGTCGCAAGGGCTCCTCGCAATGACGGCGGTGCGTCACGCGCGCAACCTTGTCCGATCCGGGATCATCAGCGAAAAGCGACAATGAAAGACAACGACAACCTGACAATCGAGCGGCCAACGTTCGTCACCCATCTCGAATGTTCGCTGCAAGGCGACCATTATTCCGCCGACCAGATCCACAATCTCTCCGAGGCGGGCAAGCCGCTGCTGGTACGCTATGATCTTGCGGGCGTCAAAGGCGCGCTGAGCAAGGACGCGCTCAAGGAGCGTCCCGCCGACATGTGGCGCTACCGCGAGCTGCTGCCGGTGCGCAAATGCGAAAACATCGTCTCGCTCGGCGAGGTAACGACGCCGCTGATCCGGCTGCCAAAACTCGGCAACAAACTCGGCGGCGGCGAGATCATCGTGAAGGACGAGGGGCGGCTGCCGACCGGCTCGTTCAAGGCGCGCGGGCTCGTGATGGCGGTGTCGATGGGCAAGGCGCTCGGCATCACCCACATGGCGATGCCGACCAACGGCAATGCCGGCGCGGCGCTGGCCGCCTATGCGACGAGCTGCGGCATCAGGACCACGATCTTCTGTCCGGCCGATACGCCGGAGGTCAATGTCAGCGAGATCGAACTGCAGGGCGCCACCGTCTACCGCGTCAACGGGCTTATCGATGATTGCGGAAAAATTGTCGGCGAGGGCAAGGCGAAGGCGGGCTGGTTCGACACCTCGACGTTGAAGGAGCCCTACCGGATCGAGGGCAAGAAGACGATGGGGCTGGAACTGGCCGAGCAACTCGGCTGGGACGTGCCCGACGTGATCTTCTATCCGACCGGCGGCGGCACCGGCCTGATCGGGATGTGGAAGGCGTTTGCCGAACTGGAAGCGATCGGTTTCATCGGGTCAAAACGCCCGCGCATGGTGGCGGTGCAGGCCGCGGGCTGCGCGCCGATGGTGCGCGCGTTCGAGGCAGGTAGCGAGCATGCGCCGCGCTGGGAGGATGCGCACACGATCGCCTCGGGGATTCGCGTGCCGCAGGCGGTTGGCGATTTTCTGATCCTGCGCGCGGTGCGCCAGAGCAACGGTTTTGCCATCGCGGTCGATGACGACAAGATTTCCGCGGCGCTGAACGAAGTCGCGCGAGAGGAGGGGCTTTTGCTGTGTCCCGAGGGGGCCGCGACCTATGCCGCCTACCAGCAGAGCCTCGCCGATGGCCGCGTCAGCAAGAACGATCGCGTCATGCTGTTCAATTGCGCCACCGGCCTCAAATATCCGCTGCCGCCCGTCACCCGCACGCTCGATCGCTTCAAGCCGATCGACTATGCCAATCTCTGACCAGGTCCGGCACCGCGGGAGGACGTGATGCGAGGGGCGCTCTTTTTCGTTGTTGCCGCGCTGCTGTCGTTCGGCTCGGTCGCGCATGCGGACACCTTCCCGTCGCGCCCCATCACCATCATCGTGCCGTTCGCGGCCGGCGGCCCGTCGGACGCCATGGCTCGCATCCTGGCCGAGCGCCTAAGACTGTCGCTCGGCCAGGTGGTGCTGATCGAGAACGTGACGGGTGCGGGGGGATCGATCGGCGTCGGCCGCGCCGTGCATGCGGCGGCGGACGGCTACACGATTTCGTTCGGCCATCTCGGCACCCATGTCTGCAACGGCGCGATCTACAAGCTTAGTTACGACCTGGTTGACGATCTCGAGCCGGTGGCGTTGCTGCCGAGCAACCCGATGATCATCGTCTCCAGGAATGACGTGCCGGCGAAATCGCTCGCCGAACTGCTTGCCTGGCTGAAATCGAAGGCGCAGCCCGCGACCGCCGGCACGGCCGGCGCCGGCTCGGGCAGCCACATTGCCGGGCTCTATTTCGAGCAGGTGTCGGGCGCAAAGCTGCAATTCGTGCCGTACCGCGGCACGGCGCCCGCGCTCAGCGACTTGGTGGCCGGCCAGATCGACATCATCGTCGACCAGACCTCGAACTCGATCAACCAAGTGCGCGCCGGTACCATCCGCGCCTACGCAATCACCCAAGGCGCGCGGCTCGCGCAGGCGCCGGATATCCCGACCGTGGACGAGGCCGGCTTGGGCGGCTTTCACATGACCTTGTGGTCGGGCCTGTGGGTGCCGAAAGGGACGCCGAAGGAGGTCGTGGCCCGGCTCAATGCCGCGACCGAGGAGGCTCTCAGCGATGTTGCGGTGCAAAAACAGCTGGAAAATCTCGGCTTGCAAATGCCGGACAAGGACAAGTCCACGCCGGAGGCGCTCGGGGCTTGGCAGAAGGCCGAGATCGCCAAATGGTGGCCCCTGATCAAGGCCGCCGGCGTCAAGGTGGAGTAGCCGGAATGTCACGGTCAAGCCGTATCCGGCCGCGAGCAGGCTGCCGGATGCTCGCCTATCGGTAACAAAAATTAACATTTGGTTGCAGGTCGGCCACGAATGTTGCCCCCTCGCAACATTGGGAGAACATCTTCGCAACTGTGGCGGGCCGCCCTTGCATCCGCCGCTTTTTGGCCACACCCCTACACGAAAGATTTGTTTCAAAGTCTAAGACCAGCGCGAAGGCGAACGAAAATCCTGTGTTGTGTGTTGTGGATTTTCCGGGGCTGACAGAGTTGGCCGAGGGAACAGGGTTTCGTCGCGATGGACGCGAAGGCTCAGATTAAGACAAGGCTGCCAAGCCGTCACGTGACGGAAGGGCCTGAGCGCGCGCCGCATCGCTCCTATTTCTATGCGATGGGGCTGACGACCGCGCAGATTCATCAGCCCTTCGTCGGTGTGGCCTCCTGCTGGAACGAGGCGGCCCCCTGCAACATCGCGCTGATGCGCCAGGCTCAGGCAGTCAAGAAGGGCGTGGCTGCCGCCGGCGGCACGCCGCGCGAGTTCTGCACCATCACGGTCACCGATGGCATAGCGATGGGCCATGACGGCATGCGCTCGTCGCTGCCGTCGCGCGAAGTCATTGCCGACTCGGTGGAATTGACCGTGCGCGGCCATGCCTATGACGCCCTGGTCGGGCTCGCCGGCTGCGACAAGTCGCTGCCCGGCATGATGATGGCCATGGTCCGCCTCAACGTGCCCTCGGTCTTCATCTATGGCGGCTCGATCCTGCCCGGCAATTTCCGCGGCCAGCAGGTCACCGTGCAGGACATGTTCGAGGCGGTCGGCAAGCACTCGGTCGGAACGATGTCGGACGAGGACCTCGACGAGATCGAGCGCGTGGCATGCCCGTCGGCCGGCGCGTGCGGCGCACAATTCACCGCCAACACCATGGCGACCGTGTCCGAGGCGATCGGGCTCGCGCTACCCTATTCGGCCGGCGCGCCGGCGCCGTACGAGATCCGCGATTCCTTCTGCATGACCGCCGGCGAGCAGGTCATGGAGCTGATCGTGGCCAATATCCGTCCCCGCGACATAGTGACCAGAAAGGCGCTGGAGAATGCGGCAGCCGTGGTTGCAGCCTCGGGCGGTTCAACCAACGCTGGCCTGCACTTGCCGGCAATTGCTCACGAAGCCGGCATCAAGTTCGACTTATTTGACGTCGCCGAAATCTTCAAAAAGACACCTTATATCGCGGATTTGAAACCGGGGGGCCGCTATGTCGCCAAAGACATGTTCGAGGCTGGCGGCATTCCGCTTCTGATGAAGACGCTTCTCGATCACGGGTTTTTACATGGTGACTGCTTGACGGTCACCGGCCGGACGATTGCAGAGAATCTCAAGGGCGTGAAATGGAATCCGCATCAAGACGTGGTGCGGGCTGCTGACAAGCCGATCACCGCGACCGGCGGTGTGGTCGGATTGAAGGGCAACCTCGCGCCCGAAGGAGCGATCGTGAAAGTCGCCGGCATGTCGAACCTGAGGTTTACGGGACCGGCCCGCTGCTTCGACCGTGAGGAAGACGCTTTCGAGGCAGTGCAGAAGCGCACCTACAAGGAAGGCGAGGTCATCGTCATCCGCTACGAGGGACCGCGTGGTGGTCCAGGCATGCGCGAAATGCTTTCGACGACGGCTGCGCTGACCGGGCAGGGCATGGGCGGCAAGATCGCGCTGATCACCGACGGCCGGTTTTCGGGCGCGACGCGCGGGTTTTGCATCGGCCATGTCGGGCCGGAGGCGGCGGTCGGCGGACCGATCGGATTGCTCGCCGATGGCGACATCATCGAGATCGATGCGGTCGCCGGTACTTTGAACGTGAAATTGTCGGACGCCGAATTGGCGGAGCGCAAAACCAAATGGACGGTGCGTGAGACTAAGCACACGTCGGGGGCGCTTTGGAAATACGCTCAGCAGGTAGGACCAGCGGTTGCAGGAGCCGTGACACACCCCGGTGGTGCTCACGAGAAGCAGTGCTATGCGGACATTTGAAAAAATTATTCTTGGCTGTTTTTTGGTGATCGCGCCCCTGTCGGGCCCGGCATCCGCCTTTGATGGCGCGCCGGCCAACCAGGACTCGACGATTGCCGTGATGTCTGGACAACCAGGAGTTGCTTCCGGGGTCAGGAAGGGTGCGCCATCGGGATCGTCGGCGGCGACGCCCGTGGACTCGCTGACGGCGCTGCAATATGCCGCTGAAGAGGGACATTTCGTCGCACAATGGAAGCTCGGGCGGATGTACGCCCTGGGCGAGGGCGTTGTGCAGGATGACGTGCGCGCCTTCGAATATTTCAGCCGTATCGCCAACGCGCATGCCGAGGACAGCCCGTCCTCGCCGCAATCGGCGATCGTTGCCAACGCTTTCCTGGCGCTCGGCCGTTATTATCTCAGCGGCATCCCGAATTCGAAGGTCAAGGCGGATCAGGATCGGGCGCGGGAGATGCTGTCCTACGCGGCGTCCTATTTCGGCAATGCGGATGCGCAATATGATCTGGCGCGGCTTTACCTGAAGTCGTCGGATGCCTCGCGCGACGATTTCCGCTATGGCGCGCGCTGGCTCGGGCTCGCGGCGCAGAAGGGACAGCATCAGGCGCAGGCCCTGCTCGGCCAGATGCTGTTCAACGGCGACCGCCTGCCGCGGCAGGCCGCGCGCGGCCTCATGTGGCTGACGCTCGCGCGCGACAGCGCGGGTCCCGACGAGGCCTGGATCAAGGAAAACTACAACCGCGCTTTCGCCAAGGCGTCCGACGACGACCGCGCCTCGGCGCTGAAGATGCTTGAGCTCTGGGTCCAGGGCAAGCGCGATTGAGATCGCGTAGGGTGGGCAAAGCGAAGCGTGCCCACCATTCCCGGTGATGATGTTGATCGTTGATGGTGGGCACGGCGCGAAGGCGCGCCATTGCCCACCCTACCGCTGTGGCAACGTCACTACGCCGTCTCCAGATCGAGATCCGCCCACACCGGCACGTGGTCCGACGGTTTTTCCCAGGCGCGGACATAACTGTCGATGCCGACATCGACCAGGCGGTCGGCGGCCTGCGGCGACATCAACAGATGATCGATGCGCAGGCCCCAGTTCTTCTGCCAGGCGCCGGCCTGGTAGTCCCAGAACGTGTACTGGCCCGGCGCGTCGTTGACGGCGCGCAGCGCGTCGGTGAGGCCTAAGGCCAGCAGCGCCTGAAAGCTTTCGCGGGTCTGCGGGCGGAACAGCGCATCATCGACCCAGGCCGCCGGATTATGGACATCCTGCGCGGACGGAATCACGTTGTAGTCGCCGGCGAGCACCAGCGGCTCCTCCGCCAAAAGTCGTTCCCTGGCATACTCGCGAAGCCGCGACATCCATTTCAGCTTGTAGGGATACTTGTCGGAATTCGAAGGATTGCCATTGGGCAGATAGAGGCACGCGACGCGCACCACGCCGCGCTTCAGCGTCACCACGCCTTCGATGAAGCGCGCATGCGCATCCTCGTCGTCGCCGGCGAGCCCCGACTTGGTCTCGTCGAACCGCAGCTTTGAGAGCAGCGCGACGCCGTTAAACGTCTTCTGGCCGTGGGTGACGACGTTGTAGCCGAGCGCCTCCAGTTCGAAGCGCGGAAACGCGTCGTCGGTGCACTTGGTCTCCTGCAGGCAGACCACGTCCGGCTGGCACTCTTTCAGCCAGGCCATCAGCGGCTCGAGCCGCTGCCGGATCGAATTGACGTTCCAGGTGGCAATGCGCATTGACGTTTCCCTGCTGAAGATGCGGATCATGCTTCCTGCCGCACGATCCGAAGCATGTTTATAGCTCGTCATGCCCGCGCTTGTCGCGGGCATCCACGTCTTTCTTCCGATTCAGCAAAGACGTGGATGGACGAGCCCGACCATGACGATACTTTGGCGCGCCGACGTCGCTCTACGAATCGAGCGCACGACGGGCAAATGGCGCATAAGCGCCATGCGCACACTGCCCGTCGTGCCATTCTGTCGCAACCGGCCTGTTCTGTTTTTCGTAAACAAACTTGACTCTTCCTGAAATCAGAAGCATGATGCGCGGGTCCCGCCTCGGTAAGAGGGGCGTATGCGCTATCGTCACGACCGAGGCGGGATGCGATGGACGCGTTGGCGACGCGCGCGATTGTTTCGCGCGGACGAACGGCGTTGATGCGGACGACGAAATCGTGTGGTCCTGGCCTCCCGACGCTGAGGTCAAGTGAGCAGAACGATCTGCTCGCGACAGGAGCAAAAAAGCCCGGTTCCTGGGGAGAGCACGTATAAGGCGTAGACCATCGCGCAGGGAAGGCCGGGATATCTCGGCTGAACCTGTGGTTCCTTCCCCGTGCTTTTTGTTGCACGGGGGCCATGGGTATCAGTCGATACCCGGCCTTCCCTGCGCCCTTTGACTCCAGAGGGCGGGACCAATGCACAACTCGGGCGCGATCACGCCGCGGGGAAGTCAAGCTGTGCTCTATCAGCGACGTCATTGCGAGCGAAGCGAAGCAATCCAGAGTCCGGCCGGTGGCAGTCTGGATTGCTTCGGCGCTAAGGCGCCCCGCAATGACGGAGCGGGCCGGCGCGACCGAGGCTCCGAAACGATCAGATCGAAAAGCTGGTGCCGCAGCCGCAGGAGGCGGTGGCGTTCGGATTGATGACGCGAAACGAGGCGCCGATCAGGTCGTCGACGAAGTCGACTTCGGAGCCAGCCAGGAACGGTGCGGATGCCGGATCGACCAGCACGACCGCGGTGTCGCGCGCGATCACCATGTCGTCCTCGGCCTGTGCGCGCTCGATGTCGAACTTGTACTGGAAGCCGGAGCAGCCGCCGCCTTCGACGGAAATGCGCAGCATGGCGCCATTGCCTTCGCCTTTGAGGATTTCGCCGATTCGGCGGGCGGCGCGCTCGCTGATGGTGACGGCGGTCATGGCAAATCGTCTCCTTGAGAGGGCAGGCGTCATGGTCAGCAGGCGTCATAGTCAAATGACTTGGTCAATTCACTTGGCCAATTCACTTGGTATCCTGCCTCCGCAATAGTTAAGTGCGGATGCCCGGAGAATCAAACTTTTAAGGGATCAAACCACCGTGTCGGTCGGAATGGCTGCCCCCCGCGCCCCCTATGCCTGCGATGGTGATCAAACCCGCGGCCGCCTCCATGCCGAGCCGCCGGCCAAGACCCGCAGCCCGTTCCGGAGGGATTGCGACCGGGTGATCCACTCGGCCGCGTTCCGCCGCCTCAAGCACAAGACCCAGGTGTTCGTGTTCCACGAGGGCGATCACTACCGCACGCGGCTGACCCATTCGCTGGAGGTGGCGCAGATCGCCCGCGCGCTGGCCCGCCAGCTTGGGCTCGACGAGGACCTCACCGAGACCCTGGCGCTGGCGCATGACCTCGGTCATCCCCCGTTCGGCCACGCCGGCGAGCGCGCGCTGGATGCCTGCCTGAAGGAGGCCGGCGGTTTCGATCACAACGCCCAGTCGCTGCGCGTGGTGACCGCGCTGGAGCGTCGCTATCCCGCCTTCGACGGTCTCAATCTGACCTGGGAGGCGCTCGAGGGGATCGTCAAGCACAACGGCCCGCTGCTCCGTGCTATCCCGGTGGGCATTGCGGAATTCGATCGCGCCTACGATCTGGAGCTCTGGAGCTTTGCCTCGCTCGAGGCCCAGGTCGCGGCGATCGCGGACGACATCGCCTACGATGCGCACGATATCGACGACGGGTTGCGGGCCGGCCTGTTCCGCCTTGACGATTTGAAAGAGATGCCGCTGACGGCTCACATGATCGCCGACATCGACGGCCGCTATCCGCATCTCGATGACGACAGGCGCGCCGCAGAGCTCGTGCGCGAGCTGATCTCTTATCTGATCGGAGCGGTGTTTTGTGAAACGCGCAGCCGGCTCGAAGCCGCGCGGCCCGCCTCCGTCGAGGCCGTGCGCAAGCATGGCGCGCAGCTCGCTGCGTTCCCGGACCGCGTCGCGGCGGAGGAGGCGGCCATCAAGGCCTTTTTGAAGACGCGGATGTACAGGCATGACTGGGTGATGCGCATCATGCGCGATGCCGAAGCGATCGTGAGCAACCTGTTCCAGCGCTATCAACGCGATCCCGGCGAGTTGCCTGCCGAATGGCTGCTGCACGGCCCGGGCGGCGGCGCCGGCGAGGCGGTGGATGCCCGTCTGATCGGCAATTTCATCGCCGGGATGACCGACCGTTTCGCGCTGACCGAGCACCAAAGGCTCTTTGACTCCACCCCGGATTTGCGTTAGGCGCGGCCATGCTCAATCCAGTCTCTCCGCTCCATTTGTTCGCCGACGTGCAGGCGCGCGTGCATGCGATCTGCGCCGGTCTCGCTGCCGATGGCGGATGGTCCGAGGGAACCGACCTGTCGCGCGTCGTGGTCGAGCCGCCGAGGGATTCCAGCCACGGCGACATGGCGACCAACGCGGCCATGGTGCTCGCCAAGGACGCCAGGTCGAAGCCGCGCGATCTCGCCGAGCAGATCGCCGAGCGGCTGCGGAGCGAGGAGCTGGTCGCCAAGGTCGACATCGCCGGCCCCGGCTTCATCAACCTGACCTTGAAGCCTGCCGCCTGGGTGGACGCGCTGCGGACGATCCTGCGTGAAGGCGCTTCCTACGGCCGCGCTACCGCGCCCGGCGCGGCGAGGGTGAATGTCGAATATGTCTCGGCCAATCCAACCGGGCCGATGCATGTCGGGCATTGCCGCGGCGCCGTGTTCGGCGATGCGCTGTGCAGCCTGTTGCAGGTCGCGGGCCGCGACGTCACCCGCGAATACTACATCAACGATGCCGGCGCCCAGGTCGACGTGCTCGCGCGCTCGGCCTACCTGCGCTATCGCGAGGCGCTCGGCGAGGCGATCGGCGCGATCCCGGAGGGGCTCTATCCCGGCGACTATCTGAAGCCGGTCGGCGCGGCGCTTGCGAGCGAATACGGCGGCCGGCTGCGCACGATGAGCGAGGCGCAGTGGCTGCCGATCGTGCGCGCCAAGGCGATCGCGATGATGATGGACGAGATCAAGAGCGATCTCGCCGCGCTCAACATCCATCACGACGTGTTCTTCTCGGAGCGCTCGCTGATCGAGGACGGCAACAACAAGGTCGCCGAGACCATCGATTTCCTGCGCGAGAAGGGCGACATTTATCAGGGCCGCCTGCCGCCGCCGAAAGGCAAGCCGGTCGAGGATTATGAAGACCGCGAGCAGAGCCTGTTTCGCGCCACCGACTATGGCGACGACGTCGACCGTCCGCTGATCAAGTCGGACGGCTCCTACACCTATTTCGCGTCGGATATCGCCAACCACAAGAACAAGTTCGATCGCGGCTTTGCCGATTTGATCGACGTGTTCGGCGCCGATCATGGCGGCTATGTGAAGCGCATGCAGGCGGCGGTGAAGGCGGTGACCGCCGGCAAGGCCGAGCTCGACGTCAAGATCGTTCAGCTCGTCAGGCTGCTCCGCAATGGCGAGCCCGTGAAAATGTCGAAGCGCTCGGGCGATTTCGTGACGCTGCGCGAGGTGGTCGACGAGGTCGGCCGCGACGCCGTGCGCTTCATGATGCTGTACCGCAAAAACGATGCGGTGCTGGATTTCGATCTCGCCAAGGTGATCGAACAGTCACGGGACAACCCGGTGTTCTATGTCCAGTACGGACATGCGCGCGGGCATTCGATCTTCCGCAGAGGGCGCGAGGTCGTGCCTGATCTCCCGAATGAGGATGGCGCGCGACGGGCGTATCTGTCCGAGGCCCCGCTGGAGCGACTCAGCGCGCCCGAGGAGCTCGACCTCCTGCGTCGGCTAGCGCTCTACCCGAGGATGATCGAGGCAGCGGCTGCAACCCATGAGCCGCATCGGATCGCCTTTTATCTCTATGATTTAGCTAGCGAGTTCCACGCGCTTTGGACCAAGGGCGGCACCGAATTGCCCCATTTACGCTTCATTAGCGATCATGATGCAAACCTTACCAGGGCGCGGCTGGCGATGGTACAGGCCGTCGTTTCCGTCCTGGCTTCGGGTCTGGCGATATTGGGCGTGCACGCCCCCGTCGAGATGCGGTAGGCTATGGGGGCTTTTGGGGTCTAGATTTGCGACCGATGCGGGCATCCGGCAGGGCTGGACCGCTTTGTATACAGTTGGCGGCTAGCCCGAACGGGGATACATCATCACGATGGCAGATCGCTTTCAAGATAGGCCGGGCTCTGACGATTTAGATCGTCTCGATCCACGCGGGCGCGGTCAGATGCGCGGTGGTGACGCCGATCCGTTGGCTGAGCTGGCCCGTCTGATCGGCCAGAACGATCCGTTTGGCGGCGGGGGTGGTCCCGCCGTCGCTGGCGGCATGGGCCGCGCCAATGCGAGAGTGCAGCCGCAGCCCCAGCCCCAGCGTGCTGCGCCCGATCCATTCCGGGCTCCGATGCCTCCGGCACCAAGTCCCGTCGACGATCCGCTGGCTGCCGGCGGCCCACCGCCCTGGATGCAATCGCGTCCCGGCCGGCCCGAGGGGCCGCGCCTGCCGCCGGTGGTCGAGCCGAATTTTGAACAACAGGGAGAGGTCGCCCACCCGATGCAGCGTTATGGTGCCGAACCCGCTCCGCCCCAGCCGCAGTACCGCGACGAACCGGGCTTTGATGACCAGGGGCAGGAGCCTGCGCGCTATGACGATGCGCTGTTCGGCCAGCTCGATGCCGGCGGGCCGGCGTTTCAGCGCCAGCAGCCCTATCCGGACGACCCTTACGCCTTCCAGGACGAAGAATATGACGATGGCGAAGAGGAAGAGGCGCCGCGGCGTGGCAATGGTCTCGCCAAGGTCGCCGTGTTCCTTGCGCTGGGCGTGATCGGCACCGGCGCGGCCTTTGCCTACCGGAGCTACATGGGGACGGCGCGCAGCGGCGATCCGCCGATCATTCGTGCCGACAACAGCCCGACCAAGATCCTGACGCCGGTTCCCGCGGACGGCATCACCAAGCTGCCCGACCGCTTGGGTGACCAGGGCGAGAAGATGGTGTCGCGCGAGGAGGCGCCGGTCGACGTCAATACGCGCTCGGTCAGTCCGCGCGTCGTTTTCCCGCCGACGAACCAGAGTGGTGCGCCGGCGTCGAGCGCGGCGGCCGCGGACGCGATGCAGATGCCGCCGGTTGCCCCGCCCGATAATGGTGCGCCCATGAGCAACGGGCCGACGAGCAGCGGGACGATGCCGGCCGGCGAACCGCGCCGCATCAAGACGCTGTCGGTGCGTGGTGACCAGGCCGATAACGGCGCAACTGGCGCGGCGGCAGCAGCGGCAACGACGGCCGCACCGCCGAAGGCGATGAAGGGGCGCAACCCGCCGGCTTCGGCGAATGCCAGTGCCAATGCGCCGATGGCGATCGCGCCGCAGGCGCCGGCTCCGGCCGCCGAGAAGAAGATGGCCGCGGTCGCGCCGACCCAGGCGACCCAGGATGCGGACGCCGCGCCGGGAATGGCCGAGTCGGGCTACCTGGTCTCGGTCTCGTCGCAGAAAAGCGAGGCCGACGCACAGGCCTCCTTCCGCGCCTTGAAGGCCAAATATGCCGATGCCATGGGGTCCTATTCTGCGCCGGTCATCAAGAAGGTCGATGTGCCCGGCAAGGGCGTCATGTACCGCGCCATGGTCGGGCCGTTCGATACCTCGGAGGCGGCAAACCAGTTCTGCAAGGGCCTGACAGCCGCCGGCGGACAGTGCTTCGTCCCAAGGAAATAGCGGCGGCTTGCTTGACCCTGTGATCGCTCCGGGGCTATTCGGCCCCGATGAGCACACGGGCATTCATCACCGGGATTTCCGGCCCACGACTTGAGCCGGCCGAGCGCGACTTCATTGCCGCGACCCGGCCGTGGGGTTTCATCCTGTTCCGGCGGAACGTCGAGGACCCCGCGCAGGTTACGTCGCTTGTTGCACAATTGCGCGACGCCGTCGGCGAGCCCGACGCCCCGGTCCTGATCGACCAGGAGGGCGGCCGGGTGCAGCGGCTGCGTCCGCCGCATTGGCCGCTTTATCCGTCGGGCGCCACGTTCGGGCAGCTCCACGCGCTCGATCCGGCGCTCGGTTTGGCCGCAGCAAAGCTGAGTGCGCGGCTGATTGCCGACGATCTCGGCCAGATCGGGGTCAGCGTCGACTGCCTGCCGCTGGCCGATGTCCCGGTTCCCGGTGCCGACGATGTAATCGGCGACCGCGCCTATGGAACCGATGCCGCCACCGTTGCTGCGATCGCGCGGGCGGTAACGGAGGGGCTGCAGGAGGGTGGCATCCTACCGATCTTGAAACACATTCCGGGGCATGGCCGGGCTACCCTCGATTCGCATGAAAGTCTCCCGGTCGTCGACGCGCCGCGGAATGAGCTCGAAACGGTCGATTTTGCCGCATTTCGGCCGCTGGCCGACCTGCCGATGGCCATGACCGCACATGTTGTGTTTAGCGCCATCGACCCTGTCCATCCGGCAACGACTTCTGCGAAAATGATTGATGAAGTGATTCGCGGCTTCATCGGGTTCCAGGGTTTGTTGATGAGTGATGACGTTTCCATGAATGCGCTCGCGGGATCGATCGCCGAGCGGACGCGGGCGATCTTTGCCGCGGGCTGTGACGTCGTCCTCTACTGCAACGGCAAGCTCGAGGAGATGCAGGACGTGGCAAGCCAGACGCCGGAGCTTGCAGGCCAGGCGCTGGTGCGCGCCCGCGCCGCGCTGGCGGCACGCAAGGCGCCGCGCCCGTTCGATCCCGCCGCGGCCAAGGCGGAGCTTGACGCGCTGGTCGCGCGATTGGGAGCGGCAGGCGCATGACCGCGGAAATCCTGTCATTCGAGACCGGCCGGCCGGCCGAGCTCGCCGAAGGCGAGCCGGCGCTGGTCGTCGATGTCGAGGGCTATGAAGGCCCGCTCGACCTGCTGCTCGCGCTCGCGCGCCAGCAGAAGGTCGATCTCGCAAAAATCTCCATCCTCGCGCTCGCCGATCAGTATCTCCAGTTCATCGAGGCGGCGCGGCGCATCCGGCTCGAGCTCGCCGCCGACTACCTCGTCATGGCGGCGTGGCTCGCCTACCTGAAATCGCGGCTGCTGCTGCCCGAGCCGCCGCAGCCCGACGGGCCGAGCGCGGAGGAAATGGCCACCGCGCTCGCCAATCGGCTGCGCCGGCTGGAAGCGATCCGCGAGGCCGCCAACCGGTTGATGAACCGTCCGCAATTACAGCGCGACATCTTTGCACGCGGCGCCCCCGAGACGATCGCGGAGGTCCGCCATCAGAAATTTACAGCGACGTTGTTCGACCTGCTCAGCGCCTATGCCGTGCAGCGCCAGCAAGGCGTGCTCGCGAGCGTGCATCTTGCCAAGCGCACGGTGTGGTCGCTGGCGGAAGCACGCGCAACGCTCGAGCGCCTCGTCGGAGTGACCGACGAGTGGAGCTGTCTCGACGAATACCTCCTGAACTATGTCGTCGATCCGACGCAGCGGGCGACAGTCTTCGCCTCCAGTTTTGCCGCGGCTCTCGAACTGGTGCGCGAAGGCGACATGGAACTGAACCAGAAAGAGGCGTTCGCGCCGCTGTATTTTCGCAAGCGTATGTCCCCGCCACCCGGCGCCGCCACGGCGCCGGACCTGACGGCCGAGTAACGCGTTAAAGAAGGAGAGCGTGCCATGGCAAGCCTGGCGGAAATGCGCGTCGAAGACGTCGAGGAGCCTTCCATGGACCCGCAAGGGCGGCCGGAGGAGCTGCGGCTCTTGGAAGCATTGCTGTTCGCCTCCGCCGAGCCGCTCGATCAGGCGACGCTGGCCAAGCGCATGCCTGATGGCGTCGACATCAAGATCGCGCTTGCCCAGCTGCAGGCGGAATACGCCCCGCGCGGCGTCAATCTGGTCAGGATCGCCAACAAGTGGACGTTCCGCACCGCAGGTGACCTGTCGTGGCTGATGACGCGCGAAAGCACGGAGACCCGCAAACTGTCGCGGGCGGCCATCGAGGTCTTGGCGATCATCGCCTATCACCAGCCGGTGACGCGCGCGGAGATCGAGGAAATTCGCGGCGTGGTGACCTCCAAGGGAACGCTCGACGTTCTGCTGGAGACCGGATGGATCAGGCCGCGTGGCCGTCGCAAGACGCCGGGCCGTCCGTTGACGTTCGGAACCACGGAACACTTCCTCTCTCAATTCAGCCTGGAGGCGCTCGGCGACCTGCCGGGTCTCGAGGAACTCAAGGGGACGGGCCTGCTGGACACCCGCCTGCCGACCGGGTTCACCGTTCCCAATCCCTCCGATGATCCGACGCTCAGGGAAGACGAAGATCCGCTGGAGCCGGGCGATCTGGATCTGGCGCTTGCACCCGTCGCCGACCCCGAACCCGCGCCGGAGCCGGCTCCGCAGTCGCAATCGGAGGGCGGGGGCGACGAATAGCCCCATCCCCGTCCGAGGTTAACGGTAGCCATAAGTCCAGCCACCAACAGCGATTTGACCTCGCTTCGGTCCTTGTTTTTGACCGCCGTGGCGCCTACGTTCCGGCTAACATCTGGCCGGAAGCCGGCCGTGCTTGGAGGGTTGCAGGATGGGTTCGCTGAGCATTTGGCACTGGATCGTCGTGATCGCAGTGGTCCTGCTGTTGTTCGGCCGCGGCAAGATTTCCGACCTCATGGGCGACGTCGCGCAGGGCATCAAGGCGTTCAAGAAGGGCATGCAGGACGACGACAAGCCCGCGGAAAAAACCGAGCCGGTCAAGTCGATCGATCATGGCGGCTCGGCGCCGACGGCCCGCTCCGACGTGGGCAGCAAGGCCGTCTGAGCGCTTCGATTTGTGGCAGACGCGGGCGCCTTGGTCCTGATCAGGGCATGGCCTCGCGTGAGCGGAAATTTTCATGTTCGACATCGGGTGGAGTGAATTCGTCCTCATCGCAGTTGTTGCGCTGATCGCCATCGGCCCGAAAGAGCTGCCCGGCGTTCTGCGCATGGTCGGGCAATGGATGGGCAAGGCGCGCAAGATGGCCGCCGAGTTTCAGAGCCAGTTTCAGGAAGCGATGCGCGAGGCCGAAATGGCCGACCTGAAGAAGAGCTTTGACGAGGTCAGGGAAGCCGCCTCAAGTTT
>Ga0070710_10000325_pt1 | contig 22771 bp, 19 predicted proteins | sample LARL52metaG_FD_65454 | JGI IMG/M metagenome (GOLD analysis project Ga0070710, IMG submission 65454) | Corn, switchgrass and miscanthus rhizosphere microbial communities from Kellogg Biological Station, Michigan, USA - LAR L5-2 metaG | ecosystem: Host-associated > Plants > Roots > Rhizosphere ...
GTCGAGCGGGTCTGGCAGTGGAAGGAAGAGAGCGGCGATACCATCGTCAACCAGCTGAAGCGGCTGGGCGCGTCCTGCGACTGGTCGCGCGAGCGTTTTACGATGGACGAGGGGCTGTCGCGCGCCGTCCTGAAGGTGTTCGTGGAACTCTACCGCCAGGGGCTGATCTACAAGGACAAGCGGCTGGTCAACTGGGATCCAAAACTGCTCACGGCGATCGCCGACCTGGAGGTGCAGCAGATCGAGGTCAAGGGCAGCCTCTGGTACCTGCGCTACCCGATCGAGGGCCGGACTTTCAGCCCCGAGGACCCCAACAGCTTCATCGTGGTCGCCACCACGCGCCCCGAGACCATGCTTGGCGACACCGGCGTCGCCGTTCATCCGGACGATCCGCGCTACGCCGACCTTGTCGGCCAGAACGTGATCCTGCCGCTGGTCGGCCGCAAGATTCCGATCGTGGCGGATACCTATTCCGATCCGGAAAAGGGTTCCGGCGCGGTGAAGGTGACGCCGGCGCACGATTTCAACGATTTTGAGATCGGCCGTCGCCATGACCTGCCGCGGGTCAACGTGCTCGATCAGGAAGGCGCTCTCGCCCTCGTGGACAACGAGGATTATTTGCGTGGCCTGCCGGAGGGCGCCGCCGACTTCGCCGCCGAGTTCCACGGCGTGGAACGCTTCGCCGCGCGAAAGCGCATCGTCGCGCGGCTTACCGATTTCGGCTTTGTCGAGAAGATCGAGCCGCACACGCACATGGTTCCGCACGGCGATCGGTCGGGTGCAGTGATCGAGCCCTATCTCAGCGATCAGTGGTACGTCGATGCCAAGACGCTGGCGCAGCCGGCGATCGCGGCGGTGCGCGAGGGCGCTACTGTCTTCGTGCCGAAGAATTGGGAAAAGACCTATTTCGAGTGGATGGAGAACATCCAGCCCTGGTGCGTGTCCCGCCAGCTCTGGTGGGGGCATCAGATTCCGGCCTGGTACGGACCGGATGGCAAGGTGTTCGTCGCCGAGACCGAGGAAGAGGCCGTCAGCAACGCGCTCGGCTATTATGTCGAGCAGGAGGTCATCACGCCCGAACAGGCGCGCGAGATGGCGCTCGACCGCAACAAGCGCGCCGACTTCATCAAGCGCGACGAGGACGTGCTCGACACCTGGTTCTCCTCGGCGCTGTGGCCATTCTCCACGCTCGGCTGGCCCGACCAGACGCCGCAGGTCAAGCACCATTACCCGACCGACGTGCTGGTGACCGGTTTTGACATCATCTTCTTCTGGGTCGCACGGATGATGATGATGGGCCTTCATTTCATGAAGGAGATCCCGTTCAAGGACGTCTACATCCACGCCCTCGTCCGCGACGAGAAGGGGGCGAAGATGTCGAAGTCGAAGGGCAACGTCATCGATCCCCTCAACCTGATCGACGCGTATGGCGCCGACGCGCTGCGCTTCACGCTGGCCGCGATGGCCGCCCAGGGCCGCGACATCAAGCTCAGCGAACAGCGTGTGAAAGGCTACCGCAGCTTCGCGACAAAACTCTGGAACGTCTGCCTGCTGGCGGAGATGTATGAGTGCGTGCAGCCGCCCGGGTTCGATCCCATGCAGACCACGGAGACGCTGAACCGCTGGATCGCGCATGAGACCGCGCGGACCGCACGCGAGGTGACCGAGGCGATCGAGACGTATCGGTTCAACGATGCGGCCGGCGCGATCTACCGTTTCCTCTGGAACGTCTACTGCGACTGGTATGTCGAACTGGCAAAACCCGTGCTGATGGGCGCCGACGGCCCGGCCAAGGCCGAGACGCGCGCGACGGTGGCGTGGGCGCGCGACGAGATCCTCAAGATGCTGCACCCCTTCATGCCCTTCGTCACCGAAGAGCTGTGGATGGTCACGGCGAGCCGCGACGGCCTGCTCGCGCTGGCGCCCTGGCCGCTCGAGTCAGATGCCTTCACGCTGGAAGACATCGCCCTGGAAGACGATCGGCAGACGCCGGCCGTCCTGCAGACCTACGCCGCCAATTTCGCCGATTTCTCGGCCGAGGCGGAGATCGGCTGGCTGATCGATCTCGTCACCGCGATCCGTTCGGTGCGCGCGGAAATGAACATCGCGCCGGCGACGCTGACGCCGCTGGTGCTGGCCGGCGTCTCCGACGAAACCAAAGAGCGCGCGCCACGCTGGAGCGAGGTGATCCGCCGCATGGCACGGCTGTCGGAGATCACCTTCGCCGATCGCGCGCCAGAAGGCGCGGTGCAGATCCTGGTGCGCGGCGAGGTCGCCGCCCTGCCGCTCAAGGGCGTGATCGATTTCGCCGCCGAGCGCGCGCGGCTGGCCAAGGAGATGGCGAAGGCAGACGCCGACATCAAGCGGGTCGACGCAAAACTGTCCAACGAGAAATTCGTCGCCAACGCGCCGGAAGACCTCGTCGAGGAAGAGAAGGAGAAGCGCGAGGCGGCCGCGGCGCGCAAGGCGAAGATCCAGGAAGCGCTCGAGCGGCTGCAGAACGTCGAGGCTTGATCGACCGGCACCGCCATGCTGCTGGCTTTGCACCGAACGGTGTCATGACCGCGCTGCGTTGAGAGGTATGCGCGGGAGCAGGCGGGCCGCGCCGCCGGCAGCCTGCTCCCGATCACCTTCAGCCACGCGCAGCAACATCATCATCCCAGCACAAACGTTCTGAAGGGCGATAGGAGGAGAATTGCCGATGGTTGCTGCGCGGTCCAATGGTCAAGTGTCCAATGGACAAGGGTCCAATGGTCAAGGGTCGGAGGCGGAGGCGAGATCCGAAGTCAAGCCGCGCCATGTGCTGTGCTTTCTCGGCGGGGAACACGCGTTGTCGCGCCTGGGTGACGCAGCCTCCGCTGCCATCAGCGATTTTGCGACTGGCTTCAGCATCGACCGGACCCATTCGCAGGACCAGCCGGACGCGCGCATGATCCGCTCCTTCAGCGTGTGCTCCGATCGCGTGGTGCGTGGGGCCTGGACCAGCGCGGACGAGGACGCGGTTGCGACCCACGGGTCCGTGCTTTACGTCCTGAGTCCGCCGATGACGGCCGAGACCGCGGTGATCGTGTCGGCCGCGGCGCTCTTGCTGGTGGACGCGGTAATCTCCGCAGGGGCCGTGGCGGTCAAGGGCGAGAGTGCGGGCGTCGCGCATGGCCTGGCACGCTGGCGCCAGCTCGTCGCAGACGGTGCGCAGGCGCTCCGATCCCATGATGATTTCCTGCTGCGCCGCGCCGCGCGCCTCGGCTTCGCCAAGCGGCCGCTGCAAGGCGAGAGCTTTATCGAAAGCGTCGGCTTTCACCTGGTCGGACTGCCCGAAATCTACCTCGCGAAAACTCTCGGCGGCGATGTCGACGCGGTCAGGCTGATCGATGGCGTTGCCGATGATATCGCCGAGCTCGGCCTCGACACCGTGCTGCGCGATCGCAAGGCGCGCCTCTCCTTCGTCTCGACCTATGCCGAGGACGATTTCAAGTTCAACCCCTACGGGATCGTCCATCTCGACCAGCGCTGAAACGCAGCTGTCATTCCGGAGCGATACACAGCATCGAACCATGGTGCGCAATTGCGCAGCTGACAATGCTGTCGCGCAAGAATGGCGTGCGTATCGAGCCCTTATCCAAACTTTCCGCGCCTCGCAAACGAAGCCGTAACGATTGCGAAAGCCACCACCAGACAGAGCCAGCCGAAGGCGTCGCCGAAACGGTCATAAATGGTCGTTCCGCCACGACCGTTAAGGGGCAGGTCACCAATGAGCGTCGTAAACGCTCCAACCGAACGCGCCTGCGCCACGACGCGCCCGTAGCGGTCGTTGAGCGAGAGTAATCCGTTGCGCGCCGTGCGCGCCATCGGCACGCCGTTCTCGACCGAGCGCAAGATGGCGACGCGCGTGTGATTCCAGTCGTCCTCCTTGAAGTCCCAGGCGGGAACCGCGAGCAATTCCGGTTTTGTGGCCACTTCATCGCTGCGGATCATCGCATGGAAATCCATGTCCTTGCAGATCTCCAGGCCGGTGCCGTTGGAAAGTGTGCGAGGGCCTGGGCCCGGCGTGAACACGGCCGATTCAAGTCCGGGCACCAGCCGGCGCTTCTCATAAGTTACTGGCGCAGAGGCAGCCGGCGACAACGCCCAGGCCACGTTGCGTTGCGCGCCATCGACGAAAGTGTTGAAGCCGGCGACAACGGTTGCGCCCTCGGGAGCAGCTTTCGCGAGTTTTTCCTGCGCCTCGGCGGCCCATTCCGGCGCCAAACGCGCAATGTTCTCCGGCAGCACAATGAGCTGCACCTGCGAGCCGTGCAGCTTGCCGAGCTCATCTGCATAGGCGTCGATCGCTTTGAAGGCCGCGTCCTTGTCCGTTGCACGCGTTTTTCCGACAGCATCATCGCTTTCGACGAGGGCCACAGGCAGCGTGCCCGTCGGCGGTTCGGAAGTCCTGACATAGCCGAAGCCAGCATTGGCTGCGAACAGCACAACGGCGATGATCGCCGTCGTCGGCTTGCGCGCCGCGAGGCTTGCCGCGACGCCTGCACTGAATGCGGCAAGAAGAAAGGTGATTCCGACGAAGCCCACGAGCGATGCGCTCTGGATCAGGAAAGGCGCGCCGACTTCGGCCGCCGCGGGCGTCGACCCGCTGCCGCCCGCAGAATTGAACGACTGCAGAAAGTCGAGGGCCGTCCAACTCGTGGCAAAGCCGAGCATGCCGATGAACGGCCCAAATGCGCGGTAGGCTCGACGTGCGGCCATGACTGCCATGGCAAAAAGCAGTGCAGGGCCGAAAACTGCCAATGCGAGCACGAAGACCGGCAGTGTTCCGCCGTATGCGCGGATGATGTTGCTGCCGCCCAATGCGTACGCAGCCCACGACAGCAGGAAAACCGTCCAGCCCTTGGTTTCCGCGAAAGCGAGCCAGAGGATCGGAATAGGCGCCAGCCACGCAAGCCACCATTGCTCACCAAGCCCGATGGAGAAATAAAATCCAAGTCCCGAGAGTGCGGCGCAAATGATCGCGATCATTTCGCTTTCTCCGTCATGAAGGTTTCCATCAGACGCCGCGTGGCGCGACGATAGAGCTCGCGAAATTCGGCTTCGCCGCCGGCGATGCGCCCGGCTCGGTAGAGAGTCACCAGGCCTTGGCCAAGTGCGGCGTTTGTCATCATGATTTCGATTGCGGAATGGGCCTGAAGAAACCCGTCGGCCATCGCCTGTTCGATCGCCTCGAGCTGGACGGTGCCTGCGGGCGAGCGTCCCGCCACGAAATCGTCGGGATAACGTCGCGCCTTCTTTGAATGGATGAGGAAGGCGGCCTCGAAGCGGCGCGGTTCTTCGAGCGCGAAATCAACAAAGGCTTCACTGATCTGCTCTATCTTCGCCAGTCCTTCGGACTGCGGCAAGGCGTCCACGCGCGCGGACCACTGCGCAAGCCCGTCCAGTACAAGCGCGTCCACGAGCGCTTCCTTGCTTTCGAAGTGACGATAGATCGCCATCGGCGTGATGCCGACCCGCTTCGCCACGCTCCGCATCGACAACTTCTCGAGGCCCCCTTTCTCGAAGAGCTTGCGCGTCGCACGAATGATGCGGGTCGTGGTGTCCATGTATACGCCGTATACATCAACTGCGAGCCGGGCGCCAGCAGCCGCCGCGCGGGCTATTTGTGCGTTCGCGGAATAGTGATCTGCCTGCGGTGCGCATTTCCAGCGACGATGCCTACATCGTCGGTGCTGGAGGAATCCGGCGAGAGCCGCCTGGGAGCAGCAGTCGCGGGCGCGGTTCCTCGCGCAGGGAAGGAGAATGGAGAATCCCTTGAATGACCGGACTCAAAATGCTCGTCGCGGCAGCCCTGATATCGGCCATCTCGCCGGTATCGGCAGGTGAGGGCGGACCGGAAGTCTTTCGCAGTATCCGAATCGGGATGCATACACTGGCGAGCTTACGCCTGCGGGCAGGCTTGGCCTGGAGCTACCGTATGGCGCCGCGCCAAGCCGCGACGTAATTCGTGCCTATGGGTCAATGGGCAACGCCGATCCCTCATTCTCGGCCCAGCCCCCTCACCCCGGACGACATCGCCGCGAACACCTTCCCCGGCGCTGACGAAAGTCTTCCAACGTCGTCTGGCCTCGGCAGGCGCATTGCGCGGGTTCTTCAGAGCGTCGTCGTCGAACGTGATTTCGAGATCGCAGCGACGTTGATAGCCGCTGCCATGATCCGGCGAGATCGCATCGACCAACTGCGCTGCGTTGTACGGCACGGAGCGGCCATCTGCCTCGCGCTCAAAAATGCCGCGACCGGTGTTCATCCTGTGGGCACCGGGCTTGGGATAGCGGGCACCCAATAGGCCCTCCGAACGCACCTCTTCCATATCAAGCCGCGCAACAGCGGACATCCTGATATCGACGCGATGGGCCAGACCCAGAAGCCTCACCTCCATGCTTGCCTGTCAGGAAATCGATGAGCGAGGCAGTGTCTCAATCCGAATGGTGGATTGCCATGGCGCGAAGCGGTTCAACCCAGTGATGCCGCCTCGCTTCCCAGCCGGAATATGTGGGTGCCGGGAAGGTGGGATCAGCAAATGACCCCACGGGTACAGCGATGTGGCCGGGAAATGCCTCGGCTTCACAATACACGGTCGATCCACATACAGGGCAGAACCGAAATGACACTAAACGGCCAGCGTCCGATCGGCGAGTGAACTGGGTTGCGTTGCCGGAGAGAGTCGCTTGCTGTTGGGTGAACCAGGCTTGACCGCCGAAGACAGGTCCGGTCCGACGCTGACACTCGGGGCAGTGGCACATTGAAATCCGTACCGGCTCACCCTCACACACGACCTGCAGTTTTCCGCAGCGCACGCTGCGCGACGAGTTGTCATTGGGCATGCTCCTTTTGTTCGGCAAGCGCGGGCAGTTGCACTCGCGCCGTCGGAGTTGATCGGATTTCTGGGGGGGGGATGGGTGAGGGCTTGCTGCAGCTCTCAAGGGGGCGATGTTGCTGACCTGTTGCTCGGCAAAGGAGCCACAAGACGCTGTGATACGTTCACAACACCCCGAAGAGCGCAAGCTGCACGTCGTATCTACCCGGCAGCAAAATGCGGAGCGGCCCAGCGCTTCGCAGCGCGAAGGTCCGAAATGGGTCATTCGCGTCGTTTTGCCTGTGCACCAGCCACTCCCGGTCTACTCCCAGATAGCCGGCGTTCCTTTGAACGTCGGGGTTTCGTAGGTAAGGGCCGTAGCTGGTCATCGCAGCGCCTCGGTCAATTCGATATACGGTCTGACTGCGGAGGCATCTCGTGCAATTTTTTGAGGATCGAATTGGTGGTCGCGCCGCTCACACACATGCCCGTAGCGGCTTCGCCGAAGTCAACGAGGCTATGATACTTTGGCTTGGGCGCCATCTTGAGCGGCACGAGCCAGGCATCCAAGCCCCGCCTCTTCAACCCGTCGAAATAGAGCTCCTGGGTCGAGAACGGAATGTTGGTGTCGCGCGGGTCGGCTATTACGAATATCCGCCGCCCGGGTTGGTCGGGTATCTTGCCGATCGAGTCATAGGGATCGAAAAACACTTCCGTTCTTAGACGGTGCAAAAACCCTCTCTTCGCGAGCCTCGCGCGATATGCGGCCGCAGGTGAGGACAGAACCGCGCATTGGATGTCGTTCCGATGGGCCAGAAATTCGGCGGCAAGCGTTCCGCCGCCACTGTGGCCACCGAGCACCCATCGATCAACGTGGTAGCGAGCCTTCAACGCATCAAGCTGAGCCGCCACCAGTCTCGCTTCAAGAGGTGTGTGCCTGATGTCATAATGCTTGCCAGCGCTGCCATAAGTCCCGGGTCGAGCGAGAAAAATGTAAGGCACGGTGTATCGGTCGGATAAGGTCTTGGACTGTTCGATCATCGACGCGACGCCAAGGCCCTGTTGATGACCGACACCCCTGGGACCCCCCATGACATCGCCCGACATCCAGGTCGCAACGAGAGGGTTCGGCCCATTAAGCGTGAGGCCGGCAGCATAATATCTCAGACAGTAACCTCGACCGTCGACGTTGACCCAAACTGCCGTCTGGCGACGTTCCATGTCCTCACAAGTCGAAGGCGCTATTTGTATCCCGTTGATGACCTTTACCGGATCGAACATTTCGTCGTCCGGCAGAGATTGAGCCAGACTTGCGTCCCAAGCGATGAGCAAGAGTGCGACGGCAAACAAGAAGACTAGCGTCGCAGTCCCTGCAGTTTTCAACGTCCACTCCCTTCATTGGAAGGAATGTGTGGCAGATTGCGTTCGGATCTTGAACCATGCCCTCAAATCACAGAGCTGCCATCGCAATGTGCTTTTCGGTTTTGCTCGCCGTTGTGACGGTCTTTGAATCATCGTAAATGGAGGAATGGTCGGCGATGGGCTGGGGAATGCAAATGCGCGCAGCGGCGATCCGCTTGGTTGTCATCTCAATTGCTTTGTCTCTATCTCTCTTCACAGTCGAATTCGCGATCGGAGGCGAGCTAACCCCTGACTGTGGCGGGCCATCGGACATTCACGATGGATGGCGTATCAGCTCGCCGGAGCAGCAGGGATTTGACGCTGCGCTGCTTTGCGCGATGGGAAACGGGGTGATTGATGGCAAGCTCTCCAACGTCGACTCGATCGTTGTCGTTCGCCATGGCGTGCTCGTTTACGAACGTTACTTTGACTACCAGAACCATCCAACCTTCGACGCAACCACCAAGCATACCGGCAATTCGATGGCCAAGAGCGTGGTATCGCTTCTGGTCGGAATTGCAATGGATCGCGGCCTGATTAGGGATTTGGATGCTCCGATTTTTTCGTATTTCCCCGAATATGCCAACCTTCGTACGCAGGAAAAGGATCGCATCACGCTACGTAACCTTTTGACAATGTCGGCCGGACTGAACGCGTCCGTCGCGCATCCGATCGCGCACCACGATCACGAGCCCTATCGGCACGCGCTCGAGCTGAACCTTGCGCGAGCGCCCGGCATTTCCTTCGACTATAACAGTTCGGAAACAGAACTCATCGGAGCCGTCCTGCAAAAGGTTTCTGGAAAGACCGTTGATATTCTGGCACGCGAGAATATCTTCGTGCCTCTCGGCATCAATGACATCGACTGGTATGGGCGCCTCGGTAACGGCGTTCCGACGTCCAGCACTGGGCTTAGCCTGCGTCCCCGCGACTGGGCGAAAATCGGCCAGCTCGTTCTGAACCGCGGAGCTTGGGAGGGGAAGCAGATCGTTCCTGCGTCCTGGATTGCTGAATCGACGGCGGAGCACATCAAGGCGCAAAAGCGTTTGTCATATGGTTTTCAGTGGTGGCGAGGTCGATCGCAGGTCGAGGGCCGCGTCGTTGAGTGGGCGGCTGCGATGGGCGTCAATTCGCAAAAGATTGTCATCATCCCCGAGCTTGACATGATCGTTGTCTTCAATGCTTCCCTTGAGTCCGTCCAGATGATCGCGCCCGAAATTGAACTGCTCGACAAATACGTCTTGCCCGCGATTTTGAGACATTGAGGAGACCGTGTCGCAGAGCACCGCGATGTCTCGATCGGGTCAAGACCAGTAAGCCTCAGATTGAGATCAACAGGCCTGCCTGGACCCACGGAGGCGAACGTTCGCGTGGGCCGCGATCGAGGTCCTTCACCGGACGATCCGGCGCTTCTTCGCCGGCCTCCGTCGCGGCGTCGGCGCCGGCTCATCCCTCGGACGGAGCCCACATGCGCCGGGCCGGGGAGGGGAGCACTCCGGACGAGACGCTTCCGATTGGACCTCCACCCCCGATGCCAGGCCCGTAATGGCGCATTGAACCGGGTCAGGGAGCGCCCCGACCAAGGGTTTGCATCAACCCGGGGAGGGGCGAACGTGAACCGTGTCCGCAGGACCATTCTGAAGACGATCGGGGCGTGGCCGATGGCGGCGAACGGGGCCGGCCGCGCGCGCGCGGCGTTGAGGCCCGAGGTCAAGCCACGGCACGTGCTGTGCTTTCTCGGCGGCGCGCACGAGCTGGCACGATTGTCGGAAGCCGCCGATGCAGCCATCGCCGAGTTCGCCTTCGAATTTTCGGTGGACACCAACTATTCGCTGGACCGGCCGGATCCCCACATGAGCCGTTCCTTCGGCGTGTGCTGGGATCGCGTCGCGCCGCATGCGTGGAGCCAGGCGGACGAGGACGCGGTCACGCATCACGGCTCCGTGCTTTACGTTTTGGGGCCGCCGATGACCGTGGACAGCGCGGTGACGGCCTCGACCGCCGCGCTGATGCTGGTCGATCGCCTGATCAGGGCAGGCGCGGTCGCGGTGAAGGGCGAAAGCGCCGGGGTCGCCCATGGTCTTGAGCGCTGGCGCACGCTGTTCTCACAACTGGTCGACGCCGCCAAAGCAAACGACGACGTGGCGCGCAGCCGGGTCTGCCGGCTTGCTTTCGCGAGGCGGCCGCTGGAGTCGGAACACTACGTCGAAAGCGTCGGCTACCATCTCGTCGGCCTGCCCGAGGTCTATGTCGCAAAATCGCTCGGAACGGATTTCGAGAAGGCGATGATGATGGACGTCTACGCCGACGACATGGCCAAACGCGGCGTCGAGGCGGTGCTCAGGGATCGCAAGGCGCGTCTCTCCTTCGACTCGCGCTACAAGGACGACGATTTCAAGTTCAATCCCTACGGCATCGTCCACCTCGACCCCTGACGTCTCATTGCGGTGAATCCCTGCAGGTGCAGGGCGCACATCTGATGGCAGGGCACGAGATTTTTCAGAGAAATTTCCTCTTTCCCTTCAACGTGATTTGCCCTGTCCAGTCCCTCCGCGAAAAATATAGCGCTTCCATTTTTCAGAAATTCATGATCTTCTCCCGGCCATCCCGTCCCGCATGAGGGGCGCTTCGCGGTCGTCACGGACGTTGGGATGGGATGCGGTGGACGCGGCAGAGCGCGAGACGAACGGCTCTGATGCGGACGTCGAAGTCGTGTGGTCCTGGCGCCCCGACGCTGGCGCTACGCTCGCAAGGCGATGACTTGCGGGCAACGGGGGCAAGAAAGCCCGGTCCCCGGGGAGATCACGTATAAGGCGTAAAACCACTGCGCAGGGAAGGCCGGATTGTTCCGTGCTCACCTGTGGTTTCCTCCCCGTGCTTTTTTTGATGCACGGGGGCCGCGGGTGTGGCGGACACCCGGCCTTCCCTGCGCCCTCAGTTCTCAGAGGGCGAGAAGATTCCAGCAAACCCTCGGACGCCCGGCGCCGCGAGGCGCGAAAGCACGTCCGTCATTCCCTGCGATTGAGGTCATCATGCGTTGCCGGCGGAAAAGGCTTGCTCAGGAAGTTCGACCCCTTCAGGCCGTAGCGCCAGGGCAGCTCCACCGCCTTGGTCAATCCGATCCGCACACCGGCCACCACCTCGACGTCGCCGACGCGCGCATGCAACGCAAACGGCGGCGCATCGAGCGCCAGCGCGTTGTGGGCGTGGGTGATGGCGAGTGCTTCGGTAAGCTTGCCGGGGCCGGAACACAGCATCCTGATATCGTCGACGCCGCGGCGCCGGCGCATGGCATCCAGCCCGTGCGTCGGTTCCAGGGCTCGCAGCAGCACCGCGCTCGCCGACCCTTCGACCTCACAGACGAAATTCACGCACCAATGGATGCCATAGGAGCGGTAGACATAGACGAAGCCGGGGGGGCCGAACATCACCTGGTTGCGCGGCGTCGGCCCGTTGAAGGAGTGCGCGGCCGGATCGGTGTGATGGTAGGCCTCGACCTCGACAATGAGGCCGCCGACGCCGTTGACGAGCAGCGTCGCGCCGATCAGGTCGGGTGCGACCTCGTGCACGCTGCGGGCAAAAAACGCGCGGCGGAGCCGCTTGCCGAGGCGGGGGGCGGTCGGATCGGCGGCTTTGGTCCTGGCAGGCATGGCATCGAGGGCAGGGCGGCGAATGGCAGATGCCTATCTGCCATGTTCCCGCGCCCTCCGCGAGCCGGGTTGCGGCTGATGGCAACAGGGGTTACCTAGAAACCCCAGGGGATTCCACGGGTATTTTTATGGTCACCGTCATCGATACCGTTTCTTCCGAGCCCGTTCGCCCCCGCCATCCGGAGAAGGTGAACCGGCCGGATGCGCTCTCGCCGCCAAAGCCCGACTGGATCCGGGTGCGCGCGCCGACCACGCGCGGCTATGCCGACACCCGCAACATCGTCAGGGAGAACGGCCTCGTCACCGTCTGCGAGGAGGCCGGCTGCCCGAATATCGGCGAGTGCTGGGACAAGAAGCACGCCACCTTCATGATCATGGGCGACACCTGCACCCGCGCCTGCGCCTTCTGCAACGTCAAGACCGGCCTGCCGGGCGCGCTCGATCCGTTGGAGCCGGAGCATGTCGCGGAAGCAACCCGTAAGCTCGGGCTCGCCCACGTCGTCGTCACCTCGGTCGACCGCGACGATCTCGGCGATGGCGGCGCGGAGCATTTTGCGCAGACGGTGCGCGCCATCCGTGCCCGCTGCCCGTCCACGACCATCGAGATCCTGACGCCCGATTTCCTGCGCAAGAACGGCGCGCTCGAAAGGGTGGTCGCGGCCAGGCCCGACGTCTTCAACCACAACCTGGAAACGGTGCCGTCGCGGTACTTGAGCGTGCGGCCCGGCGCGCGCTACTTCCATTCGATCCGGCTGCTGCAGCGGGTCAAGGAGATCGACCCCACCATCTTCACCAAATCCGGCATCATGGTCGGCCTCGGCGAGGAGCGCCACGAGGTGTTGCAGGTGATGGACGATCTGAGGTCGGCGGAGGTCGATTTTTTGACCATCGGGCAATATCTGCAGCCGACCAGAAAACACCATGCCGTGATGCGCTATGTCACGCCCGACGAGTTTTCCGGCTATGAGACGACCGCCTATGCAAAAGGTTTTCTGATGGTGTCGGCCTCGCCTTTGACGCGGTCGTCCCATCACGCCGGCGACGATTTCAGGAAACTCAAGGCAGCGCGCGAAGCCCTGTCGCGCTGAACCAACATGCCCCGGTTTTCCAACAGGCGGCGCGTCCGGCACGGCGCCCAGCAGATGTTCGACCTCGTCGCCGATGTCGAGCGCTACCCGGAATTCGTGCCGCTGTGCCATTCGCTCAGCGTCCGCCAGCGCACGCCGAACGCCGACGGCACCGAGGTCGTGATCGCCGACATGACGGTGTCGTTCAAGCTGGTCAAGGAGACTTTTACCAGCCGCGTCACGCTCGACCCCGCCAACCTGAAGATCCTGGTCGAGTATCTCCGGGGGCCGTTCTCGAACCTCGAGAACCGCTGGACGTTCGAGGCCAAGGGCGACACTGTTAGCGACGTCACTTTCTTCATATCCTACGAATTCAAGAGCCGCATGCTGGCCATGCTGATGGGCTCGATGTTCGACGCGGCATTCGCGCGGTTTTCCGCCGCCTTCGAGAAGCGCGCGGACGCGATCTACGGCCGGCCGAAGCCGGCGCCGGCCTGACGCTCCTGACACGACGCTGTCAGCAGGCCCCGCGTAAGCCGATCTCGCTGTCAACCGAGCAGAAGGAGGTCTCAATGAGCAATGACAAGGCGAGCGGCCGCCCCGCAGCGCTGGAAACCGCGCTGGCTTATTTTGGCGCATGGAGCACGAAGGACATCGACGGGACGATGAGCCACGTCGCCGGCGACATCGTCTGCGATGCGCCGTCCGGCTGCATCGAGGGCGCGGCGGCCTATCGTGAGTTCTGGGCCGGCTTCATGACGATGCTCAGGGGCGCAAAACTGATCGCCGCATTCGGCGACGAGACCACCGCGCTGATCATGTACGACACCGAAACGCTTCCGGTGAAAAGCGCGCCCGCCGCCGAGTACCTCACCGTGAAGAACGGCAAGATCACCGCATGCCGCATCATCTTCGACCGCGCCCCGTTCATCGAAGCGCGGCAGCAGGCGGCGCAGGCGTAGTCGTAGGATGGGTTGAGCTCTTGCGAAACCCATCACTTGCGCCTTGAGAATGGATGATGGGTTTCGTTGCGCGTGAGGAACAGCAAACCATGTATGGGGTACGAAGCTCACCCCCGCGTCGGCGGCCGTGGCCTGCGCTTCACCGCGTGTCCGCGCGGCGTGCGCGTGGCGCGCGGGCGGAGCCTCGTTGCGGCGGCGCGACGGGGTTTTGCGACCTGTGGCCCGCGGGCGAGTTCCATCAGCATCTTCAAGGCCTCGACCACGCTGCGCTCGCGCACCGCACTGCGGCCGATCGCGCCAAAGCGCATCTCGCGATGGATGATGCGGCCATCGCGCGCGGCGGCGGCGAAATGCACCAGCCCGACCGGCTTGCCGGGCGTGGCGCCGCCGGGGCCTGCGATGCCGGTGATCGCGACCGCGAGATCGGCATCCGCGCGCTCCAGCGCGCCCACCGCCATCTGGGTCGCGGTCTCCCTGGAGACGGCGCCAAAGGCCTCCAGCGTCGAGGCCTTGACGCCGAGCATCGCGCGCTTGGCGTCGTTGGAATAGGTGACAAAGCCGCGGTCGATGACGTCGGAAGAACCGGGAATGTCGGTCAGCGCACCGACGACGAGCCCGCCGGTGCAGGATTCGGCGGTCGCAATCGTCAGCTTGCGCATCCGGCAGAGATCGAGCAGCGAGCGGGCCAATGCGCGGGACTCGCTGCCGGTCATGTCAGAGGCTCCCGCCTTTTTGCTCCCACGGGAGGCGGATGGTGGCGCTCGCGGTCGCCGCGATTCCCTCCTCGCGGCCGGTGAAGCCGAGCCGTTCGCTGGTCGTCGCCTTCACCGCGACGCGCGAGATGTCGAGGCCGGAAATTTCAGCAATGCGCGCGCGCATGGTGTCGCGCAGGGGACCGATCTTCGGCCGCTCGCAGATCAGCGTGACCTCGAGATTGGCGATCCGCCCGCCCCGCGCGGTAACCCGCTCGACGGCATATTTCAGGAAGCGGTCGGAGGCGGCGCCCTTCCATTGCGGATCGGACGGCGGAAAATGCGAGCCGATGTCGCCATCGGCAAGCGCGCCCAAAATGGCGTCGACGAGGGCATGCAGACCGACATCGCCGTCGGAATGGGCGAGAAAGCCTTTGCTGTGCGGCACCTTGACGCCGCAGATCATCACATGGTCGCCGGCGCCGAAGGCATGCACGTCGTAGCCGGTGCCGGTCCTGATATCGCCGAGCTGGCTCGCGAGCCGCGCTTCCTCGCGCAAGAAATCTTCTGATGTCGTCATCTTCATGTTGGCAACATCGCCCTCAAAGGTTGCCACCGTCAATCCTGCCCATTCGGCCAGCGCCGCATCATCTGTGAAATCCGCGCGGCCCTCGCGCGCGGCGCGCCGGTGCGCGTCCAGGATGACGTCGAAGCGAAACGCCTGCGGCGTCTGCGCGATGCGCAGCCGCGCGCGCTCGGGAGTTGCTTCGACATTTCCGGCCGCGTCGACCAGCTTGACGGTATCGGTGACCGGAACGACCGGGATCGCAGCCCCTGTCCGCGACGCAGCCTTGATGGCGCGCGAAATCACCTCGCCTGAGACAAACGGCCGCGCCGCGTCATGGATCAGCACGATGTCCGGCCCGTGCGCGCTGAGCGCCTCCAGCCCTGCGCACACCGACTGCTGGCGCGTCGCCCCGCCCTCGGCAGGGGGCTCGTGGCGGAGACCCTTGACCGCCGCCGAGAACATCGCGACGTCGTCGAGATGCAGCACGGGCTGGACGTGGGAGACCTGTGGATGATTGGAAAACGGCGCCATCGCCCGGAAGATCACGGTCTGGCCGCCGATAGCGCGATACTGCTTTGGGCCGCCGCCGCCGGCGCGAAGCCCGCGCCCGGCAGCAACGAGAATGGCAGCGGTCCGCTGTGGTCTGGACATTGCAATCAACGACTTATGAGAGGGGGAATTGACAGCACCTGAGGAGGCGCGCGCTGGCCTTAGCATGCCCCGGGAACGAGGGCGAACCGCTGTGAACCATGGATAAGCATATTGTTGCACTGCACTTGCAAGATTTTGCAGAATGGCTAATGTGTAGGCATGAGTTGTTTTTGCCCAACATTTGTGCGAAAAGTGATGGTGATGACACCTGTGCGCCCAAAGAAGGATCCGTCGGTCTAGCGACATGCCCGTTAGCGACCTAGCAAAGGATGGCCGTAAACCATTGAAAATCGGCCCGATTCAGATCGGGGGGCGAGCGATTCTGGCTCCGATGTCGGGCGTGACGGACGCGCCGTTTCGACGGCTTGCAGCCACCCTCGGTGCAGGGCTGGTCGTGTCCGAAATGACGGCGAGCGACGATCTGGTGCAGGGGCGGCCAATTTCGCGGCTTCGCTGCGAGGCCGCCGGAATCGGACCTCACGTGGTGCAGCTCGCGGGTTGCGAGGCGCGCTGGATGAGCGAAGGGGCGCGGGTCGCCGAGACCGCCGGCGCCGACATCATCGATATCAATATGGGCTGTCCGGCACGGCATGTGACCGGGGGACAATCCGGTTCTGCGCTGATGCGCGACCTCGACCACGCAGCGCGCCTGATCGAGGCGACGATTTCGGCGGTCAAGGTGCCGGTGACGCTAAAGATGCGACTCGGCTGGGACGACGCGACCCGCAACGCGCCGGACCTCGCGCGTCGCGCGGAACAGGCCGGCGTTGCGATGATCACGGTGCATGGCCGCACCCGCTGCCAGTTTTACAAGGGGCGCGCCGACTGGAGCGCCGTGCGGGCCGTCAAGGAAGCGATCTCCGTGCCGCTCGTCGTCAACGGCGACATCACCTCGTTCGATGCCGCACGCGACGCGCTTGACGCCTCCGGCGCAGACGCGGTGATGATCGGCCGCGGCGCGCAAGGAAAACCCTGGCTGCCCGGCCAGATCGGCCGCCGGCTCGACGGCGGCACGGCCGAAACGCCGCCACCGCTTGGCGAGCAGCTCACGCTGATCCGCACCCTCTATGACGAGCTCTGCAGCCTGTACGGCGTGCGCATCGGGCTGCGCCATGCCCGCAAGCATCTCGGCTGGGCGCTGGACGTCGCCGCCGACTGTGCCCGCGCGCCGGCACCTGCGCTGAAGGCCTGGCGGCAGACGATCCTGACATCAGAAGAACCGGCTCGGGTGCACCAGGGGCTTACCGAGGCCTTCGACGCGTTTTCGTGGAGCGCCGCCGCATGAAGCCCGCGACCGACCATCGCAAAGCGATTTCCTCTGATAATAGCGACGCCATCCTCAACGCACTGCCTAATCCGGTTCTCCTGATCGGCCCCGACGGAAAAATCGTCGACGCCAACATGGCCGCGGAATCCTTCTTCGACGTATCGACGCAATTCCTGCAGCGCCAGCTCCTGAAGGAGCTCGTGCCGTTCGGCAGCCCGCTTCTGGCGCTGATCGACCAGGTGCGCTCGAGCAACGCGCCGGTCAACGAGTACAAGGTCGATCTGGGCACGCCGCGGATCGGCGGCGACCGCCAGGTCGATCTGCATGTCGCGCCGGTGTCGGAGCGGGCAGGACATATCGTGGTGATGCTGCAGGAACGCACCATCGCCGACAAGATGGACCGCCAGCTCACCCATCGCAGCGCCGCACGCTCGGTGATCGCGCTGGCCGCCATGCTCGCGCACGAGATCAAGAATCCGCTGTCGGGTATCCGCGGTGCGGCGCAGCTCCTGGAGCAGGCGGCCTCGCCCGAGGACCGCATGCTGACGCGGCTGATCTGCGACGAGGCCGACCGCATCGTCACCCTGGTCGACCGCATGGAGGTGTTCGGCGACGATCGCCCGGTGGCGCGGGGACCCGTTAACATCCATTCAGTGTTCGATCACGTCAAACGGCTGGCGCAGTCGGGCTTCGCCCGCAACATCCGCTTCGTCGAGGACTACGATCCCTCGCTGCCGCCGGTGCTTGCCAATCAGGATCAGCTGATCCAGGTGTTCCTGAACCTGGTGAAGAATGCCGCCGAGGCCGTAGTCGATCTCGGCGCCGATGCGGAGATCCAGCTCACGACCGCGTTCCGGCCAGGCGTGCGGCTGTCGGTCCCGGGCAAGAAATCGCGGGTATCGCTGCCGCTGGAATTCTGCGTCAAGGACAACGGTCCTGGCGTGCCGGAAGATTTGATGCCGAACCTGTTCGACCCCTTTGTCACCACCAAGCCGACGGGAAGTGGCCTCGGCCTTGCATTGGTCGCCAAGATCGTTGGCGATCATGGCGGCATCATCGAATGCGAATCGCAGCCGCGAAAAACCACCTTCCGTGTGCTGTTGCCGATGTACTCCAGCCCCAAAGACTCGAAAGACCACGATCAGAGCAGTCGCGATGACGTTGCCGGAACGCCGTTGCACGCCTCACAGGACTCAAAATGAGGAACAGCAATGCCTGCAGCAGGTAGCATTCTCGTCGCTGACGACGATACGGCCATCCGGACGGTCTTGAACCAGGCGCTGTCGCGGGCGGGATACGAAGTGCGGCTCACGGGTAACGCGGCCACGCTGTGGCGCTGGGTCAGCCAGGGCGAGGGCGATCTCGTCATCACCGACGTGGTGATGCCGGACGAGAATGCCTTCGACCTGCTGCCGCGCATCAAGAAGATGCGGCCGAACCTGCCCGTCATCGTGATGAGCGCGCAAAACACCTTCATGACGGCGATCCGCGCCTCAGAGCGCGGAGCTTACGAATATCTGCCCAAGCCGTTCGACCTGAAGGAACTGATCGCGATCGTCGGCCGGGCGCTGGCCGAGCCGAAGGAGCGGGCGACTGCGGCGCCTGACGATTCGGAGTTCGATTCGATTCCCCTGGTCGGCCGCTCGCCGGCGATGCAGGAGATCTACCGCGTGCTGGCGCGGCTGATGCAGACCGACCTCACGGTGATGATTTCCGGCGAATCGGGCACCGGCAAGGAGCTGGTGGCGCGCGCGCTGCACGACTATGGCAAGCGGCGGAACGGGCCGTTCGTCGCGGTCAACATGGCTGCCATTCCGCGCGACCTCATCGAATCGGAGCTGTTCGGCCATGAGCGCGGCGCCTTCACCGGCGCCAATACCCGCGCCTCCGGCCGATTCGAACAGGCCGAGGGCGGCACGCTGTTCCTCGACGAGATCGGCGACATGCCGATGGAGGCGCAGACCCGGCTTTTGCGCGTGCTGCAGCAGGGCGAATACACCACGGTCGGCGGCCGCACCCCGATCAAGACCGACGTGCGAATCGTCGCCGCCAGCAACAAGGACCTGCGCATCCTGATCCAGCAGGGGCTGTTCCGCGAGGACCTGTTCTTCCGCCTCAACGTGGTGCCGCTGCGGCTGCCGCCGCTCCGGGAGCGAATCGAGGATCTGCCCGACCTGGTGCGGCATTTCTTCGCGCTCGCTGAAAAGGACGGCCTGCCGCCGAAGAAGCTCGACGCGGCTGCCCTGGAACGGCTGAAGCAGCACCGCTGGCCCGGCAACGTCCGCGAGCTGGAGAATCTGGCACGACGGCTCGCGGCGCTTTATCCCCAGGACGTCATCACCGGATCCGTGATCGACGGCGAACTGGCGCCGCCCGCGGTCAGCTCGAGCAACGGCGTGGCGCAGGGGGTCGACAATCTCGGCGGCGCCGTCGAGGCCTATTTGTCCTCGCATTTTGCAGGCTTTCCCAATGGCGTGCCGCCGCCGGGCCTGTATCACCGGATCCTCAAGGAGATCGAGGTGCCGCTGCTGACCGCGGCACTCGCAGCGACCAGGGGGAACCAGATTCGTGCCGCCGACCTGCTCGGGCTGAATCGCAACACCCTGCGCAAGAAGATCCGGGATCTCGACATTCAGGTCTACCGCAGCGGCGGCTGATTCGGCCCCCGGGACCGCTCACACCGGCTTACCGGTGGAAGCGAAAAGCCTATAAGTATCGGGTCCCGTGAGGCACGCCGCGGATTTGTCGCAATTCGGCAACAATGTGATATGAATGCATCAGTTCGCACTTCGCGAACCTCCATGCCATGACTATCTGCAATTGCTGGAATGACGACCGCAGACACATCGGCCACCGCCCCGTTCGACCCGTCGCTCCCCGAATCCAAGGGCTGGCCCCTGGGGCGATGGCTCGCGCCGTTCGCCGTCGCGATCGCGCTGCTATCGGCGATCCTGACGTTTGTCGTGCTGACCGGGCTCACCCGGATCGAGCCGACCGCCCAGGTCGTCAACTCGTTCTACCTGATCGACGCCGCCACCATCCTGCTTCTGCTCGGCTTCATCCTGCGCGAGGTCTGGAAGGTGGTTCAGGCCCGGCGGCGGGGGCGGGCGGCGGCGCGCCTGCATGTCCAGATCGTCGGCCTGTTCTCGGTGATCGCTGCGGTTCCTGCGGTCGTGGTTGCCGTGGTCGCCAACGTCATGATCGATCGTGGCCTGGACCAGCTGTTCACCGGACCGACCCGCGAGCTGGTCCAGAACGCGGTGAGCATCGCCAAGGCCTACACGTTCGAGCACGCCGCCGCGATTCGAGGCGACATTCTCGCCGTCGCCGAAGAGATCGATCAGACGCCGCGACCGCTGTTCGACCAGGATCGCGGCACCTTCCAGCAACTCTTCCTGCGCAGCGCCAGTGCGCGGAACCTGCCGTTCGCAATGCTTATCGACAAGAATGGCAACAAGCTGGTGGAAACCGACGTCCAGCAGCGGTTTGCCACCCCGCCTCCCGAGATCCTCAACAATCCCGATCTGGTCAACGATACCGAGCCCTATCTCGTCGTGTTGCCGGACGAGAACTATGTCGCCGCGGTCATCCGCCTTCCGACTTTCTCCGACACGTTCCTGTACGTCGCCCGGCCACTTGATCCCTTTGTCGTCGGCCAGCTCAAGCAGACAGAGCTCAAGGCCCAGGGCTACGCCGAGATGGAGGCGCAGCGCTACGGCATCCAGATCGCCTTTGCGCTGATGTTCGCGGTGATTGCGCTGACCATCCTGATGGCATCGGTGCTGATCGGGCTGAATTTCGCCGACCGCCTGGTGGCCCCAATCCGCCGCTTGATGAATGCGGCCAGCACGGTCTCGACCGGAGATCTGCATGTCCAGGTGCCCGTGCACAGATCGGAAGGCGATCTCGCCCAGCTCGGCGAGACCTTCAACAAGATGACCCAGGAATTGCGCACCCAGCGCGATGAGCTCGTCAATGCCTCCGAACTGATCGACAGCCGCCGCCGCTTCATCGAGGCGGTGCTGTCGTCGGCCTCGGCCGGCATCATCGGCGTCGACGGCTCCGGCAGTGTCGGCATCCTCAACCGCTCCGCCGAAAAGCTGATCGGGCACGCCGAATCGGAGACGCTGGATCATCCCTTGTCCGACGTGCTGCCCGAGCTCGACGAGCTGATGAAGAACGCGCGCGAAGGCAAGCAACGCCTGGTGCAGGGCCAGGTCACGATCCAGCGCGAGGGACAGGAGCGCAACCTTTCGGTGCGTGTCACCGCCGAGCAGAACAACCCGGCGCACGACAGCTACATCATCACGCTCGACGACATCACCGAGCTCGTCTCGGCGCAGCGCACCTCGGCCTGGGGCGACGTCGCGCGCCGCATCGCGCACGAGATCAAGAATCCGCTGACACCGATTCAGCTCTCCGCCGAGCGCATCCGCCGCAAATTCGGCCGGGTCATCACCGACGACAAGGCGGTGTTCGAGCAGTGCACAGACACCATCATCAGGCAGGTCGACGACATCAGGCGCATGGTCGACGAGTTCTCGCGCTTTGCGCGGATGCCGAAACCCGTGATGGAGGGCGAGGATGTCGCCGACACCGTGCGCCAGGCGGTGTTCCTGATGAAGGTCGCCCATTCCGAGATCGATATCGAGGCCGACCTCAAGCAGGATCCGCTCAGGGCGCAGTTCGACCGCCGGCTGATTTCGCAGGCGCTCACCAATATCATCAAGAACGCCACCGAGGCGATCGAGGCGGTGCCGCCCGAAGAGCTCGGCAAGGGCCGCATCGACGTCATTGCCGCGCGCGAAAACGACGACATCATCATCGACGTGATCGACAATGGTATCGGGCTGCCCAAGGTGGCGCGCGCACGACTCCTTGAACCCTATGTCACGACGCGCGAGAAGGGCACCGGGCTTGGGCTCGCGATCGTCGGTCGCGTTCTCGAGGATCATGGCGGCCGTATCGAATTGAAGGATGCCTCCGACTTTCGCCCCGGCCAGCGCGGCGCCTGGATGCGACTGCGCTTTGCCGTCTCGGGCCACGCCAACAAGGTCGAGGCGGGCACCGAGCCAGCCGGCGCCAATTTGCGGGCGGGTGAAAAAAAGCAGCCCGCGGCCGAAACCGGCAAGGCGGCTGAGGCAACACACAGTGAAACGAACATCGAAGCCGCAGGCAATTGAGACAGGCCCGACCCATGGCAAATGACATCCTGATCATCGACGACGAAGCCGATATCCGCGAATTGGTGGCGGGCATCCTGGATGATGAGGGTTTCACCACCCGCACCGCAGGCGACAGCGATTCTGCGTCGGCCGAAATCGCGAGCCGCAGGCCGGACCTGGTGTTTCTCGACATCTGGCTGCAGGGCTCCAGGCTCGACGGACTGCAGCTTCTGGAAGAGATCAAGCGCGACCATGCCAGTCTTCCGGTCGTCATGATCTCCGGTCACGGCAACATCGAGACCGCGGTCGCCGCGATCAAGAGCGGCGCCTTCGATTTCATGGAGAAGCCGTTCAAGTCGGAGCGCCTGCTTCTGGTCGCGACGCGCGCGCTCGCGCAGCAGAGCGCGGCCGCTTGAGAGCGGGCTGGCGTAATTCGAAAGCTTGAGTGGGGCAGGAATCAATTCGCACGATGAAACCATATTCTAAGCCGCGACAGGCAATTGAGGC
>Ga0070710_10000326_pt1 | contig 22705 bp, 20 predicted proteins | sample LARL52metaG_FD_65454 | JGI IMG/M metagenome (GOLD analysis project Ga0070710, IMG submission 65454) | Corn, switchgrass and miscanthus rhizosphere microbial communities from Kellogg Biological Station, Michigan, USA - LAR L5-2 metaG | ecosystem: Host-associated > Plants > Roots > Rhizosphere ...
CGGAGGCCCAGTCGACCGGCACGGAACGCAGGATCCGCGCACCGAGCCCGAACGAGTCGGGCGACGTGACGGCGCCGGTGAAGTGGTCGCCCTCGCCCGCGTGCAGCAACAGGCCCAGGTGCGGGTCGCGCGGCACCTCGCGGACGCCGAACACGACGGACTCCACGGCGACCTCGGCGGGAGTGCCGAACGTGGCCAGGTGGCGTTCCATCCGGGCGGCGAACTCCTCGACGCGGTCGATCGCGACGGCGCTGAGGACGTCCGCCAGGCGCGGGAAGTAGCGGTACACGGTCTGCCGGGTCACGCCGGCCTCCGCGGCGACGTCGGAGAGGCTGGTCCTGGCGAGGCCGTTGCGGTCGATGCACGCCGTGGCGGCTTCGACGATGCGGCGGCGTGCCTCCGACTCCGTGCCGGGCGGGTTGCCCTGCCATCCGTGGTGCCCCATGCGCACCATCTTTCCCGAAACGCTCAGACGTGGCGTGCGCGGTACAGCGTCGCACCGGCCGCGCCGAAGCAGGCCAGGGCGTACAGGCCGCTGCCGATCGGGGTGCCGTCCGCGGTCACGCCGCCGACAGCGCCGAAGTACGCGGGCAGGGCGCTGATCCAGAACACCGCCAGCACACCCAGGTACACGGCGGGGTAGTAACGGGTGAACGCCGACGGCTCCGGAACCTCGCGGGTCGTCACGACGACCCACGCCCCGGTCAGCCACACCAGGCCCAGTTCGACGCCGAGCACCCACGCCTGCGCGGTGACGTTCCCACCGGCGAGGCGGGACGGGATGCCCGCCAGAGCCATCGCCGGCGGGGTGAGCACTCCGGCCACCGCGGTCCACAGCGCGACCGACCGTCCACTTCGGACCAGGCGTACCACCAGGTAGGTCATGGCCGCGAACGAGACCGAGGCGAACAGCAAGGCGCTCTGCAACGGCACGGAAGCCATCGCGGGCTGGTTCACGACGCGGTTGGCCGGGTTCCACGCCCACCACCGCAGCTGCGGTCCGATGTGGTCGAACAACTCGTAGAACACCTGGCAGACAAAGGCGACGGCCACTGCGCCATGTAACGCGCCCCGCCGGAAGACGCCGAGCGAGCGCACCACCTCGTAGGCGAGCTGGCTGATCATCGGGTAGAACGCCACGATGTAGAGCGGCAGCCGGTCCCACATGAACTGCACGGTGAACCGGTTGTGCGCGAAGATGAAACCGTAGACGTCGTCCAGCCCGAACCACTCGGGGAAGTACAGCGGCGGCTCGATCACGAACAGGTAGACCAGCGAGGCCCACCACAGCCCCAGGTTGACCGGGTCGCCCGCGCGGTAGCGGCGGACGGCGTGCACCAGCGCGAAGATCGCGCCGCCGACGACCAGCAGCTCCAGCACCGGCATCGTCCAGTGCGCCCAGGAAAGCCGCACGGAGACGATCGGCGCGACGTCGTCGCAGTCGAAGCCGAGGCCGCGCGTGACGGCCTGCGCCTCCGGTGAGCACGTCATCGGGCCGCCGCCGCGGCGGGTGAGTAGTCCGTGGCGGGCGGGTCGAGCCGGGGATCGAAGCCGAACGGCACGCGCCGGCGGCCCAGCGCGGTGCGCAGGCGGTACCGCAGCAGGGCGGCCAGCACGCGCGGGTTGGTCATCATGTCGCCCAGCGACTCGTCGAGGTTGAACACCTTGGCGAAGTGCTCGTCCACCACCGGGTACTCGCGGGCGGCGCCGACGATGAAGCTGAACGCCGGGTTGGACACCGCGTCGAGCAGGCGGCGCCGCCACTCCGGCGGTTTCTCGGTGCCCTCGGCGCACCGGTAGCCCTGGTCCCTGGCCATCGCGAGCCGCCACGGCACGTTGAGCGTCTTGCGCTGCGCCGCGAAGAACCGCGCCGAGAACGCCGCGTCGAGCCGCTCAGCGCGAGCCAAGTGCCGGCTCAGCAGCAACGCCGAGATCGCCGCGGAACTGATGCCCTGCGCGTAGAACGGGTTGAACGCGCAGATCGAGTCGCCGACGAACACCAGCCTCAGCGGCGGTGTCCGCCACCGGTCGTAACGGCGCCACTTGTTGCCGGTCGACCGGGTCAGGTGCACCTCGGACGTGGGGGAGCAGCGTTCCATCGCCGCCGCGAACAACGGCGTCCGCACCCGGCGCGCCGAGTCGGTGAACGCCTCGGGCGAGCGCGGCATGTCCAGTCCCCACGAACCCATGCACGCGATGACGCGGTTGCCCTCGATCGGGAAGAAGTTGACCAGGAACTCGTGCTCGGGCGGGTGCTCGCCCCGGTCCGGCGTCGGCATGATCACCAGGTGCTGCCACCACCACGCAGGCGGACGCTCATCCGGCAGCTCGTACCAGCGCGAGGTGTAGGTGACCTTGGCGTCGAGGGTGCGCACCTCCGGTTCCGGCCATCCCGCCGCCACCAGCCACGCGCCGACCGCGGAGCCACGACCCATCGCGTCGACCACGAAGTCGGCGTCCACGTGCTCGTCACCGAAGTCCACCCCGGTCACGGCACCGTCAGCGGTCGTCAAGCCGTTGACCGACACGCCCTCGCGGATCTCCACGTTGCCCAACGCGCGCACGTGGTCGCGCAGCACGCGTTCGATCAGGATCCGCGAGCTGTAGATCATGGTCATCGCACTGCTCTTGCGCGCCGACCAGCCCTCCCCGTCGAGGTAGGCGGCGTCCATGGACGGCATCAGGTGCAGCCCGCCCGCGGCGATGAGCGCCTTCTCGAAACCGGGGAAGATCGCCTCGATCGCCCGGCGGCCGGAGTTGAGCAGGAAGTGCGGGTGCTTGCTCTGCGGCACCCCGCGCCGGTGCTCGGCCCGCGCGGGCAGCTCGTCGCGTTCGAGCACCAGCACCCGGTCGAAGCGGGGAGCGAGCGCACCGGCGGCGCACAGACCGGCCGCGCTGCCACCGAGGACGAGAGCCGTCGTACCGAGCCTCATGCGGACCAGCCCCCTGAGGTCGATCATACAAAGTGGGCTCGAATGTATGATCGGCCGGAAAAGGCGTCAAGAACCGCGCGGGGCATTGCGCCCGTTCGGCCGCCTGGCATTGTGCGTACACGGCAACTCGAACTGGAGGGCGTGTGCGCGACGACTACCGGCACTGGCAGCGGATTCCGACCCGTTGGGCGGACAACGACGTCTACGGGCACGTGAACAACGTCGTCCACTACGCGTTCATGGACACCGTGATCAACACGTGGCTGATCGCGGCCGGACTGGACATCCACGGCGGCACCGAGATCGGCCTGTGCGTGGAGTCGCACTGCAACTACCGCGCCTCGGTCGCCTTCCCGGACGCGCTGGACGCCGGGCTGCGCATCGGGCACCTCGGCCGGTCGAGCGTGCGCTACGAGGTCGGGTTCTTCCTGGCGGGACGCGAGGACGTGGTGGCGGAGGGCCACTTCGTGCACGTGTTCGTCGACCGCACGACCCGCAAACCCGTGGAGATCCCCGCGCAGCTGCGCACGGCGATGGAAGGCCTGGTGGTCGCGTGAAGACGCGAGGCGCGGTGCTCACGGGCGTCGGCGGGCCACTGGAGATCGTCGACCTGGAGCTCGACCCGCCCGGACCGGGCGAGCTGCTGGTGCGCGTGCACGCCACCGGCCTGTGCCACTCCGACCTGTCGGTGATCGACGGCTCGCGCATCCGGCCGTTGCCCATGGTGCTCGGGCACGAGGCGGCGGGCGAGGTCGTCGAGGCCGGGCCGAACGCCGAGTTCGCGCCGGGCGACCACGTCGTGCTGTCGTTCGTGCCCGCGTGCGGTGCGTGCCGCCGGTGCGCGTCCGGACGGCAGGCGTTGTGCGAACCGGGTGCCGCGGCGAACCGCGACGGCACGCTGCTGAGCGGGCAACGCCGGTGGACGCTCCCGGACGGCACGCGGCCGCACCACCACCTCGGCGTGTCCGGGTTCGCCGAGTACACGGTGATCTCCGGCCGGTCGGCCACGCTCGTGCCACCGGACCTGCCGCTCGACGTCGCCGCGCTGTTCGGCTGCGCCGTGCTGACCGGTGCGGGCGCGGCGTTCTACAGCGCCCGGGTCGTGCCGGGGGAGAAGGTCGCGGTGTTCGGCCTCGGCGGCGTCGGGCTCGCCGCCGTCCTCGCGGCACTGGCGGCGGGCGCCACCCAGGTCGTCGCGGTGGACGTCGTGGAGCACAAACGGCAGCTCGCCCGAACGCTCGGCGCCACGCACGAGGTCGCGGGCGGAGCGGACGCGGTCGCCCACGTCCGGGACCTGACCGGCGGCGGTGCGGACAAGGTGATCGACACGACCGGTGTCGCGGCCGTGCTCGAACAGGCTTACGCCGCAACGGCGATCGGCGGCACCACGGTCACGGTCGGGCTGCCGCACCCGGACCGGACCGTGACGCTGCCCGCGCTGAACCTGGTCGCCGAGGAACGCACGCTCAAGGGCAGCTACCTCGGCTCGTGCGTGCCGCGCCGGGACGTGCCCCGGTTCGTCGACCTGTACCGCGCGGGCCGGCTGCCGGTCGACGGGCTGCTGTCCGGGCGGCTCGCGCTGGACGAGATCAACGACGGGTTCGCCCGGCTCGCCTCGGGGCAGGCGGTGCGGCAGGTCGCGATCATGGCGTGAACGGCTACATCCCCATGCCGCCGTCGACCGGAAGGCCGGCCCCGGTGATGAACTTCGCCGCGTCGGACGCCAGGAACACCACGGCGTCGGCCATGTCGTCGACCTGACCGAGCCGGCCGAGCGGTGTCAGCGCCACGACCGCACCGGCGGCGGCTTCGGGTGAGGGGAACAGGCCGAGCTCGGCGCAGTCCACGGCCAGCTGGTTGCCCATCGCGGTGGGGGTGAGGCCGGGGTAGATGCAGTTCACCCGCACGCCGTAGCCGAGCTTGCCGGACTCCGCGGCCGCCACCCTGGTCAGCCGGTCGATCGCGGACTTGGTCGCCGAGTAGACGCTGATGCCGGGGAACGCGATGGTCGCCGCGACCGACGCGACGCTGATGATCGACCCGCCGTTGCCCGCGGCACCACCGGGACGCATCGCGCGCAACCCGTGCTTGAGGCCCAGGGCGGTGCCGAGCACGTTGACGTCCAGCATCTTCCTGGCGTCGGCGGGGTCGAGCTCGGTGATCAGGCTGGTGATCTCGATGCCCGCGTTGTTCACGAGGATGTCGAGGCCGCCGATCGAGTCGATGGCGGTGCTCACCGCCGAGGCCCAGTTGTCGTCGTCGGTGACGTCCAACGGCACGAACTCCGCCGTCGCGCCCGAGTCGCGCAGCGCCTGGGCCGTCTGCTTGCCCTCGTCCTCCAGCACGTCGCCGATCAGCACCGAAGCGCCCGCCGCGGCCAGTGCCTGCGCCATGCCCGCGCCCAGTCCTCGCGCGCCCCCGGTGACCAGTGCTTTCCGTCCGCTCAGCTGGTAGCTCGTCATCGCGTCGCCTCCTGAAGTGGGTTGGCTCACACCCTATGCAGAAAGGCCCAGCCGACGAGCACGGCCGACATCGCCGTCAGGGCAAGGCTTCCGACCGTGACGGCCTGCTCGAACTGGGCCGTTTGCGCGCTGCTCCAGGCGGATCGGGCGAGGCCACCGGTGAAGAGCGCCGCGAGCACCGTGCCGCTGACGGCGACTCCGGCGGCCGAGGCGACCTGGGACGCGGTGTCGACGAGCGCGGCACCGATCGAGGTCCGGTTCTCCGGCAGGCCTTTCAGCACGTTCACGCCCGCGACCGCGCCGACCACCCGGATGCCGATGGCGACCAGCACCAGGGCGGCCGCGACCGGCACGTACCCCGTCCGGCCGAGCAGCGCGTAGACGGCGAGCCCGGCCACCACGCAGACCGCGCCGAGCCATACGCCCCGGTCGAGCCCCGCCCAGCGCACGAACCGGTTGACCACCGGCCCTCCGGCGATGAGGACGACGACCTGCGGCAGCATCCCGGCCGCGGCGAGCGCCGGGGACCAGCCCCAGCCGAGCTGCAGCTGCAACGTGACCAGGTAGGTGAGACCGGCGGCGGCCAGTCCGGTCGCGGCCTTGTAGGCGAGACCGCTCGCGACCGGTGGGCGTGCGACGAGCTTCAGGTCCAGCAGCGGATGGCTCGCGGTCCGGGCGCGAACGACGAAGAGGGTGGCGACTGCGACGGTCAACGTCGTTGCGGCCCAAGGCATCCAGGAACGCGCGCCCTGCTCGACGAAGAACGTCGGCACGACCAGGGCGAGCACGATCGTCGCGGTGCCGAGCACGCCGCCGAGGAAGTCCGCGGGGCCGCGGTGCGGTTCTTCGGCGCTGTCGGCCTGGATGCCGCGGCCGATGCCGATCATCGCCAGCACCGAGATCGGCACGTTGACGAGCAGCAACGCCTGCCACGGCGCGATGGTGAGCACGAAACCGCCGAGCGGCGGCCCGACCGCCAGGCCGACGAGCCCGACGGTGGAGATCAGCGTCATCGAGCGCACGCGCAGGTCGTCGTCCTGGAACAACCGGAACGCCAGCGCGATCGAACCCGGCGTGGTCATCGCCGCCGCGACGCCCATCACCGAGCGCACGGCGATGAGTGCGGTGACGGAGGTGACGAACACGGTCGCGAGGCTTGCCGCGCAGAGCAGTGCGAGCCCGATGAGCATGATCCGGCGACGGCCGAACCGGTCCGCCACGGCGCCGAACACGAGCATCAGCCCGCCGAACACGACCGCATAGGAGTTCGACACCCACTGCAGCGCGGTCGTCGAGGCGTCCAGGTCGCGGCCGATCGTGGGCAGGGCGACGTTCAGGATCGAGTTGTCGAGCATCTCGAACAGGAACACCGCGGACAGCCCGGCGAGGGCGATCCACGCCTCACGCAGGGAACTGGGGGAGCGCAGACGAGGCTGCGCGGAGGTAATCACGAACGCTGTTCTACGGACGAACACTGTTCGTGTCAACTGGTAGGGTAGGGCTCATGAACCGAAAGCGGGGTACGTCACGCGACGAGTGGGCGTCCCAGATCGCCGCGCTGGAGCAGGGCTCGGCCCCTGCGCGCAAGGAACCGATCACGGTCGACCGCATCGTCACCACGGCGTTGCGGCTGGTGGAGACCGAGGGGTTCGACGCGCTGACGATGCGGCGGGTCGCCGCCGCGCTGGAGACCGGCCCGGCCTCGCTCTACGCGCACGTGCGGAACAAGGCGGAGCTCGACGACCTGCTGATCGGCACGCTGAGCAGGAACGTGTCGCTGCCCGCGCCGGACGCCGCGCGGTGGCGTGCTCAGTTCGTCGACGTCTGCGCGCAACTGCGCGATCGGTTCCTGCGCTATCCGGGCATCGCGCGCGCCGCGCTGTCGGCCCCGCCGAACAACCTCGACACGTTGCGGATCACCGAGGGCATGCTCGCGATCCTGCTGGCCGGGGGCGTGGCGCCGCAGCCCGCGGCGTGGGCGATCGACGCCGCGCTGCTGTACGTGAGCGCCTACACGGTCGAGGCGTCGTTGCGCGGCGTGGTGGACCGGGACGAGATGCTCGCGCGGCTGCGGATGCTCCCGGTGAGCCGGTTCCCGCACACCGTCGCCCACGTCGACAAGATCAACGCGGGCGACGGGCACGAGCGGTTCGAGTTCACCCTGCGGCTGCTGCTGAAGGGCCTGGAGGCGTGAGCTACGGCTTGTCCGCGACCTTGATCCTGCCCTCGATGATCTGGGCCTTGTAGCCCTCCAGGACGCCCTGCAGCTTCGCGTCGACCTTGCCGCCCGACGCCGCGTAGCCGACACCGTTCACCTTGAGGTCGAACACCTTCGGCAGCGACGAGAGGTCGTTCTTCGCGGCGGCGCGGTAGAAGTCGTACACGGCGACGTCGACGCGCTTGAGGCTCGACGCGGCGATGACGTCCCTGTTGGCGGCGAGCGCCGGCTGGTTGTACTGGTCGGCGTCGCAGCCGATCGCCAGCACACCGGCCTGCTTCACCGCGGCGAAGACCCCGATGCCGGACGCGCCCGCAGCTGGGTAGACGACGTCGGCGCCCTTGTCGATCAGGCCCTTCGCGGCCTCCTGGCCCTTCGTCGGGTCCTGGAACCCGGTGAAGTCGCCGGCCGGGGTGATGTACTTCTTGTCGACCTGGATCTTCGGCGCGGCCGTCTTCGCGCCCTGCACGTACCCGGCCTCGAACTTCTGGATCAACGGGATGTCGACGCCGCCGACGAAGCCCACGTGGCACTTCTTGCTCTGGTACGCGGCCACCACACCCGCCAGGAACGCGCCCTCCTGCTCGGCGAACACCAGCGGCGTGACGTTGGGCGCGCCGTCCACGGCGGAGTCGACCAGGCCGAACTTGACATTCGGGAACTCGGGCGCGACGACCTTGAGCGACTCGGTGTACGCGAAGCCGACGCCGACGATCGGGTTGAAGCCCTCGGACGCGAGCTGGCGCAGGCGGGTCTGCTTGGCGGCCTCGTCCTCGTTGGGGGCGGCGGAGAGCTCGCGGGTGTTCTCCTTCCTGACGCCCAGTTCCTTGATCGCCTGATCGAACCCGGCTGCGGCGAGGTCGTTGAACGACGCGTCGCCGCGGCCGCCGATGTCGTAGGCCAGGCCGATCTTCAACGCGCTGCCGTCGACCTTGTCCGTGTCGGCGGCAGCGGTGCTGGAAGTCGTGGGCGCGCTGGGCGGCGTCGAGAACTCGCACGCGGTGCCGGTGGCGGAAGTGGTGATGCCACCGGAGCCCTTCGCGCAGGCGCTGACGACCACGAGGCTGGTCAGCGCGATCGCGGCAGCGGCGGTGCCGCGGATGTGACGGCGCACGGCTCGTCCCCCTTGTTGCTCGGTTTCAGCGCGGACGGTACCTCCCGCCGTGATCGATCCGGTTGGGCGTTCATGTACTGAGATGTTGACACTGTCATGATTGCAGTGTCAGTATCGCAGCGTGTGGACGCTCGACGAGTTGCTCGAACGCGTCTCCGCCGCGCTGACGGCGGAGTACTCGGGCGCGCCCAACGGACGCGTGCGGGACGTGCCCGACCGGCGGGCCGTCCGCTGGTACGCGACGACGGGGCTGGTGGACCGGCCGTCGGCGATGCGCGGCCGCACCGCGTTGTACGACCGGCGCCACCTGCTCCAGCTCGTGGCCGTGAAACGACTGCAGTCGGAAGGGAGGACGCTGGCGGAGATCCAGGCTTCGCTCGCCGGCGCCACCGACACGGCGCTGGCGGAGATCGCCCGCGTTCCCGGCGGGCTGCTGGAGTCCGGCGACCCACCGCCCGCCTCGTCGGTCCGTCCCCGGTTCTGGGCCGAACCCGCGCGGCCCGCGGTCGCGCTCAACGGCGTGGCGCTGGAAGGCGGCGTGGTCGTGCTGGTGCCGGGTTCGCCCAGCGCCGCCGACTGCGCGGACATCGCGGCCGCCGCCCGGCCGCTGCTCGACCTGCTCGCCGCCCGTGGTCTGCTCACCGAAAGGGAACCGTCATGACCTTCTCCGTCGCCCCGATGAAGAGCGCGGAAGCCGGCCGCATCGGCCGGACGATCGCGGACGCGGGCATCGGTGCGCTGCGCACCGAACGCGGCAACCTGCCGCTGGAGCGCCTCGACGTGCGGGCGACGATCACGGGCCTGCTCGGCCGCGTCGTGCTGACGACCGGTTTCGTGAACACCTTCGACACGGCCCTCGAAGCGACCTACGTGTTCCCGTTACCGGACCGCGCCGCCGTGACCGGCATGAAGATGACCGCCGGCGACCGCACCGTGGTGGCGTCGCTGCAGGAACGCGGCGAGGCGCGCCAGGCCTACGACGAGGCGATCGCGGCGGGCAGGCAGGCGTCCATCGTCGAGGAGGAACGGCCGGACGTCTTCACCATGCGGGTGGGCAACATCCCGGCGGGCTCCCGGGTGAGCGTGGAGCTGAGCCTGGCCGGGCCGCTGGTGTTCGAGGACGGCGCGGCCACGTTCCGGTTCCCGCTGGTGGTGGCGCCCCGGTACGTCCCGGGAAGTCCGCTCGACGGGCCGTCCGTCGGTGCCGGGCACGCGCTCGACACCGACCTGGTGCCGGACGCCTCGCGGATCACGCCACCGGTGCTGCTGCCCGGTTTCCCGAACCCGGTGCGGTTGGGCATCGGCGTGGAGATCGACCCGGCCGGGCTCTCGCTGGGGGAGGTGCGGTCGAGCCTCCACACCGTTGTGCGTGAGGGCGGTTCCCTGGCGGTCGAGCCGGGTGAGCGGGTCGACCGGGACTTCGTGCTGCGGCTGGCGTACGCGGGTGCCGGCTCGTCGGCCGTCTGCGTGTCCGATGTGGACTCCGACGAGGGCACCTACCAGCTGACGGTCCTGCCGCCCGATGCCGCCGGCCCGGTCCGTGGGCGCGACGTCGTGCTGCTGCTCGACCGCTCCGGCAGCATGTCGGGCTGGAAGATGGTCGCGGCCCGGCGGGCGGCGGCCCGCATCGTCGACACGCTGACCGCGGACGACACGTTCGCCGTGATCACGTTCGACGACCGGATGGGCCGTCCGGACCTCGGTGGTGGCCTGGTGGCGGCGAGCGACCGCCATCGGTTCCGCGCGGTCGAGCACCTGGCGGGCGTCGAGGCACGTGGCGGGACCGAGCTGTTCGCGCCGCTGCGGGAAGGACTGCGGCTGCTCGCCGACGCCGGTGAGGACCGCGATCCGGTGCTGGTGCTGGTGACGGACGGGCAGGTGGGCAACGAGGATCATCTGCTGCGGTCCATCGCGCCTCTGGTCAACCGCACGCGCGTGCACGCCGTCGGCATCGACACCGCGGTGAACGCGGGCTTCCTCGGCCGGCTCGCGGCCGCCGGTGCGGGACGGTGCGAGCTCGTCGAGAGCGAGGACCGGCTGGACGAGGCCATGACGCACATCCAGCGGCGCATCGGCGCGCCGGTGGTCACGGATGTCGTGGTGTCACCCGCTTCCGCTCTGCCGCGGCCGCCTTCGGCGATCTACCCCGGGGTGCCGCTGGTGGTGTTCGGGCGGTATCGCGGGGCCGTGCCGGACGGTTTCGTCGTGCGGGGACGGGCTCGGGACGGTGCCGAGTGGCAGGAGACGGTGGCCGCGGTGGAGCACACCGAACCCGCGGTCCGGGCGCAGTGGGCTCGCGCGGCGCTGCGCGACCTGGAGGACCGGTATGCGTCCGGTGACCGGTCGGTGGAGCAGGAGATCGTGCGGACCTCGTTGCGGTTCGGGGTGTTGTGCCGCTTCACGGCCTTCGTGGCGGTGGACGAGCGGGTCGTGTCCGACGGGACCGTGCACCGGGTGGTGCAGCCGGTCGAGCTGCCCGCCGGATGGGCGCCGGTGCACCCGCCGATCTCCCTGGCCGCAGGGGGTTACGCCGGTCCGCCGCCCGCGATGAGCCTCGCGCCACCCGCCGGACCGCGCGGTGCTCGTCCGCTCTCGGCTCGGAAGCAGCTGGACGCGCCCGTGCCCGTGCCGGCGCCGGACGACGCGGCTGAGCTGCGCGAGATCGCCGCGCTGGAGCTGCGACGCCTGGAGCAGGACGCGGGCCGTCCCGCCTGGGAACGCCAGGACCTGCTCGCCGACCTCGCCAGCAGGCTCGGCATCCTCGTCGCCGCCGAGCAGGGTCCCGAGTACGAGCCGTTGCGCTGCCTGGTCTCGGACCTCGGCGCGGGCGGTGACGTGGACCAGCTGTGGGCACGGGCGGTGCAGGTGCTGAGGGAGTTCGCCGAGGTGCCGCAACGTCGTCGGAGCTTCTGGCGCTGAACGGTGCGTTCGGTTGCACGGGGCCGAACTCACCGCCTGGCTCGGTCCCGCGCCCAGGACCGAGCCAGGCGGAGGTCAGAGGGCGTCCGGCACGTGGACGTCGCTGACGTGGACGTCCACCGCCGCCACGTCGTAGCCCAGGAACTGCTCGACGGCCTCGATCACGTCGACCCGGATCTGCTCGGCCAGCGCCTTGATCGCGCGGCCGTACTCGATCACCAGCGACACCTTGACGGTGGCGACGTCGTCCGCGACCGCGACCGAAACGCCTTCGTCGTCAAGGCTGTGCACGCCGTCGATCTTGCCGACGACGACGGTCACGACCTTCGCGACGACGCTGTCGCTCAGGGTGACGCTGCCCCGGCTGCTCGCGGCGGGGCGGGCCTGCGGTGCTTCCTCGGCGACCGGTTCGGCCTCGATGTCGACCTCGCCGACGACCGGGGCGTCCTCGATTTCGGTTGCCGCGTCTACGGTTTCGAGAACGGGCTCTTCTTCCTCGGCGCTCTCGTCTTCCGCCGCGGCGTCTTCGTCGGTCTCCGCGACCGTGCTCTCGTCCTCTTCGGTCTCCGCGACGGCGTCCTCGTCAGCGTCTTCGTCAGCGTCCTCGTCGGTGGCCTCCGGCGCGAGCTCCTCGTCCGCTCCGGTCTCCTCGGCGGCGGCTTCGGCGGTTTCGTCCTCGGCCGGAATCGCTTCGGTGTCAACGGTTTCCGCGGTGACGACCTCGGCGGGAGCGTCGGTGACCCGCAGCGACGCGGGGGTCGTGACCTCCTCCGAGGTGGCCGGGACGTCGTTGCGGGGACGGCTGAAGAAGGTGCTGATGATCTCGGACATGGGGGAGTGGTGCCCCTTTCGAGAGCGCTGCGCGCAGGGAGGTGGGTGAGCAGACGGCGCCATGATAGGCAGCCCGGCGACGCGTGTGCTCGTCTGCGCCACTTCGAGATTTCCCTGTTATCTCAACGAGTCGAGGTCCTTGTGGAACACGAGGAAGTCGCACGGGCAGGCCAGGTGCTCCACCAGCGCCGGGTGGTCGTCGGCCAGGTCGCCCGTGCGCACGACGCGGTAGCCGATGCGCGTGTACCAGTCCCGCAGGAACTCCTTGACCGGATGATCCGAGGTCTGCGGAACGAGGAGCTCGAGCTGCATCCGGGCGAGGCCGCGCTCGCGTCCCCATTGCTCGGCAAAGGAAACGAGGTCCCGGCCGACGCCGGTACCGCGCGTCTCGGGTGCGGCCACCAGCATGCCGAACTCGCCGAGCCCGTCGTCGAGCTGCCGGACGCGCACGGCACCCGTGACCCGGCCGTCCGGTCTGACCGCCGCGATCTGCCCGGCGCGGATGAGATCGGCGACCTCGGCTTCGCTGGTGCGGGCGGCCCCGTCGAGCCAGAGCCCGGCCTCGGCCTCGGCGTACACCCGGTTCACCAGGCTGGCGATCTCCGCGGCGAGGCGAGCGTCCTCGACGAAGCTCACCACGGCGACGGCTGGGTGGTCTCCGCGAGCTTCCGCGCGTGCTGGAGCACACCGAGCTCGCGCAACATCCGGTCGCGCTGGGCCGGATCGTGCGCGACGTGCGACGCGTGCAGCGCTTTGCGCAGCCGAGACGTCCGGAAGGGCGTCCACCGGCTCGCGAGCGCCAGCTTCGCGGCCCGCAACGCCGCCCGGTCGCGGGTGCGGGCGAGGGCGTCGCGGTGGTCGTCTCCCAGTCCCAGCCACGACAGGAGGCGTTCCCGCAGCTCACGGCCGACCCGTGCCCACGTGGTGGTGCGCCGGCGCGCGGCGCGGATCTCGATGCCGAGCGCGAGGTGCAGCATCACCAGCCCGAGCACCGGACCCAGCAGCACCCGCGCGGCACCGGCGACCGGGCCCGACAGGCTGATCGCGGCGAAGGCGGCGAACGCGGTCAGCGCCCACGCCACCAGCCGGGCCGGACCGGGACGGCCGTCGCGGCGCACGCCCGCGCGCATCGCCCAGCCGCACGCGACCAGCGCGGACTCCATGACGGAGAACAGCACCACCCGCTCCACGGCGTCGGTGATGCCCAGGCGCAGCGCGAAGAACCGCCACGAGGTGTCCACGCTGACGCCGATGCTCAGCAGCGCGACCGCGTAGAAGCCCTTGGCGCCGACGGGTTGTGCGGGGACGGCGGGCTGGTGGGCGCCGGTCGCCGGGGTGGTCGGCCGGTGGGTGGTGATGTCCGGACCGGCGGGCTGGGGTGCGACGGCGTTCGCCACGGGGGCCTGGTGGACACGGATCTCCGCGTCGGCAGGCCGGTGAGCCGCCGTCTCGGCCACCCGGCGCGCGGCGGACTCCGCCTGCTCCAGTTCCGCGATCAGCTCCGGCGTGAGCGGCACGTGCCCGCCGGTGTCGGTGACCCCGTTGCGGGCCCGCCACTCGTTCACGATCGGCGCGGCGTACGGCCTGGTCGGCACCTGCTGGCCGTGCCGGTGCAGCCACCGCCGGACGTCCTCCACCGTGCTCCCGTGCGGCACGTGTTCCAGCGCGTACAGGATCTGCGCCTTCTTGGTCCTGAGCCGGCCCAGCGCCGCCTTGTGGCCGGTCGCCTGGCCGACCTCGTACGAGCTCACTCGTCCTCTCCGTCCTCTGCGGTGTTCAGGGGCACCGGTCGAAGCGCACACTTCAGGTAACGGAACGAATCTCATCAACGCGATTTCGCGGCACCCTACCGTGCGCGGCGTGCTGCTCAGATGAGCGCCCTGATCGCCCGCTCGAACCCGATCACGTGCTGAGAAGCCAGCTCGCCCGCCTTCTTGGCGTCACCCTCGACGATCGCGGTCAGCAGCGGCACGTGCTCGTCGACGTGCCCGGCCATCCCGGACAGCCGCGGCAGGAACACGCACCAGATGCGCGTGGCCAGGTTGTCGTAGGAGATCAGGGTGTCTTCCAGGAACGGGTTGTGCACGCACCGGTAGATCGCGCGGTGCACACCGACGTCGTCACGCAGCAGCGCGGTGTTGTCGCCGGGACGGGCGGCGGTCTCCAACTGGGACCGCAGCTCGGTCAGGGCGGCCCGGTCGTCGGCCGTGGCTCGCTCGGCGGCGGCGGACGCGGCCAGCGGCTCCAGCGTGCGGCGCACCTCGGAGATGTGCGAGAGGTCGGAGATGTTCACGTCGGTGGCGAACGTGCCGCGGCGCGGGAAGGCGACGACGAGCCGTTCCTGCTCAAGTCGTTTCAGGGCCTCGCGGATCGGGGTGCGGCCGACGCCGAGCTCGCTGCGCAGCCGGTCCTCGTTGATCGGTTCACCCGGCCTGATCTCCAGCATCACCAGGCGGTCGCGCAGCACGGCGTACGCCTGCTCCGTCATCGAGGAGGCCGCGGGCTCGTCGTTGACCTGGGTGTTCATCTGACCTACGGTACTGCACAGACTGATATACCAGTAGTCGACCAGGTGATTTCGCTGGAGGCGTCGCGATGACCAGCCCGCCCGGAGCACATCTGCCCGAGCACCCGGACTTCCTCTGGGAGAACCCGGAACCGAAAGCCTCCTACGACGTCGTGGTGGTCGGCGGTGGCGGGCACGGCCTCGCGACCGCCTACTACCTCGCCAAGGTCCACGGCATCACGAACGTGGCGGTGCTGGAGAAGGGCTGGCTCGCGGGCGGCAACATGGCCCGCAACACCACGATCATCCGGTCGAACTACCTGTGGGACGAGAGCTCCGGCATCTACGAGCACTCGCTCAAGCTGTGGGAGGGTCTGGAGGACGACCTCGGCTACCCGATCCTGTTCGACCAGCGCGGGGTGCTGAACCTCGCGCACAGCTTGCAGGACGTGCGTGACAGCGTCCGGCGCGTCAACGCCAACCGGCTCAACGGGATCGACGCGGAGTGGGTGGACGCCGAGGGCGTCAAGGAGATCTGTCCGATCGTCAACGTCTCGCAGGACGTGCGTTATCCCGTGCTGGGGGCGACTTATCAGCCGCGTGCGGGCATCGCGAAGCACGACTACGTGGCGTGGGGCTACGCACGGGCCGCGCACGCGATGGGCGTCGACCTGATCCAGAACTGCGAGGTCACCGGCCTGGAAACCACCGGCGGCCGGATCACCGCGGTGGAGACTTCGCGCGGTCGCATCGCCGCCGGTCGCGTGGCGTTGTGCGCGGCCGGGCACAGCTCGGTGCTCGCGGCGATGGTCGGCCTGCGGCTGCCGCTCGCCTCGCACCCGTTGCAGGCCTTGGTCTCCGAGCTGCTGGAGCCCGTCCACCCGACGGTCGTCATGTCGAACGCCGTGCACGTCTACGTCTCCCAGGCGCACAAGGGAGAGCTCGTGATGGGCGCCGGGATCGACAATTACAACGGTTACGGCCAACGGGGTTCGTTCCACGTCATCGAGCAGCAGATGGCCGCGGCGCTGGAGCTGTTCCCGGTCTTCGCGCGGGCGCACCTGCTGCGCACGTGGGCGGGCATCGTGGACGTGAGCCCGGACGCGTCGCCGATCGTCGGTCTCACGCCGGTGCAGGGGCTCTACCTGAACTGCGGCTGGGGAACCGGCGGGTTCAAGGCCACGCCCGGCGTCGGCGACTGCTTCGCGCACACCATCGCGCACGACAAACCGCACCCGTACAACGAGCCTTTCACCCTTGAGCGCTTCACCACGGGCGCCCTCGTCGACGAGCACGGCGCCGCCGCCGTGGCGCACTAGGCGCGTTCGCCGTCGATGAAGGGAACCTTCCTCCACCTGAGGTGGATGAATGTTCCCTTCATCGAGCACCTGGCGCGCCGCGTTCGGGCGCGCGTCACGGACGGAACCGTCCGACCAGACTTCGGAGGAGCTGACTGACATGCAACTCATCCCGTGTCCGTGGTGCGGGCCGCGTGAGGAAGCGGAGTTCCACTACGGCGGCCAGGCGCACGTCGCGTACCCCGAGGACCCGTCGGCGCTGACCGACGAGGAGTGGGCGCGGTACGTGTTCTTCCGGGACAACCCGAGCGGCCCGTTCGCCGAGCGCTGGAGCCACAGCGCGGGGTGCCGGCGGTGGTTCAACGCCGTCCGCGACACCCGCACCCACGACCTGCTCGCCGTGTACCGCGCGGGCGAGCCGATGCCGGAGGTGGCGTCATGACGTTCCGCACGCCCACCGGCGGCAAGATCGACCGGAACACGTTGCTGCACTTCACCTTCAACGGTCAGCCGTACACCGGACACCCCGGTGACACGCTCGCCTCGGCCCTGCTCGCCCACGGCGTGCACGAGATCGGCAGCAGCGTGAAGCTCGGCAGGCCGCGCGGGATCGTCGCGGCGGGCTCGGAGGACCCGACGTCATTGGTGCAGATCGAGGCGCCCTTCTCCGAACCGATGCTGCTCGCCACCACCGTCGAGCTGTACGACGGGCTGGTGGCGCGCGGGCTGGCCGGGCAGGGACGGCTGGCACCCGAGCCGGACCCGGCGCGGTACGACGCCAAGCACGAGCACTGCGACGTGCTGGTCGTCGGGGCCGGGCCCGCCGGGCTGGTGGCCGCCTTGACGGCCGCGCGCAGCGGTGCGCGGGTGGTGCTGGTCGACGAGCAGAACCAGGCCGGTGGGTCGTTGCTCGGCCTGGACGAGTACCTGGACGACCGGCCGTCCGCCGAGTGGGTCGCGCACGTCGTGGCCGAGCTGAGGACCACGCCCGGTGTGCTGGTGCTGGAGCGCACCACGGCGTTCGGCATGTACCAGGACGGGTTCGTGCTCGCGCTGCAGAAGCGCACCGACCACCTCGGGTTCGCCGCGCCTGCTTCCGTTGCGCGGCAACGGGTGTGGCGGATCCGCGCCAAGCAGACCGTGCTGGCCACCGGTGCGCACGAACGTCCCGTGGTGTTCGCGGACAACGACCGGCCCGGGATCATGCTGGCCTCGGCCGCGCGGACGTTCCTGCACCGGTACGGGGTGCTGCCCGGATCGAGGGCGGTGGTGTTCACGACCAACGACAGCGCCTACTGCGCGGCGATCGACCTCGCGGAGTCCGGAGTGGACGTCGCGCTCGTCGTGGACGCGCGGCCGGAGGCGCCCGCGCGGCCGGCGACGGAGTGCGCGGCGCGGGGGATCGAGGTGCTGGCCGGGCATGTGGTGGTGGGGACCGAAGGCGCCGGCCGGGTCACCGCCGTGAACCTCGGTGAGAAGCGCGTCGAGTGCGACACGCTTCTGGTGTCGGGTGGTTGGAATCCCGTCGTCAGCCTGTTCAGCCAAGCCCGCGGCACGCTGCGCTACGACGCCCAGCTCGGCGCGTTCGTGCCGGGCGAGGACCTTCCGACCGTGCGCGTCGCGGGGTCCGCGACCGGAGAGCTCGACCTCACCGCGTGCGTGCGTCAGGGCCGGGAAGCGGGCGAGGCCGCCACCTCCGGCTTCACCCCCGGCGGTCAGGTGCCGCTGCCGGTCTCGGACTCCCGTTGCACGGCACGCTCCGGCCTGGTGCTGTGGCGCGTGCCCGGCGACGAGGACACCAGCTTCGTCGACCTGCAGCGCGACGCGACCGTCGCGGACGTGCTGCGCGCCACCGGTGCCGGTCTGCGGTCGTTGGAGCACATCAAGCGCTACACGACCATCGGCACCGCCCACGACCAGGGCAAGACGTCCGGCATGATCGCGGCCGGCATCGTCGCCGAGGCGCTGGGCGTGCAACTGGCGGACCAGCGGCCCACGACGTTCCGCCCGCCCTACACGTCGGTGTCGTTCGCGGCACTGGCCGGACGCAACCGCGGTGAGCTGCACGACCCGGTGCGCGTCACGGCGATCCACCCGTGGCACGTGGCGCACGGGGCGTTGTTCGAGAACGTCGGGCAGTGGAAGCGGCCCTGGTACTACCCGCGCGACGGCGAGGACCTGCACGCGGCCGTGCTGCGCGAGTGCCGGGCGACGCGCGAGAGCGTCGGCATGATGGACGGCTCGACGCTCGGCAAGATCGACGTGCAGGGCCGCGACGCGGGCAAGTTCCTCGACATGCTCTACACGAACCTGATGAGCACGCTGAAGGTCGGCCGGATCCGGTACGGCGTCATGTGCGGTGTCGACGGGATGGTGATCGACGACGGCACGGTCATCCGGGTGGGCGAGGAGCGGTACCTGGTCACCACGACGACCGGCAACGCCGCCAAGATCCTCGACTGGATGGAGGAGTGGCTGCAGACGGAGTGGCCGCACCTGGACGTGCACTGCGCCTCGGTCACCGAGCACTGGGCCACGATCCCGTTGGTAGGCCCCAAATCGCGTGACGTGCTGGCCGCGGTGGCACCGGGACTCGACGTCAGCAACGAGGCGTTCGAGTTCATGACCTGGCACGACGCCGAGGTCGCGGGCGTGCCGGCGCGGGTGTGCCGGATCAGCTTCTCCGGCGAGCTGGCCTACGAGATCAACGTGACCGCGTGGCACGGGCTCGCCGTCTGGGAGGCGTTGATGGCGGCGGGCGAGCAGTACGGGATCACGCCGTACGGCACGGAAACCATGCACGTGCTGCGTGCCGAGAAGGGCTATCCGATCATCGGCCAGGAGACCGATGCCACGGTCACGCCGCAGGACCTGGGCATGTCGTGGGCCGTGTCGAAGAAGAAGCCCGACTTCATCGGCAAACGGTCGTTCGCGCGCGCGGAGAACAACCGCGGCGACCGCAAGCAGTTGGTGGGGCTGCTGCCCGTGGATCCGAACGTGTTGCTGTCGGAGGGTTCGCAGATCGTCGAGACCGACCGGCTGCCGGAACCGCCGGTGCGGATGCTCGGCCACGTCACGTCCAGCTACCCCAGCGCGGCGCTCGGCCGGACCTTCGCGCTCGCCCTGGTGCGGTCGGGGCACGAACGCATCGGCGAGACGCTGTACGTGCCGGTCGAGGACGAGCTCGTGCCGGTCACCGTCACCGAATCCGTGCTCTACGACAAGGAAGGAACTCGTCGTGACGGCTGACCCGACCAGTCCGTTGGCGGCCTGGACCGACCGGCTGGCCGCGCTCGTCCCCGCGTTGCACGTGGCGGAACGGCCCTTCCGCTCGCAGCTCACCGTGCGCGCGTCCGACCCCGACGCCATCGCCGCGATGGGCTCGGCGCTGGGCACGCGGTTCCCCTCGGTGCCGTGCACCTTCACCATCGGCTCCGGGCCGTTCGGGGACGTCGAGGTGCTCTGGCTCGGCCCCGACGAGTTCCTCGTGACGGCGGCCCCCGACCTGCAGATCGCGATCGAGGAGGTGTTGCGTGGCGCGCTCGGGTCCTCGCGGGGGTCCGTTGTGGACACTTCGGCGCAGCGCACGACCCTGGTCCTTCAGGGGCCGCACGTCCGGGACGTGCTCGCTCACGGATGTGCCGTGGACCTGCACCCGTCTTCGGCTCCCACCGGCACTTGCGTGCAGACGCTGCTCGCCAGGACGGGAGTCGTCCTGCAGGTGCGCGACGACGACGTGACGCTGCTGGTCCGGTCGTCGTTCGCCGAGTACCTGGCGGCCTGGCTGAGCGACGCGTGCGCCGAGTACGGGGTGGCATCGTGAGCCGGCACTTCACCCTGACCCTGAGCTGCCCCGAGCGGGCGGGCATCGTCCACGCCGTCACGTCGTTCCTCGTCGACCATGGCTGCGACATCGTGGAGCACCAGCAGTTCGACGACGACGTCCGCAGCAAGCTGTTCCTGCGCACCGCTTTCACGTGCGCGTCGGCCGACGTCGACGAGCTCGCGACGGCGTTCGCCGCGGTCGCGAACGAGTTCGAGATGAGCTTCGACCTGTGGGACGAGCGCGCGCCGCGCATCCTCGTGATGGTGTCGAAGGCCGGGCACTGCCTGAACGACCTGCTGTTCCGCTGGCGCGCGGGCAGCCTCGGCGGCGAGATCGCGGTGGTCGTGTCGAACCACGAGGACCTGCGCCCGATGGCGGAGGCGGCCGGGCTCGACTTCGTGCACGTGCCGAACACCGCCGACACCAAGCACCTCGCCGAGCAGCGCCTGCTGGAGCTCGTCGAGGAGTACCAGGCCGACCTGGTGGTGCTGGCGCGGTACATGCAGGTGCTCTCCAACGACCTGTGCGAGAAGCTGTCCGGCCGGGTGATCAACATCCACCACTCGTTCCTGCCCGGTTTCAAGGGCGCCAAGCCGTACCACCAGGCCTACGACCGCGGCGTGAAGTACGTGGGCGCGACGGCCCACTACGTGACGCCCGACCTCGACGAGGGCCCGATCATCGAACAGGAGGTGCTGCGGGTCGACCACTCCTTCGACCCGCGCTCGCTCACCGCGGTGGGCAGGGACGCCGAGGCGCTGGCGCTGTCCCGTGCGGTGCGGTGGCACTGCGAGCACCGCGTGCTGCTCAACGGCAACGGCACAGTCGTGTTCCGCTGACTCGTACCGGCGAACGCGCGCAGGCCCGCGACTCAGGGCTGCAGGCGGATCCGGTAGCGGTGGCCGTAGCGGTGCCCGGTGACCCACAGCTCGTCCGCCGCACCGGCGATCCCCGCGACCACCTCGTCCACTCCGGTCGGCTGCTCGGCGACCGTGATCGCGGTGAGGTCCGCGACCGCCGTGACCACGCCGGTCGACAGGTCGACGCGGATCAGCCAGTCCGTTCCCGACACCACCGCCCACACCTGCGGATAGCCGTTGACGACCACGCAGGCCAGGTCGCCGAGCCGCGCGGTGGACCACTCCCGGCTGGCGACCCGCACCTCGCTGATGAGAGCAGCGGTGTCGTGGTCGCGCAGCAGCAACCGCGTCGTGCCGTCGGACTGCACCAGACGGGTGCCGTCGTCACACAGGCCCCAGGTCTCGTGGGAGGCGGGCGCATGCCGTCGCTCCGCCAACGTGACCGGATCGCGCAGGACGGTGAAAGCGGAGCTCAGGTGCCAGAGCCCGGCGGGGGAGAGCGCGATGCCGCCGTCCGCCGGCGCCCCCGGCACGTTCTGCCGGGCGCGGGGATCACCGGTCACGGACGACGCGCGGACCGCCGGGCCGGTGATCTCCACCAGGGTGTCGCCGACGAGCTCCAGACCGCGGGCGTCGGCCCGGTCGGTGCGCACGCGGTCGAGCACCTGTGCGTGGAAGTGCCGTGACACGGACGTGGTCGTGGTGACCGGGGACGAAACGGCGAGGAGCGGCGGAGTGGAGGTGGCGGACGCGCAGGCGGACGGCAGCAACGCCAGCAGGGCGGCGAATGCGAGCCGTCGGTTCGGCAAGCCGTTGACGCACGAGGAAGTCACGGATCGATCGTGTCGGCCGGCCGGTCGCGACCACCTCGCCCGCGGCGGATGACCTTCAGGCCGTGCTCACCCCTAGCGGAGGAGGCCGGGAACGGGAGCGGCCCGCGACTCTGGCGGCACTTCCACGCGGAGGGACGACGACATGGCTGACAGGAGACGCCGATGGCTAGCCCGGTGCGCCTTTCTCGCGGCAGCGGCGGCGGTCGTGCTGGTGCCGGCGGTGGCCGGGCCGAGGGCCGGATTCGGTCTGGTGCTGGTCGGCGTGGCGGGGATGGCGGTCACCCTCGCCGGCGCCTGGTGGTTCCTCGTCCACCACGGCGTCGTGCGGTGGCTCGCCGGGTTGCTGGTGATCGTCGCGCCGGTGGCAGTGGCGGTGCTGTACGCGCGGGCTCACCTGGTGTGGGTGGCCGGTGCCGCCGCCGTGCTGTGGATGATCGCGCTGGCCTGCGGGCGGCGTGCGCTCGCCGGTGCTCATGGTCCCGGCGAGGAGGAGACCGCTCCGCCGCGACGGCCGTTCCTGATCATGAACCCGCGCTCCGGCGGCGGCAAGGTCGAGCGGTTCGGGCTGGTGGAGCGGGCGTGGTCGCTCGGCGCGCGGGTGTGTCTGCTGGACGGCACGCGCGACGCCGCCGAGCTCGCCCGGCAGGCCGTCCGGGAGGGCGCCGACCTGCTGGGCGTGGCCGGAGGTGACGGCACCCAGGCGCTCGTGGCGGACGTCGCGGCCGCGCACGGGGTGCCGTTCCTGGTCGTCCCCGCCGGCACCCGCAACCACTTCGCCCTCGACCTCGGCCTGGACCGCGACGACCCGGTCGGCTGTCTCGAAGCCCTCACAGACGGCGTCGAGGTGCGCGTCGACCTCGGCATGATCGGCGACCGCACGTTCGTCAACAACGCGTCGTTCGGTG
>Ga0070710_10000327_pt1 | contig 22698 bp, 20 predicted proteins | sample LARL52metaG_FD_65454 | JGI IMG/M metagenome (GOLD analysis project Ga0070710, IMG submission 65454) | Corn, switchgrass and miscanthus rhizosphere microbial communities from Kellogg Biological Station, Michigan, USA - LAR L5-2 metaG | ecosystem: Host-associated > Plants > Roots > Rhizosphere ...
CTGACCGACGGGCAGCCCAAGACCCTCGACGAGATCGGCAAGGTCTACGGCGTCACCCGGGAGCGGATCCGGCAGATCGAGTCCAAGACCATGTCCAAGCTGCGCCACCCGTCCCGATCCCAGGTGCTGCGCGACTACCTCGACTGACGGACAGCACGGTCCGGCCGGGCGGCTGCCGGGCCTGCCCACGGGTGCCCGCAGAAGCTGACCCGCATCACGAACTGGTCGCGCTACGCTTTCAGTGCGTCGTGCTCGGGGGAGGTGCCAATGATGGCAGGGCCGGGAGACGAGACAGCAGCAGGGGCCGGAGGCCACGGACGCCTGCGGGCCTCGCACGCCGACCGCGAGCAGGTGATCGCCGTGCTCAAGGCCGCGTTCGTGCAGGGCATGCTGGACCGGGACGAATTCGGTCAGCGGCTGGGTCAGGCGTTCACTTCGCGGACCCATGCAGAGCTGGACACGGTCACCGCAGACCTGCCCGCCGGGCTGGCCGCAGTCCAGCCGCCCGCGCCCGCTCAGGCGCCGGGCGGGGCGCGAGTTCTGCGCCCCGGCAGGGTGATCGCGGCGGCGACCACGCTCTATGCAGGCGTGTGGCCGTTCACGTTCGCCTTGCCCTGGCCGGTGAATTCCGAGGGCGATCCCCCGGCGGCAATAATTAGCCTGTTCTTCTCGGCCACCCTCATCTACCTGCTCGTTTTGGTCATAGCGGTGGGGTTTGCGATCGCCGGGTGGCGGGAGAAGCGTTCCGGCGGCCAGCTACCGCGACGGCCCGAGCCTGGCGCCGGTAGTCCGGCAGCCCGGCGCCTGCCACCGGCAGGTTCGCCCTGGGAGCTTCCTCCGGCCGGTTCCGGTCACCAGAACGTCGCCGAGGCAGCCCGAAGCCGTCGTCGTCCCCGTCGGCGGCCGTGCGCCGAGGGGGCGCTCAGCACGAGCTAACCTGCGGCGATCCACCAGCCGGGGGGTCACGTCAGGACATCCCGGCACCTGCCGACCGCGTTCCGTTTGAGGATCACAAGAGCGTCGTTTACTCCATTGTAATATCCAGCGATTAAAAGCCAACGTTTGGCAAAAGATCCATCTAAGAAAGGCAAAACCGGAGTTCGGAGAACGTGTGCGCTCGGTTAACAGGAATCCCGGGGCGGCGCCGATCTGACGCTCACGCTTCGACAGTGATCCACCAGTCGGCCGGCCTGCCGTAGGGGCTGACCTGCGTCACGAACTCGTCCGCGTTGCTACGGTCAGCTGCGGTCGTGGCATACAGGTAGCCACCGGTCAGCACCGGCGCCGTGATGCCCTGCCGCTCGCTATTGACAATTCCTGGCGGGTTGGGAACGATCGCCCCAGGCATCTGGAGGGGGGGCCTCTCATGAGGGTTGCTCGAAATCGGGCAAAGATCCGGCTCACACTATGGTTTGGAATTCCTCTGGCAGCAGCGCTGGTCAGTGGCGGTCTGGCGGCACCGGCCGAGGCCACGACCGTGGCCACGCTCGGGAACGTGACATCCCTGGTCAGCAACGCCCAGAGCGGCAGCACCTGCGCCCTGATCTCTACCGGGAAGGTGGACTGCTGGGGCAACAACAATTCCGGTCAACTCGGCAACGGGAGCACGACTGACTCTGATGTTCCGGTACCGGCTATCGGCCTCAGCGGGGTCAAGGCGCTCGCCACCTCTTACGACGGCGGCAGCTTCTGCGCCGTGCTCTCCACCGGCAACGTGAAGTGCTGGGGTGCCAACTTCGATGGCGAGCTCGGGAACGGGAACACGACGTCCTTCACCCTGCCGGTCTCGGTCAAGAACATCAGCACGGCCACCGCGATCACCGGAGGCGACGACGGCTTCTGTGCAGTGCTGTCGACCAGCCACGTGGACTGCTGGGGGTACGGCGGCGAGGGCGACCTCGGCAACGGGACGTTTAACAACTCCGACGTGCCGGTGGCGGTCCGTACGATCACCAACGCCGTGAAGGTGTTCGCCGGCTACGACGGCTTCTGCGCGCTGCTGTCCACCGGCCACGTGGACTGCTGGGGGTACAACGGCAACGGCGAGCTCGGCAGCGGGACCTTTAACACCTCCGACGTGCCGGTGGCGGTCCACACGATCGCCAACGCCACGGCGATCGCCGCCGACCGCGACGACGGCACCTACTGCGCGCGGCTATCGACCGGCCACGTGGACTGCTGGGGATACAGCGGCAACGGCGAGCTCGGCAACGGGTCCACCACGAGCTCGGATGTGCCGGTGGCGGCGGTGGGTATCAGCACTGCCACGGCGGTCGTCGGCAGCGCCGATACCAGTGGCAGCTTCTGCGCCCGGCTGTCGACCGGGCACGTGGACTGCTGGGGGTACAACGGATACGGCGAGCTCGGCAACGGCACCACGGTGACCTTCACCCTGCCGGTGGCGGTCAAGAACCTCAGCACGGCCACCGCCGTCACCGGAGGACAGGACGGCTTCTGCGCCCGGCTGTCGACCAGTCACCTGGACTGCTGGGGGTACGGCGGCAACGGCGACCTCGGCAACGGGACCTTTAACTCCACCTCCGACGTACCGGTATCGGTCCGCAAGATCACGAACGCGACCCAGGCGGTCGGCGGCAACCTCGGCTTCTGCGCGCTGCTGTCGACCAGCCACGTGGACTGCTGGGGGAACAACGGATCCGGCGAACTCGGCAACGGGACGTTTACCAGCTCCGATGTCCCGGTAGCGGTCCTCGCGGCGAGCTGATCCCGCCTGGCCAGCGTCACCGGCTCGCTCGACGCCGGGTAGGGGGTTCAGGTCCCCTACCCGGCTCATCTCGGGTACTACGAGTACCTTCCGTCGACCATTCCGCAGTCGGAGGTCGGCGGCGTGCGGCTGGGCTGCCGGTCAGAGCGGCCTGATCTCCAGAATGCGATCGCGAGCGGGTGACAGCCGGATGTATACCCGCGAGCCGTCCTGCAAGCCGGCTGCGGCCTGGCGGACGTCCTGCCGCGTGTCCGCGCCGATCATGACGGTGAGCAACGGGGCGCCGGGTTGGTCGTCACGGACGTCGAACCGGGGCCCGTCTGACCCGGCGCCGTCACAGTAGTCCTCCACGGTGCCCACGATCCAGGTTGGCGGGCGGCCTGCGGGCACGGCGGCCGCACGGATCTCCGGCGGCCTGCGACGGCGGCGTCTCGTCATCGGCGTCGGTACTGGCTGGCATGCGGCCAGGTTATCCGGGTGCAGCGCGCGGCTGCCTCGATTGACTGGCGAACGATGCCACCCGGGCCAGCCACTTTGCCAGATGGGCACCCGCATCGGGAACTCATCCCGTGCGGCCGGGGCGGCAGCGGGCTGCGGGAAGGCGCAGAACGCGGTGCTGCCGCGTCAGTCGCCGGGCGAGGTCCCCCGGCGCGGGTGGGCGGTGGTGTTCGGCGCTATCCACCACCGGCCCTGGCGCCGGCTGGCGGTGATGTACTGCTCGCCCTCGCCGGGCAGGTAGGCGAACGGGCCTTGCACCAGCAGGATGTACCGGTCGGTGCTGGCCGGGCGGGCGGCGGCGGTGTCGGGCTCGATGATTTCCAGAACGTGCCAGTGCATCTCGCGGTGCTCGTGATGCACCCACGTTGGCCAACCGGAGATTCCGTAAGTCAGTGCTACTTCAACGCCATCCATCGAGCGATTGTCGAACTTTCGTTCGCCAGAGGCAATTAGTCCGATTGGTTACGCTCTGTTGCGTCAGCCGGAGGTGCTGCTCAGCTCGGGCCGACCGCCACCCCGAACGGTGCGTCCTGGCTGCCGGGTTCGCAACGATTGCGCGCCAAACGCGTAACCATCTCATCGGAACCCTGGCGGCCATACGACCCGTGCGTAGCGTCGACAGCGTGGTGAGGAGCTGCCGGGCCGGGGCGCTCATCGCATGACCACTCGGGCCGGACGTCACGGGAGCGTGCCCGGATCCCGGGCGTCGTTCGTGCTGCGCAGAACCCGGTTCGCCCCGCTGGTGCCGGCGAGCCTCCTGCTGGCCGTGCTGACCTCGGTCACCGTGACCACGGCGCTGGCCAGCTTCGGCGCCCGGGCGCTCCCCGCCGCCGCGCACAAGCGGCTGGCCGACTCGCCCACGACCACGGTCCTGGTCACCGGGCAGATCGGCGCGGGCCGGGCCGGCGCGGACCTGCACGTGATCCGCACCCAGATGCGCTCGGCCCTGGGCACGGTTCCGTTTACGGCGGTCAGCGGGCGCTGGTCCGATCAGCTGACGCTACCTGTGTCGCACAGCGGGAACCAGACCTCGCAGATCCAGGCGGCGGCTCTCGACCACGTCATGGCGCACGCCGAGCTGACCGCCGGAACCTGGCCCGGGCCGCGCCAGCCTGGTCAGCCCGTCGGCGTGGTGCTGCCCGCGGCCACCGCGGGCATGCTCCACCTCTCCGTCGGACAGCCGCTGGTGCTGCGCGACAGCCTGACCAGAGCCCCGGCCCGGCTGCGCGTGACCGGCCTGTTCCGGCCGCGTGATCCGGCAGCGCCGTTCTGGCGACTAAGCCTGCTCGGGACGTCGGGCAAGTTCGTACAGGGCTCGTTCGTCACCTACGGCCCGATGCTGGTCGACCCCACCGCGTTCGGGTTTGGGGGGCTCACCGTCGGCGCGGCGTCCTGGCTCATCACCGTGGACACCGCCCGCATCCCCCCTGGCGACCTGGGCGGGCTGGGGCAGCGGCTGGGCGCCGTCACCTCCGGCTGGCAAGGCAACCAGGGCCTCGGCGGGCTTCAGGTCAGCACGGGGCTACCGCAGACCCTGTCCGCGCTGGCCAACAGCCTGGTGGTATCCAGGTCGCTGCTGCTCATCGGGTCGCTGCAACTGCTGCTGCTGGCCACGGCCGCGGCGGCGCTGGCCGCGCGGCTGCTGGCCGGCCAGCGTGAAGAGGAATCCGCGCTGCTGTCCGCCCGGGGCGGGGCCCGCACCCAACTGGTGCTGGCGTCCCTGGCCGAGGCATCGCTGCTGGCCGTGGTGGGCGCCGCGGCCGGGCTCGTGCTCGGCGGCTATCTCGCGAACCTGCTGATGTCGGTCAGCGGGCTGCCAGGCCGTTCAGCCGCCGGGTTCTTCGGCGCGGTGCGCCAGGTCTTCGCCGACAGCGCCTGGTGGCCGGCCGTGGTCATCACGGTCCTGGTCATCATCGTGGTGATGTGGCCTGCCATGCGTCCGGTCACGCCCGGAGCTGCCCGGCTCCGGCGTGGCAGGCAGGCCGCGCTGGCCAGCGCGGCACGGGCCGGCCTCGACGCCGCGCTGATCATTCTGGGCGTGCTGGCGCTCTGGGAGCTGCGCAGGTACTCGGCGGCTCCCCGGCTATCCGGGAACGGCCTCGGCATCGATCCGGTGCTCGCGGTGGCCCCGGCGCTGGCCCTGGCCGGGATCGCGCTGCTCCCGCTGCGCGCCCTGCCGGCCGCGGCCAGGTTGCTGGACCGGCTGAGCGCCCGCAGCAGGCGGCTCGCCGCGGCCCTGGCGGGTTGGCAGGTCAGCAGGCAAGCCGTGCGGGAGGGTACCGCCGTGCTGCTGGTGGTACTAGCCGTGGCGACCGGAACGCTGGTGCTCGCCCAGCACCAGAGCTGGCGGCAGTCACAACTGGATCAGGCGGCGTTCAACACCGGAGCCGACGTGCGGGTTGGCTTGGCCACCCCCCTTCCGCTCGGCCGCGGCGCCGCGCTCGTGCACGCCCCCGGCGTGCACAGCGCGATGCCGGTGAGCAGCACGTCCAGCGGATTCGACGTCGTGGCGCTGGACGCCACGAAAGCGGCGGGCGTGGTACAGCTCCGCCCCGACCTGTCCGCCCTGCCCGCGGCCGCGCTCTGGAAGCGGATCACCCCCGGGCATGCCCTGCCGGGGGTGGCCCTCCCGGGCAGGCCGGCCCGGCTGGACATCAGCGCCAGGTTCACGCCGCCGCGCGAGGCCCGGCTCGGCCCGATGTCGGCGAGCCTGTCCGTGCAGGACGGCTGGGGGATCGTCTACGTGGTCCCGGCCGGGCGCCTGCCCGCCGATGGCCGCTATCACCATCTGGTCACCAACCTGGCCGCCACCGGGCAGGCGCGCTACCCGCTCCGGTTGCTGGGCCTGTCGCTCAGCTACCAGATGCCGGGGCTCCCGCCACCGGCTTTCCTGGGCCCCGGGGCCACCGCCACGCTGGCCATCCGCGCCCTGGCGGTCTCGCCGCACGCATCCGGCGGCTTCCCGGCTCCGTTCGCCCGGGACGGCGCGATCGCCGCCCTGTCAGCCACGGCGGCATCCCCGGATCTGGCGTTGCCGGGGGGCGAGGGAAAGCGGCCGGCCGTCATCGGCTGGCGGGTCAGCGGGGGCGCGGCCGCGCTGACCTTCACGGTCGGAGCCGGGCACCTCCTCCAGCCGAAGGCCACGGCGCCGGTGCCGATCTCCGGCCAGCTGATGCTCACCGTCGGGCAGCCGCCGCTGCCCGTGCCGGCCATAGCGACCCGCGCGTTCCTCCGCGCGTCCGGCGACCACATCGGCGGCATCGTGCTGCTGCCAGTCGGTAACGCCACCGTTCGCGCGCGGCTGGTGGCCGAGGTCCGTGCCTTCCCCACCGCCGGAGGCGCCGGGGCCGCGGTGATCGTGGACCAGGGCTGGCTCCAGAATGCCCTCCTGGCCCAGTCGCAGCCGCCGCTCCCGGTGACCCAGTGGTGGCTCGCCGCGCCGCACGGCGTCCATGCCGGGCTGCCCGCCGGGGCCGCCGTGGTCACCAGGACCGGGTCGGCCGCCAGGCTGCTCAGCGACCCGCTGCCGAACGTGCCGCAGCTGTCGTTGCTGGTGATCGTGGCGGCCGCCGCGCTGCTGGCCGGCATCGGGTTCGTGGTCAGCGTGGCGGCGGCGGTGCGAGAGCGCCGTCTCCAGGATGCGCTGCTCGCGGCGCTCGGCGTGGACCGGGCCGCCAGGACCGGCCAGCTGTGCCTGGAGCAGCTGATGCTGAGCGTGCCGGCCGCGGCCGCGGGCGCGGCGATCGGAGTGGCCCTGGCCTACCTGCTGGTGCCCGCGGTCACGCTCACGACCGGGGCAGCCGCGCCGTTCCCGCCGGTGCAGGTGGTGATCCCGCTCGGCTGGACGGCGCTGCTGGCGCTGAGCATCGCGGCCGTACCCGTGCTGGCGGCCGCCGCGACCGCCGCCTACCGGCCCGACCCCGCGGCCGAGCTTCGCGCCGGGGAGTCAACGTGAGGCGCGCGACCGCCCGGCACAACCGCGCGCGGGGCGGCCGACTGGGGGCGTCCTGGCGCGCCGCGACCGGCTCCGCGGCGGCGGCCAGCCTCATGCTGGCCGTCCTGGTCCTGGTCAGCGTGTTCGTCGCGGTCGCCGTGCCCCGGGCGAGCCTGGGTTACCGCACCCGGGTCCTGCAGCGGATCTTCCATGCCGCATCATCGGCGCAGACCACGGTGCTGGCCGATGCCAACATCAGCGGCCAGCTGGACAGCCATCTGAGCGCCCCCCAGCTGGCGTCCGTCCATCGCCAGCTCGCGGCCGGGTTGCACCGCGACGGCCTGCCGCTGGCGCCTCCCGGAGCGCAATGGTCCGGCATGGCCGCCGGCTCAAGCCAGTTCTTCGTGTCCGGGCAGCCACCCGACAAGGCCATGGCACCACCCCAGCTGGAGCTGCTGTACCGCAGCCCGCTCGCCGGCAACGCCAGGCTGGTCGCCGGATCCCTGCCCGGCGGCGCCGTGGCCCACGGCCCGCCCGGGGCATTCCACGTCGCGGTCACAACGGCCACCGCGGCCAGGTTCCACCTGCACGTCGGCTCCCGGCTCCGGCTGCCCAGCCGGGGCACGGGGATGGCCGGCGGCACGGCGGTGGTCACCGGGGTGATCCGGCCGGTCGGTGCCGCGTCCTCCTTCTGGAGCGTCGATCCGGTCGCCTCCGCGCCGCGGCTGACGTACCCGTGCCGCGACTGCGCGCCCTACTGGGCTTCGGCCGCGTTCGTCGGCCCGGCCCAGCTGGCGGTCGCGCAGCGGTTTGCCACCGGGCAGTCGCTGCACGCCCTGTGGAGCTTTCCGCTGGCCTTGGGCGGCGTCGATGCCGATCAGGCCGCCGGCCTCCAGCACGCCCTGCAGGCCCTGTCCTACCTGCCCGCTACGAGCTCGGTGAGCAACAGCATCAGCGCCTCCGCCGGCCAGACCGCCACCACGGTGGTCACCCTGAGCAACGGCCTGGTCCCCGCGCTCCAATCGTTCGTGGCGACCGACGACGCGGTACAGCGCGTGCTTTCGCTGCTGCTGGTCAGCCTGGCCGTCATCGCGGCGGTGATGGTGCTGCTCGGCGCCCGGCTCGTCGCCGAGCACCGGCGCGGCGAGTTCACCATGATGCGGGCGCGGGGGGCCTCGCTGCGGCAGGTCGCCGCGGTGGGCTTCGCGGGCAGTGCGATCGTGGTCGTGCCCGCCGCCGCCGTCGCGATCGCCGTCGGCGTCCTGGCCACGCCCGGGCCTGACTCCTGGCTGTCGTGGTGGCTGGTCGGCTTGATCATCGTGACCGCCCTGGCGAGCCCGGCGGTGCTTGCCGCATGGTGGCAGCGCGCTCGCCGCGACTCGGCCGGAGCGGGGGCCGTGAACGCCGCGGGTGCCCGGCACCGGATCATGGCGGCCCGGCGCTGGGTATTCGACATCGCGCTGGTCTGCCTGGCCGTCGCGGGCCTGGTCCTGCTCCGGCAGGAGGGCCTGCCCCCGCCCGGCCACTTGGACCTGTTCACCAGCGCCGCGCCCGTGCTGGTGGCGATACCGGTCGCCGTGCTGGTCATGCGCGCTTACCCGCCCGTCCTCCGCCAGCTCACCCGGCTCGCGCGGCGGCGCCGCGGCGTCGTGATGGTGGTCGGCTTCGCCCGGGGGAACGCGGAGGCGCGGGTCGGCGCGCTGCCCGTGTTCGCGCTCGTCCTCGCGTTCACCGTGATCGCGTTCGCTGCGATGGCCCGCGACGCGGTGGTACGCGCCGACATCGCGGCGTCCTGGCAGGCCGCGGGCGCCGATGCCGTCGTCACCGCGCCGGCCGCGGGTCCGGGGATCACGCCGACGGCACAGCGCCTGATCACCGCGGTGCCGGGCGTCGAGCGCTCCGCCACGGTCTCGGTGACCCCGGCGATAGCGGGCCAGGGTCAGTCGCTGTCGGTCATCCTCGTCGATCCGCGGCAGTACGCGGCGCTGGTCGCCGCGACGCCGGCGTCGGCGTTCCCGGCCGCGGCCCTGGCCGCCCCCCACACCGCCGGCGGGGCGCCGGCTGGCCGGGTGCCCGCGCTCATCTCACCCGCCACCCGGGCCATACTGGGCCCGCGCGGCACGCTGTCGATCGGGGTCCGCCAGCTGCCGATCCGGGTGACCGGGACGGTAGCCGGCATCGTCGGCATGCCGGCCGGCGGCCAGTTCGCGGTGCTGCCGCTGTCGGCGCTGGGGAAGCAGGCACCCCAGCCGACAGTGATCGCGGTGGTCGGCCCGCGGCTGGACACTGCGGCGCTGGTCAGCACCGCCCGGCGGGCCATACCCGGCGTCCAGACCACCCTGCGCTCGCACCTGCTGGCGGACATATCGGACGCGCCCCTTCCGCACGGCGGGTTCGTCACCTTCGCCCAGGGGATCGCCGCTGTCGGCGCGTTCAGCCTGCTCATCTTGATGCTCACGCTCGTGCTCAGCGCGCGTTCCCGGGAGCTGACCATGGCCAGGCTCGCCACCATGGGCCTGGGGCCGGCCCAGTCGCGGCGGATCGCCGCGGTGGAGACCCTGCCCGCGATCCTGGCCGTCGCCGTGGGCGGGACGGTGTGCGCGCTGGCCCTGGTGCCGCTGGTCGGGTCGGCGATAGATCTCGCCGCCTTCACCGGCCTGTCGGTAACCGCGCCGCTGCACGCGGACGCGCCGGCCATCCTTATCGCCATCGGCGGGCTGCTGCTCGTCGCAGCGCTGACCCTTACCATCCAGAACAGGCTGGCCCGTGGCCGCGGCGCGGCGCAGGCGCTGCGGGCGGGCCCATGATGCAAAGGCGAGGCGGATAATGCCGACAGCAGCCGACAGTCCGGGACCCGACGGCCACGTCGCCCCGGCGGCCGGGCTCGGCCAGCTCGGGGCCGAGGCGGAGCATGCCCGCACCTCCTACGGCGAAGACGCGCTCATCATGTGCGACCGGCTGGTGCGCATCTACGCGGCGGAGGGGATAGAAGTGCAGGCGCTGCAGGGGCTTGACCTGCTGATTGATTCAGGCGAGCTCACCGCGATCGTGGGCGCGTCCGGCAGCGGGAAGTCGACGCTGATGAACATACTGGCGGGCCTGGACAGCCCCACGGCGGGCCGGGCCAGGGTGGCCGGGCGTGACCTGGCCGCGATGACGCCGCGCGACCGGCTCGACTACCGGCGGACCACGGTTGGCTTCCTCTGGCAGCAGACCTCCCGCAATCTGCTTCCCTACCTGACCGCGGTGCAGAACGTCATCATGCCCATGCGGCTGGGCGGCATGGCGCGCCGGGCCCGGGCGCAACGGGCGGCCGAACTGCTGGACATGCTGAACCTGGCCCACTGCACCAAGCGGAAGCCGGCCCAGATGTCCGGTGGCGAGCAGCAGCGCGCCGCGATAGCCACCGCGCTGGCGAACCAGCCGCACGTACTGCTCGCCGACGAGCCGACCGGCGAGCTCGACAGCGCCACCGCGCGGGAGGTGTTCGCGGCCCTGCAGACGGTGAACGCCGAACTCGGCGTGACGGTGCTCGTGGTAACCCATGATCCGGCTGTCTCCGCCGAGGTCAGGCGCACGATCGCGATCCGGGACGGCCGTACCAGCAGCGAGACGCTGCGCCACGACGTCGCCGACGAGCACGGCAACGCCACCCGTCATGCGGTCGAGTACGCGGTGCTGGACCGGGCCGGGCGGGTCCAGTTGCCTCGCGAGATGACCGAGGCGCTCGACATGAAGGACCGGGTGCGGCTGCAACAGGACGCCGATCACATCGGCGTCTGGCCCGACCAGGCGGCCAGGCCATGAGCAGTGCGGGGGCCGCTTCGGCGGCCGGCGCGGGCACTGCGGCGGCGGACTCGCAGGTCATGGTGGCGGTGCGCGAGGTGTCCCGGACCTTCGGCAGCGGGCACACCAGCGTGCATGCGCTGCGCACGGTGTCGCTCACGGTCCGGCAGGGCCAGCTCGTCGCGCTGTGCGGGCGGTCCGGGTCGGGCAAGACCACGCTGCTCAACATCATCGGCGGCCTGGACCAGCCGACCACCGGCCGCCTGGAGGTGGCCGGCCATGACGTCACCGAGATGACCGAGCGGGACCGGATGGCGCTGCGGCGCAGCACGGTCGCCTTCATCTTCCAGTCCTTCGGGCTCATCCCGATGCTGTCCGCGGCGGAGAATGTCGGGATCCCGCTGCGCATCAACGGCACATCCGCCCGGGCGCGCGAGGAGCGGGTCGCGACGATGCTGGCCATCGTGGGGCTGTCCGAGCACGCCGCGCACCGCCCGAACGAGCTATCCGGCGGGCAGCAACAGCGGGTTGCCATCGCGAGGGCGCTGGCCGGCAGCCCGAAGCTCCTGATCGCCGACGAGCCGACCAGCCAGCTAGACCTCGAGACCGGCCGGCAGATCATGCGCCTGCTGCTGACCGTGGTCCGGTCCGAGGGAATCACGGCCCTCGTGGCCACTCACGATGAGGCGCTCATCGACCTGGCCGACGAGGTCGTCCGGCTGGAGGACGGTCACCTGACCTGACCCGCAGGGCCGCGATCCGGGCCACGTGCTGAAGGCAGACCAGCCGTGATCCAGACCACGGCCGAAGACAAAGCAAGAGCCACGCGCCGAACCCGGCGCATGGCCCCGGAGCAAAGCAAGAGCCACGCGCCGAACCCGGCGCATGGCCCCGGTGCTATCCGGAGTCCGGCTAGTTCGCCGAGCCGGACCCCTTGCTCCCCTCAGCCTCGCTGAGGAGGTTGGTTTCGTCCTGTATCTCCACTGCGACCTTGGCCAGAGCCGCAGCGTGCTGACGCGCGTGATGCGCGCAGAAGAACAGCTCTGTGGATCCAGGAAGCAGCACCCGGACATAAGCCCGGGCCCCGCAGCGGTCGCACACGTCCGCGGCGGTCAGCGGGTTGCTGGGGGCTATTGCTCCTGTCAACGTCGCTCCTCGCCTCATGCCGCCAGGCTTTGCATCCGGTCGGCGCCTGATCAGTTGCTACCCGTTCTCATTAGTACACAACGTCCGGACCGGCATCAGCCTTCCCTACGGGGCGATGTACGCCAGAAGCGAAACCGGTCGCCAACCCGGACCGGATCACTTCCGTCCGCCCGCACCCTGATCGCCGCGCCGTGGTCCGGCTGAGCTCTGCTAGCTCCGTCATATCGCGGACATTACCCCAGGTCGAAAAGAAATAACGAATCTTTCTGCCGGCGAGTCTGCGCACGCCACGGCGCGCGGAGGACTAGTCTGCGGTGTGTCCATCTGGGCGGCGCGCCGCCCGTCTGCCGCCGGAGGAGTGCCTCGTGACCGCCCCCAGTGCTGTCAGACACAGTGCTGTCAAGCCCACTGCTGTTAAACCCAGTGCCACCCGGGCCGCCGCCCCTCCGTCCCGCGAGCCCCTTCCTGGCGACGCCTATACCGCCCGCCACCTTTCCGTCCTGGAGGGCCTGGAGGCGGTGCGCAAGCGGCCGGGCATGTACATCGGGTCCACCGACAGCCGCGGCCTGCTGCACTGCCTGTGGGAGATCATCGACAACTCCGTAGACGAGGCCCTCGGCGGCCACGGCGCCCGGGTCGAGGTCATACTGCACGCCGACGGCTCGGCCGAGGTACGCGACCGAGGGCGTGGCATACCCGTGGACGTCGAGCCCAAGACCGGGCTCACCGGGGTGGAGCTGGTGATGACCAGGCTGCACGCCGGCGGCAAGTTCGGCGGCGGCTCCTACACCGCATCGGGCGGCCTGCACGGCGTGGGCGCCTCGGTGGTCAACGCGCTGTCCGCCCGGTTCGACGTGGAGGTGGACCGGGACGGCCACACCTGGGCCGTGAGCTTCCGCCGGGGCGTCCCCGGGGTGTTCGCCGGGCCGGGTCCGGATTCCCGCTTCTCGCGGGCTTCCGGGCTGCGCAAGGAGCGCCGCGTCGCGAAGCGGGTGACCGGCACCAGGAGCCGGTTCTGGCCGGACCCCCAGGTGTTCGTGCGCGACTCGGAGTTCACCTTCGACGCGCTCACCGAGCGCGCCCGGCAGACGGCCTACCTCGTCCCGGGGCTCATGATCCGGATCCGCGACGAGAGCCGGCCGGACGAGGATCCCGCGCAGGCCGAGTTCGCCTTCGACGGCGGCATCAGCGAGTTCTGCGCGCACCTGGGCTCGGGCGAGCCGGTGACCGAGGTACTGCGGCTGAAGGGTGCGGGCCGGTTCACCGAGACCGTGCCGGTGCTCGACGAGCAGGGTCACATGACCCCGGCGGACGTGGAACGCGAGCTGACCGTGGACGTCGCCCTGCAGTGGGGCACCGGCTACGACACCACCTTCCGCTCGTTCGTCAACGTGATCGCCACCCCCAAGGGCGGCACGCACGTGGCCGGGTTCGAGCGCGCCCTGGTCCGCACGCTGAACGAGCAGTTGCGGGCCTCCCGGCTGCTGAGGAACGGCGATGAGCCGGTGATCAAGGAAGACGTGCTCGAGGGGCTGACCGCGGTCGTCGCCGTGCGGCTGCCCGAGCCGCAGTTCGAGGGGCAGACCAAGGAGGTGCTCGGCACCCCGGCCGCTTCCCGGATCGTGGCCCAGGTGGTCGCGGCCGAGCTCAAGTCCTACTTCGAGTCGCCCCCCCGCGGCGCCAAGGCGCAGGCCCGCGCGGTGCTGGACAAGATCGTCGCCGCAGCCAGGACGCGGATCTCCGCCCGCGAGCACCGCGAGAACCAGCGCCGCAAGTCCGCGCTGGCCAGCTCGGCGCTGCCGGCCAAGCTGGCCGACTGCCGGACCGCCGATGACCGCAGCGAGCTGTTCATCGTGGAGGGCGATTCCGCGCTGGGCACGGCCAAGCTGGCCAGGAACTCTGAGTTCCAGGCCCTGCTGCCGATCCGCGGCAAGATCCTCAACGTGCAGAAGTCCTCGCTGGCCGACATGCTGAAAAACGCCGAGTGCGCGGCGATCATCCAGGTGATCGGGGCCGGATCCGGCGCCAACTTCGACCTGGACGCGGCCCGCTACCAGCGGGTGATCTTCTTGGCGGATGCGGACGTCGACGGCGCGCACATCCGCACCCTCCTGCTCACCCTCTTCTTCCGTTACCTGCGGCCGATACTGGACGCGGGCCGGGTGTTCACCGCGGTGCCGCCGCTGCACCGGATCGAGCTGTCCAGCCCGCGCAAGAACCAGCCGAAGTACCGCTACACCTACTCCGACCCCGAGCTCACCCGCACCCTGCTGGAGCTGGAGCGCCGCGGACAGCGCTGGAAGGAGCCGGTGCAGCGGTACAAGGGCCTGGGCGAGATGGACGCGGACCAGCTGGCCGAGACGACCATGGACCCGCGGCACCGGACCCTGCGCCGGATCAAGATCGAGGACGCCGAGGCGGCGGCGCACGTGTTCGACCTGCTCATGGGCGGGGAGGTCGCGCCGCGCCGGGACTTCATCGTCGGCGGCGCGGCCGAACTGGACCTGGCTAGGATCGATGCTTAATTTCCTTCCGAACGGACGCGGCCGGGACACTCACTCGTCCTGAGGACCAGCGGAGCGCGTGTTGCGCTACCGGAGGCACTTACTCGGGCTGGCGACTGTCGGCTGCGCCGAACGTCACCGGCCCGAGCAAGCGCCCCCGATAGGCGACTGGGGATTGTGGACTCCCCGAGACCGCTCAGCGGGGGGGCGGCTGCTCGGATGGCCGGCGTTCGGCGGAGCCGACAGTCGGACATCCGAGTGGGTGCCCACCGCCCCCGGCGGCTCAAGGGGTTTACAAAGCACGGGTGGTGCGGGGCTAGACGCTCTCGGAGAGTTCGGCGGGATCAGAGGAATCGCCGGGGTTGGGAGTATCTGCCTGGCTGGTGGCGGGGAGGGTGAGGGTGATGACCAGGCCGTGGGGGTGGTTGGGGGCGGCGTGGGCGGTGCCTTGGTGGGCGGCGGCGGTGGCGGCGACGATGGCCAGGCCGAGACCTGAACCGGGGCGGGGCGAGGGGGCGCTGCCGCGGTTGAAGCGGTCGAAGATGTGCCCGAGCTGGTCATCCGGGACGCCGGGGCCGTCGTCACTGACCTCAATGATGATGGTGGAGTCGTACTGGGCGGCGGTCAAGGTGGCGGTGGTGTCGTCCGGGGTGTGTGCGGCCACGTTGGCCAGCAGGTTGTCGATCGCCCGGCGCAGTAGTTCCTCGTCGCCGCAGGTCGTCAGCCCGGGGTCGATGCGAGCGTGCCAGGTCCGCTCGGGGTAGGCGGTGCGGGCGCGCTCGGCGCACTCGCGGGCCAGGTCGGTGACGTCGATGGCCTTGTAGTGTCGCTCGGGATGCTGGTCGAGCCGGGCCAGCCGGAGCATGTCGTCCAGCAGGCTGCTCATCCGCCGGGCCTCGGCGGTGATGCGCCGCATCGCCTCGTCGACCTGCGCGCGCTCGGGGAGGGCGCCCTGCTGGTAGAGTTCGGCGTTGGCGCGCAGCGAGGCCAGCGGGGTGCGCAGCTCGTGGCTGGCGTCGGCGAAGAACCGGTTGGTGGCCTGCTGGCTGGCCTCGCGCTCGGCAATGAAGTCCTCGATCCGGCCGAGCATCCCGTTGAGCGCGCGGCCCAGCCGGCCGACCTCGGTGCGGGCGTCCTGCGGGCTGACCCGCTCGGTCAGGTCACCGGCAGTGATCTTGTCGGCCTTCCCGGCCATGGTCTCGACCGGGCGCAGGCCGCGCCGCATGATCCAGGCCGCGCCGCCGGCCGCGAGCAGGCCCGCAACCGCCGAACCGATGATCAGGATCAGCTCGAGCTGGCCGACCGTCTTGTTGACCCCGTCAAGGCTGGTCGTGGCGACGAGGGTCCCGCCGCCCGGATACGGCGCGGCCATCCGCCGCAGCTGGCCTTGCCCGGGCGGGCCGGGCACAGTCTCGGCATGGTAGATAGCCCTCAGCCCTGACACGATCCCCGGGGGCACGCTGAGGCTGGCGTTGTGTATCGTGCGCCCCGGGATCGAGACGTGGGGGTTCACGGCCTTGACCCGCGCGCCTCTTACGAGCGCGACCCCGAACTGCTGCAGGATCGGTACCTGCAGTGCAATTATTCCCCGCGGAAAAGGTGGGCCTGGGGAACGGGCGTTCCTCACGAAGTGCGGCTGCCTGGCCTGCGGCGTTCGCCGGCTCGGCGGCACGCGGGCGAACTGCCCGGGAGCGGGACCCGGCGCTACCTTCGCGTGCTGATACACGGAAAGGACTTCCCGCAGCTGCGAGTCGGTCCGGCCGACCAGGTAGCCGCGCAGCGCGGTAACCGCTGCGATGTCGAAGCCCACCAGCGCGATCAGCGTGACCGCCAGCACGCCGGCTAGGACGCGGGTGCGCAGCCGGGCCCGGCGGAGCCGGGCGCGGACCCGGCGGAGGAACACGATGACGTGGCCAGGCCCTCTCCGGATCCGGCGGCTCCAGCTAGCGGGCATCCCCGCCTCCCCGGTCATGGCCGATCCCGCTGCCGACAGCCTCGCGTCCGGCCTGGTCACGGGGGAGACGGAGGCTGTAGCCGACGCCGCGCTGGGTGTGGATGACGTCGGGGCCGAGCGCGGCCAGCTTGCGGCGCAGGTAGGCGATGTAGGTCGCCACGACCGTGCTGGACCCGCCGAAGTCGTAGTCCCACACGTGGGCCAGCAGCTGGGCACGGGTGAGCACTCGGCCCGGGTTGAGCATCAGGTAGCGCAGCAGCCGGAACTCGGTCGGCGACAGGTCGATCAGGTGACCGGACCGGCGGACCTCGTAGGAGTCCTGGTCCATCTCGATGTCGGCGAACGTGAGCACCGGGCCGTCCGTGCTGGCCCGGGTGCGGCGCAGCACGCTGCGGATCCGGGCGGCCAGTTCTTCCAGACCGAACGGCTTGGTCAGGTAGTCGTCGCCGCCCAGGGTCAGGCCGGTCACCTTGTCCGCCTGGGTGTCCCGGGCGGTCAGGAAGATCACCGGAATCCGGCTGCCGTCCGCCCGCAGCCGCCGCACTACCTCGAAGCCGTCGGTGTCGGGCAGCATCACGTCCAGCACCACCAGGTCGAACCGGCCGTTGCGGGCCAGCCGCAGCGCCTCGGTCCCGGTCTCCGCGGCGGTCACCTCGAAGCCGAGGAACCGTAGCGAGGCCGCCACCGCGTCGCGCAGGAACGGCTCATCGTCGACCACCAGCAGCTGCCCCTGGTCCGTAGGCAGCCCGGCCGCCGCGGCCTCACTCATACCTGGCCTCCTCGCCCACACCGCTATCGGACCACGCTAACTCCCACACCAGCTGTCATTTACATGCGAGTTTCGTGTGAACGCCCGCATGCCGCGTGTGCGGGCACTCACCTGCGATCCGGGCCGCGGTGACGAGCGTCGGCCGCGATGGCATCTCGCGCTGAACTCACACGCGATCCACGCAGCGATCTGATCTCCACTGCCGAGGCTGATTCCTGGCAGCCGCCTGGCCGCCCTGGTCTCGACAGCTGCTGCCGGGCCAGCGGTGTCCGCAGGAGCTGTTCGCCGTCCTTGGGGTCCCGGCCAGGCTCAGCGCGACGGAGGGCTCTTTCATGCGTGCACAAGCCGCGCGGCGGCGGGCGAGGATGGTGACCGCGGTCGTTTCCCTGGCGGCCTGCACAGTGGCACTGGCCGGCGCCGGCGGGTGGCGGGCGCTGGGCAGCCTGGCCTGCCAGGCGCCCGCCGTGCGGGAGGTACAGGTCGTGGCGCTGCGAGCCGGGCCCCTGTCACCCGCCCTGGCACGGCTTCCGCCGCCCCCGCTGCGCCCCCACCGCGGCATTGCACGGCCGGGGCGGGCAGCCCGGATGCCCGGCTGGCTGCGGCGCTCGCGCGGGTGCTGCGTCGCCACCAGGGCATTCTCGCGGTCGGAGTGTCCGACCCGGCTTCCGGGCTAACAGCGGTTTACCACCCGCACCGGAGGTTCGACACCGCCAGCATCGTCAAGGCTGACATCCTCGCGGTCCTGCTGATCCAGCACCGGCAGACCCGGACCCCGCTGAGCGAGGACGAGCGGGAGCTTGCCACCCAGATGATCGAGGACAGCGACAACGACGCGGCGACCGCGTTGTGGGATGCCGTCGGCGGGACGATGGGCATGGAAGCCGGGAACGCAGCCCTGGGGCTGCACGGCATCGTCCCCGGGGCGGGCGGTTACTGGGGCCTGACCACCACCACGGTCTCCAGCGAGCTGGGCCTGCTGTCGGACCTGACCTCCGCCCGCTCGCCCCTTCCGGCCGCGGCCCGCCGTTACGAGCTGAACTTGATGCGCCAGGTCGAGCCCGCGCAAGCATGGGGCATCACCGCGGCGGCCGCTCGCCACACCCGGCCCGCGGTCAAGAACGGCTGGCTGCCCGTGGGCCCGGACGGACAGTGGGTGATCAACAGCATCGGCGTGATCCGCCACGCCGGTCAGCGGATGAACATCGTCGTCCTGTCCAGCGGCCAGCCGTCTGAGGCCGCCGGCATCCGCCAGGCCGAGGCCGCCGCCCGTGCCGCTGCCGCCGCGATCAGCATCCCGGCCGCGGGCCGCTCTCGGACCCGCTGTGCGGTTCACACCGAACTCGCACGCGACTCCCGCGGCGGCCTGATTCCCGCTGCCGATGATGGTGCCCGGCCGATCGCGCCCGCGGGCAGAAGGGCTGGGAGATGAACGAGAACACCGGCGCCGGCCCCGGCCGGTCACGGCCGCGGAGGTTGCGGGCGGTGGCGCTGGCTGCCGTGCTGGCCGGGAGCGCCGTCGTGGCGGCGGGCTGCGGCGAGGGCTCGCATCCGGCAGGCTCGGGTGCCAGCTCCCCGCCAGGACTCGCGCAGGCGCTGGACGCTTACTCACACTGCATGCACGGCCACGGGCTCCCGGGACTCTACGTCACCCGCGCGCCGAGCAGCCCGAACCCCGGCGCCGCCCTCATGATCTTCCACGGGTTCGCCATCGAGGCCGCCAGTCTCAGCTCGCCGGGGTTCCAGTCCGCGCAGAACGCCTGCCAGCACCTGCTGCCACAGGGGACGCCGCCGACGGGGGCGGAGCTGCACCAGCAGTTCATCTCGAGCCTGAAGTCCGCCCGGTGCATGCGATTCCACGGGTACCCGAACTGGCCGGACCCCCAGGTCGTCGACGGCCGGGTGGGCATCGGCTTCCCTTCCTCCGGCATCGACGTCAACTCACCCCAGTTCCAGTCCGCCGCGAAAACCTGCGGGGAACCGGTGCCGCCGTCCGGCGGGTGAGCCGGCCGATGGCGCCACAGGTTCACACCGAACTCACACACGACTCCCGCGGCAGCCTGATCACCGCGGTCGAGGATGGTGTCCGGCAGAGCTCGTCCGTTCCGAAGCGAGGCAGTCAGATGAAATCCAAGACCGGCGCCGGCGCCAACCCCGGCCGGCCGCGGCCGCGAAGGCGGCGGGCGGGAGGGCTGGCCGCCGTGCTGGCCGGGGTAGTGCTGCTGGCTGCGGCGTGCAGTGGCAGCGGCGCGCCCAACGCAGGCGCGAGCAGCGGCCCGGGCGGAATCACCGTGCAGAAGATCGATTCCTTCGCCGCGTGCATGCGCGGCCACGGGGTAGCGAACTTCTACCTCTCGCCGCGGTCCGGCACGCCCAGCCCGAGCAGTTCCCAGCCGGTTCTGTCGATCCTTGGGTACCAGGTCACCGGGGTCAACCCGCAGACGCTGCAGTTCCAGTCGGCGATGAAAGCCTGCCGGCACGTGCTCGGCATCAAGCCGCCGTCTACGGCTGTGCAGCACCAGCAGTTCGTCCAGTTGCTGAAGTCCGCCGCCTGCATGCGCTCGCACGGGTACCCGGACTGGCCGGATCCCTCGCTGGGCCCGAACGGCCAGGGCATCATGGACCCCGGTCCGCCCCCCGGCCTGGATGTCAACTCGCCGCGAGTCCAGGCCGCGGCGAAAGCCTGCGGGGAGTCCCTGCCGTGACCGGCCGCAGCAGGGCGCAGTCAGGACGGCCGCGGGCGGGCGGGCTGGCCGCGGTCCTGACCGGGACCGCGCTGCTGGCCGCCGCATGCGAGGGCGGCAGCCAAGGCGGCTCGGCCGGTCAGTCCGTGTCCACATCGGGCCCGGGGACGCAGCAGCAGTTTCTCGCGTACTCACAGTGCATGCGCTCGCACGGCGACCCGGGCTTCCCGGACCCGACCGCCAGCGGGCACGGCGTCGGGTTGCAGTTGGCCGGCACTGACCCCAACTCACTACAGTTCCAGGCCGCACAGCAGGCCTGCCACATGCCCGGCTCCTGACGAAGGGTGGCGCGAAACCATGAGCAGCAGTGAGGCACGAGGCCACGCGGCCGGGGCGGCTGTGCCGCGGCGGGCGGCGGGAGGCCCGGGGGTGCAGCCGGCCCGGCCGGCGCCTGCCGCCGGGCAACCAGGCGGCCCGGGCCAGCCGGGCGGCTCCGGCCGCCGACGGCGCTGGGTGGCCGCCGGTGTAGTGGTCGTGCTGGTGGCGGCCGGAATCGGGGCGGCGGCCGCGGCCGCCGCGTTCGGTCGCAAGGGCAGCACCGGGGCGGGCACGGCCAGCAGCGGCTACCGGACTTCGACCGCGGTGGTCACCCGGCGGTCGCTGACCTCGCAGACCCAGGTGGATGCGACGTTGGGCGACGCCGGGACCTGGACGGTGGTAGTTCCGTCGTCCTCTTCGAGCGGGTCGTCCGGGAGTAGCTCGTCGTCGTCTTCGGCGGGCAGCTCCTCGTCTTCGGGGGGCGGCTCGTCGTCGGGCACGTTTACGTGGTTGCCGACGGTGGGCCATACCGTGCGCCAGGGCCAGGTGATCTACAAGGTCAGTGGCAGCCCGGTGGTGCTGCTGTACGGCAACGTCCCGGCCTACCGGGACCTGTCGGAGGGGCTGGTCGGGGCGGACGTCAGGGAGCTGAACACCGACCTGGTGAAGCTGGGTTACACGACCCGCGCCGCGCTCGGCCCCCGCTCGGGCTGGGACTACTACAGCGCCGCGACCGCCTACGCGGTGGAGCAGTTGCAGTCGAAGCTGGGCCTGATCGTGACCGGGACGCTGAGCCTGGGCCAGGCGGCCTTCCTGCCCGGCCCGGCGCTGATCACCGCGCTGGGCAGCACCACGACCCCCGGCGCGCCGGTCACGCCGGGGTCGGTGGTGCTGACCGCGTCCTCGGTCACCCCGGTGGTGAGCATCGACCTGGATGCCGCCCAGCAGTCCGAGGTCAAGAACGGCGACCCGGTCAGCATCACGCTGCCCGACGGCAGCACCACCCCGGGGGTGATCTCGCAGATCAGCCGGGTAGCCAGCTCGTCGTCATCGGGCAGCACCGGCTCCGGTTCCAGCTCCCCGAACTCGGGGAACTCAGGCTCAGGCTCAGGCTCGGGCTCGGGCGCGGGAAGCTCGGCCACGATCACCGTGCTGGTGTCGCTGACCCACCCGAAGGCGGCCGGGAAACTGAACCAGGCGCCGGTGACGGTGACGGTCACCACGGGCAGCGTGGCTGAGGCGCTGACGGTACCGGTGGATGCGCTGCTGGCCCAGCCGCACGGCGGGTATGCCGTCGAGGTCGTCTCCGGCGGGCGCCATCACCTGGTCACGGTGACCCCCGGCATGTTCGATGACGCTGCCGGGCTGGTGCAGGTGTCCGGGGCCGGGCTGTCGCCCGGGCAGCGCGTCGTGGTGCCCGGGATATGAGCGCCCGGGCGCAGGCCGCGCCAGCCGCCGCCGGGCCGTGCCGGGCCGGCGGAGTGGTGCTGGAGCTGGCGGAGGTGACGAAGATCTACCCGGGGTCACCGCCGGTGACCGCGCTGGCCGGGGTGAGTCTGCGGGTGGCGGCCGGCGAGCTGGTCGCGGTGCTCGGCCCGTCCGGCTCGGGCAAGACCACCCTGCTGCACCTGGCGGGCACGCTGGACCGGGCCACCGCCGGGACGGTGCGGGTGACCGGCCTGGATGTGGCGGGCCTGTCCGACCGGGAACTGGCGGGGCTGCGGGCGGCCTCGATCGGGTTCGTGTTCCAGCAGTACTTCCTGGCCGAGCACCAGAGCGTCCTGGACAACGTGGCCGACGGCCTGCTGTACGGGGGGGCCGGCCTGGCCACCCGGCGGGCGGCCGCGGCCGCGGCGCTGGCGCGGGTCGGACTGGGTCACAAGCTGCGGGCCCGGCCGACCCAGCTGTCGGGCGGGGAGCGGCAGCGGGTGGCGATCGCCCGCGCGGTCGCCGGGGCGCCGGCGATCGTGCTGGCCGACGAGCCGACCGGCAACCTCGACTCGGCCACCGGCGCGGCGATCCTCGGCCTGCTGGACGAGCTGAACGAGGCCGGGACGACGATCGTGGTCGTCACCCACGACCAGGCCATCGCCGCCCGGATGCGCCGCCAGGTCCAGGTGCTGGACGGGCGGATCGTCTCCGACACCGGCCCCGCCCTGCCGGGGCGCGATGCGGCGGCCGAACGGCTGGCCGAACCTGAGCGGTCCACCACGGACGGAGAACCGTCATGACCGGCCGATCAGCCGCCGCCACCGACGGCCGGGTCAGCAGCCGCCCGGCGGCGGCCCGGCTGCGCCCCGCTGACCTGGGCCGCCTGGCGGCCGTCGGGTTGCGCACCCGCAAGCTGCGGGCCGCGCTGTCCGCGCTGGGCATCGCGATCGGC
>Ga0070710_10000330_pt1 | contig 22608 bp, 21 predicted proteins | sample LARL52metaG_FD_65454 | JGI IMG/M metagenome (GOLD analysis project Ga0070710, IMG submission 65454) | Corn, switchgrass and miscanthus rhizosphere microbial communities from Kellogg Biological Station, Michigan, USA - LAR L5-2 metaG | ecosystem: Host-associated > Plants > Roots > Rhizosphere ...
GTGGGCGTGCGCGCACCACACCACTGTCCGGTTTGGACTCGGTGATGAGGAAGCACGTCGTGGCGAGCACCGCCAGCGTCGCACCGGTGGCCACCGCGAGCACCACCGCGAACCGCGAGTAGAGCGCCGCACCGACGAGCGCGCCGATGGCGAGCGCCAGGTTGGTCGCCCAGAAGTTGATCGTGTACACGCCCTTGCGGGTCTCCGGCGTGGTGAGGTCCACGATCATCGCGTCGTTGGCCGGCAGGGCGACGCTGGCGGCGAACTTGTTGGCGACGTACGCCAGGTACACCAGCAGTGCGCTCGACAGCACCGGCGAGTCGGCCAGCGCCATCACGCCGAACGTGACCGCCGCGCCGGCCTCCGCGGCGAGCAGCGTGCGCCGCCTGCCGTGCAGGTCCGCGACGTGGCCGCCGAACAGCATGCCGACGACGCCGAGCGCCACCACGACGATCAGCAGCACGCCCGCGGCCGCCACACCCCACGCCAGCGCGAGGTGGACGGCCATGAACGAGGTGATCATCGAGTCCACGAGCCGGTTCACGAACCCGACGCCCACGCGGATGCGCAGGCTCGGGTGCAACGTCCTGATGTTCACCACGACACCTCCGCGAGATCGTCCACGGACACCTGGAGGAGCACTTCCACGCTCGTCACCCGCCACGCCGCCTCCTCGTGCGAGGCAGCCGACACGACCACGAAACCGTGCCGCGAACGCCAGTCCACGGTGAACGGCACCCGCGCACCGGGCGCGAACGGGAAGGACAGCTCGTCGACGAAGGGCAGCGCCCGGATCTCGTCGAGCCCGCTGACCGACCGCAGCACGCCCGGTGGCAGCGCGAAGTAGTGGATCCACGCCACGTCCCGCCGCGAGCGCGGCGCCGGGTCACGTCCCGCCAGCGCGGCGAACACCGCGCCCTCCAGGTCGATCCCGGTGGCGAGCTCCACCAGCCGCGGGATCCGGTCGCCGCCCAGGCGGGCCTGCGACTCGATGATCCGCGGCCCGGCCGGGGTGACGCGCAGCTCGGTGTGCGCCGGACCCGTGCGGTACCCGGCGGCGTCGAGCATCGCCACGACCACCGCACCGATCTCGGCAGTGATGTCCTCGCCGACCGAGCTCGGCGCCGGGTGGGCGTGCCCCGCCTCGACGAACAGCGGTGGCGCGCCGAGCCTCTTGTGCGTCACGCCGATCACGTGGTGCCTGCCGTGCACGCTGATCGTCTCCACGCTGAACTCCTGGCCGGTGAGGTACTCCTCGACCAGCACGGGCCCGGTGTAGCCGGTCTCGTCCAGCCCCGCGCCCCAAGCCTCGAACTCGGCCAGGTCGCGCACCAGCACGACCCCGCGGCTGCCGGACAGCTGGGTGGGCTTCACCACGACCGGCAGCTCGAAGCCGTCGAGCAGCGCGGCGGCCGACCGCCAGTCGGGCGCGTCCGCGTGCTTGACGGGGGAGAGGCCGTGCTCGTCCAGCAGCCGGCGCAGCGCGACCTTGTCGTTGAGGCGGTGCACGGACTCCGCCGAGTTCGCCGCGAGACCGAGGTCCTCGGCGACCTCGGCGGCCAGGCCCATGCTCTCCTCCTGGCCCACGTGGCAGATCAGGTCCGCGCCGAACTCCCGGGCCGCCTCGCGCAGCACCCGCTCGTATCCCGCTGGGTCGGCGAAGTCGGCCTCCCAGAACGCGTCGGCCTGCGCCCGCACGTCGTCGAGGTAGCGCTCGGCGAGGCCACCGAAGATCTCGACCGCCACCTTCGGGTCCCAGACGGCACCGACGCGGAAGCCCTCGGCCTTGGCCTTCGCCAGATAGGCGCGGTAGGGCATGACCATCAGCAGGTTGCTCATCGCGATGCCTCCTCGGCCGGCGCGGGTGTGGTGCGGATGTCGATGGCGCGCCGGACGCGTTCGGTGATCTCGTCGAGCTCGGCCGCGGTGGGCGCGTCGACGAGGAACGTGACGGAGCGGTCCTCGGAACAGGTGATCGGGCCCAGCACGGCGCCGCGCTCGGCGTGCACGTGCACCGCCCGCAGTGCCGCGGGAGCGTCCGCGGGCAGCGGTTCCGGCTGCTCCCAGACACCGGCCTCGCCCACCCACTCGACCCGCGCGCCGGGCCAGTCCACGACGACGTCGTCGAGCACGCCCTCAGGGTGCTCGAGGTAGACCTGCCGGGTCTGGCGGCGCGGCTCCGGGTAGTCGGCGTGCTCGCCGAGCGCGATGCGCAGCACCTCGGTCTCCAGCGGGCGGCCGGTGGCGAGCTCGTAGAGCGAGCACAGGCCGTCACCCGGCGGGCGAGCCGCGATCTCCATCAGGACCGGGCGCCCGTTCGCGGTGACCCGCCACTCGGCGTGCGTGATCCCGTCCCGCACGTCCAGCCGGTCGAGCACCTGCTGGTTCACGTCCAGCAGGAGCTCCGTGACGGCCGCGTGGTCACTCGGCACGGTGTGCGCGAGCTCCACGAAGTGCCTGCCGTCGTGGTCGTTGGTGTCCTTGCGGGTCACCGAGGCGAAGATGGCCTTGCCGTGCTGCACCAGGCTTTCCACCGAGTACTCCGGGCCCGTCACCTTCTCCTCGACGAGCACCGTCTCCTGCTCGCCGTACGCGGCCAGCTCGGCCCGCAGCGCCTCGGCGTCCGCCACCGTGACGACACCGGAGCTGGAGTGCCGGCCGGACGGCTTGACCACCGCGGGGAACGGCACGCCGGACAGGTCGTCACCGGCGAACGCGACCCGCGGGCTGAACTCGGGCAGGTACCAGCGCTGCAGGTACTTGCTGCGGCACACGCGGCTGGCGCGCAGCCCCGGCCCCGGCACGCCGAGCGCGTCGGCGATCAGCCCGGTCGGCTCCACCATGGTCTCGCCGACCGCGTACGCGCCGACGATGTCGTACCGCCGCCGCCAGGCGAGCGCCGCGGCGACCGGACCGGCGATGAGCGAACCCTCGTGGCGCACGCCGCCGTCCACGAACGCGATGTCCTCGACGCCCGCGAGCGGGTGGCCCGCGTCCCCGGCCACCCGCTCCGCCTCGGCGCGCCAGTTCGCCGAGGTGATCAGCAGTACCCGCAGCCCGCGCTCGCGGAGCTCCGCGAGGTAGCGCGGCGCGCGGCACACGGCCAGCAGTGAACCGGCCAGGATGAAGGCTCTCGGCAACGAGGGATCGGACATGGCGGCGCTCCAAAAGTAATGAATCGAATGCTGTCGTCTCCACGACGCGAGAACGCGTGGGAGGAAGGGGATCAGGGTCACTTCTGGTGTCTGTCCGCCGTGCGGGCAAAGCGGTGCCCCGAGAACAGCGTGACATCTCGGGGTAGGGCGGTCAACCCTTTGTTCGAGAAAATCCCTGTGGAGTTTTCTGTCTGTTTCCGAGCACGCGAACAAGGGCCCTCCCATGGGGAAGGACCCTGTTCGGGGCGCGTTCAGGTGGCAATTTTCGCCGTATTCTCGCGCATGATTTCACGCAACTCGTCGAGGCTGTACTCGGCTTTGTTCCGGGTGCCGTAGCGGGTGAGCTTTCCCCGGCTGGCCCATTTGCGGATGGTGGCGGCCGGGACTCCCGCGGCGAGCGCCGCGAGCTCGGTCGGCACGGTGCGCCCGCGCGTCCGCTGCTTCATGACGCGCTTCCCTGCGCGGAGTGCTGCCCGACGTCCTCCGACTCCTCGAGCAGCAGCCACTGGCTGGCGGAGAGGTGGTGGCCGGCACCGCAGGAGGCGGCGTGCGCACCCGCGTCGGCACCGGTGCCGATGGCCGCGTAGACGGTCATGCCGCAGCCGGCCTCGCCGCAGGGGCCGAGGTCGAGGCGCTCGCTCATCGACGGGTCCAGCACCGCCCGCGCCGCGTCGGCCAGGTCGGTGATCTCCTCGGCGAAGTCCTGTGCCGCCTCGTTGCCCAGGATCCAGTCGAGGTTGCGGTACAGGAACGTCGTCAGCACGTGCACGCGGCGCGAGGGCGGCTTCATGGTGCCGGTTTCCTCGATGACCATCGAGGACCACGAGGCCAGCACGCCGAGGATGCTCGTGCGCACCGAGACCGCGGTCAGGTTGAGACTCATCCCGCCTGGCACGCGACTGTTCTTGATCTGCACGATCTCAGGCCGACGGCCCGGTGTGAGCGACTGGGCGCACTGTTCGTGCAGTCCGGGCAGTGCCCGCAGCTCGTCGCGCAGGGCCTGGCGGCACTGGTCGCAGCTGCGCAGGCCGGAAAGCGCAGACGAGGTGCAGGAAGGGACGATGCGCAACTCGCAGTGGGACTGGGACACGGACATGGTCGGCTCCTTGGGTATCGGCTGCTCGCCGCGAACGGACATTTCTCGGGTGGGATCAGTTGCCATGGAAAGTTCCAAGTCCGGCCGCGGCGGCGGCTTGGTGGATGCGGCCCGCGAGGACGGGGTCGAGCACCGTCCCGCCGCCGATCAGCTCGACGAGCAGGACGTGGTCGTGGTCGGTACGGCCGGGGTGCTCGCCGGCCAGCACCCGGCCGAGGTCGGCGACGACGGACGGGGACCGGTGTCCACGGCCGCCCCTGCGCCTGCTCCGGTGGGTTCTGACGAACGTCCGGTCGCTGTCGGCGAGCCCTTCCGGGTCGTCGACGAAGACCGCGTGCACGCCGTCGAGCAGGGTGGCCGGCAGGTCGACACCAGTGGTGTTGACGACCACCGCCCCCTTCGCCAGCCGCGGCCTGCCGAGCCGGGTGGCCCCGGCGAGCACGACGAGGTTGGCGCCGAACATCGCGTCGGCGGGGGTCTCCACGAGGGAGAACCCGATGCCGTCGCGGTCGAGCTGGTCGAGCACCGCCCGGCTGGGCGGCGGGTTCCCCGGCGTCGCCACGGCGATGTGGCTGACGTTGGGGACGTGCGTGCGCAGAATCGCGAGCTGCAGTTCCAGCGCGAGCCCCGAACCGATGACCGAGGCGGTCACGACTCCGGGAACCAGCAGGTGGCGGGTGGCCAGCGCGGTGAGCACGGCGAGCCGGTACTCACGCAGGCCGGCCGCGGACATCACACATCGCTGCCCGTCCTGTGGTGTCTCGTAGATCGCGGTCTCGCCGTCGTGGAGGACGGCGGCGCCCGCGGCCGCGAGGCTGGTGTAGTCCTCGTGATCCGCGGACCGCGCGATCAACGCTGTCGCTGTCGCCTCCACCGCGTCGACGTCCTCGACCACGCGCCGAAGGTCGTCGTTGCTGAGGCGGAGCGTCAGGGCGTTCATCGCCGGTCCCTCCCGTGTTCGTTGAATTCGACGCGACGAACGTTGCCGGGTGGGGCTGTCGATCTACTTTCGAGGTCCTATCGGTCGGTTTAAGGCACCTCGATGGCGGACGGAACGAGGACCGAAGGAGCCGGTGGCTGAACTGGTGTCAGCAAGGGGGAACGCCCCCCGACAAACCGGAGGTAGAAATGTTCGCCAGCCGCAAGTCCGCCGCCTCGACGCTGATCTCCGTCATCATCGCGACGATCGCGATCCTCGGAATTGCGAGTGGCACTGCCTCCGCCGACACGCACTGGAAGGGTGCAGATGTCACCGTTCAGGGCTCGACCGACTGCCCGGCGGACACCCACTGGAACGCCACTCTCCAGGTGTGCGTCGAAGACACCCACTGGTGATCGGGAAAGAAATGCGGAAAATGCGAACCCGCGCCCGCCGCTCCCTCCGGCTAAACAGCGGAGGAGAGCGCGGCGCGGGTCATTTCCACTTCCGCCAGCAGCTGGGCGGATTCCTTGGAACCGATCGGCGTGAGCAGGTCGGCGGCTCGTTGCACGGCCTCCAGCGCGTCCTGGCCGGCCTCGGCGGCCTCGGACAGAGCGAGGAGCGTCTTCGCCTGCCAGAGCGCCGAACCGAGCTCCTCGAATAGCTGCCGCGCGCGTTCGAGATGCGTGGTGCCCGCCGCGCCGCCGCCGCGGGCCAGTGCGATCTGCCCCAGCGAGTAGAGCGTCTTGGCCTCGATCAGCCGCTCGCCCATCTTGCGGGACAGGTCGAGCGCGTGCACCAGGGTCGTCTCGGCGTTGTCGAGGCGTCCTTCCTTGTGCCGCACCACGCCCAGGCTGTAGAGCGCGTAGGTCTCGCCGATGCGGTCGCCGGTGTCGCGCACGATCTGCAGGACGCGGTGCAACGACTTGCGCGCCTGGTCGATCTGGCCGGTCGCCACGTGCAGCTCGGCCACGCGGTGCTCCACCTGGGCCTCGGCGCGCAGGCAGTTGACCTCGCGGGTGATGCGCACCGCGTCGTCGAGCAGCTCCCGCGCGGTGGCGGTGTCGCCTTCCTCCAGGTGGTGCTTGGCGAGGCTGCGCAGGATGTGCGCCTCACCGATGCGGTCGCCGGAGCTGCGCATGGTCAGGAGTGCCTCGGCGTACCTGCCGAGCATCGACGTGACGTTGCCGCGAAGTCCGTCGACGTGCGCGTAGTTGCGCAGCACCAACGCCTGGCCGTGCTCGTGACCCTCCGCGCGGAAGCCCTCCAACGCCTCGTCGAAGCACTGCGCGGCCTCGTGCAGCCGGGTCTGGAACATGTGCAACGTGCCGAGCGAGTACCGCATCGCCGCTGTGCCGATGCTGTTGCCCGCGCGCCTCGCGACGGCCTCGGCGGTCTTCGCGCACTCCATCCAGTCGTCGAAGTAGCCCTTGGACTCGAACAACGTCACCGACGTCAGCGCGAGGTCCCAGCACAGCTCGTCCATGCCCGCCTGCGCGGACTGGCGGACGGCGGCGACGAGCGACCGCCGCTCGCTGTCCAGCCAGTCGATCGGGTTCGCGTCCAGGCCCACGTTCGCCCAGGTCGCGCCCGCCCAGCGAGGAGCGTCGCCGTGCATGATCGTGTAGTCGCCGCCGTACTCGCGCCGGTGCGCCTCCTCCGCGAGGGCGAGCCAGGCACCGAGCAGCCGGGTGAGGGCTTCGGTGCGTTCATCCTGCGTGGTGGATTCGGCGAGCTTCTCCCTGGCGTAGACCTGGATCAGGTCGTGGAACCGGTAGCGCGGCGCCGTCGCGTCGGCGTACTCGACGGTGTCGACGAGCTGGGCGTCCACCAGGCTTTCGAGGATGTCCTCGGCGTCGTAGATGTCGATGTCCAGCAACGCGGCGGCCGTCCACGCCGGGAACTCGGGCGCGCGGATGAGGGAGAACTGCTGGAACAGCCGCTGAGCGTCGGGATCCAACCCCTTGTAGGTGAGGCCGATGTTGGACCGCAGCCCCAGCCCGTGGTGCTCGAACTCGTCGAGCCGGCGGGCCTCGTCGCGCAGCCTGCGGACCAGTCCGTCGATGCGCAGGTGCGGTCGCGACGCGAGCCGGGCGCCCGCGATGCGCAGCGCCAGGGGCAGACCGCCGCAGAACGTGATCAGCTCGACCGCCGCCTCGGGTTCGGCGTTCACCCGCTCCTGGCCGATGATCCGCGCGAGCAGGTCCGCGGACTGGTCCACGTCGAACACGTCCACGTCGAACCACTGGGCGCCCGGCAGCCCGGACAGCCGCGCCCGGCTCGTGGTGATCACCGCGCAGGACGCGCTGCCCGGCAGCAGCGGCAGCACCTGGGCCTCGCTGGTGACGTCGTCCAGCACGAGCAGCAACCGCTTGCCGGAGACCTTGCTGCGGTAGAGCTCCACCCGTTCGTCGATGTCGGCGGGCACCGCGGTGCCGGGCACGCCGAGCGACCGCAGGAACCGGGCGAGCAGCTGGCCGGTGCGGTCGTCGCCGCTGTGCACCCGCAGGTCCGCGTAGAGCTGGCCGTCGGGGAACCGGTCGGCGACCTCGTGCGCCACCCGCACCGCGATGCTGGACTTGCCGACGCCGCCCTTGCCGGAGATGGCCATGATCGGCACGGCGTAGCGCGCCTCGTCGGAGCCGGTCGCGAGGCCCGTCCGCAGCACGTCGATCAGGTCGTCGCGGCCGGTGAAGTCGGTGATGCTCGCGGGCAGCTGCCGCGGGATGGTCGCCGGGGGCTCCTGGACCGGGGGCGCGGGCGTTCCCGTCTGGCCGGACGGTGCCTTCTTCCGCACCGGAGGGGCGTTGAGCGAGGGGGATCGGTTGAGGATGGCCTGTTCCAGGTCCTGAAGCTCCTGGCCGGGTTCGATGCCGATCTCCTCGATCAGCACGTTTCGGGCAGCGCGCCCGACTTCGAGCGCGTCCGCCTGTCTGCCCGCGCGGTAGAGGGCGAGCATGAGGAAGCCGTGCAGCCGTTCGCGCAACGGGTTGTCGTGCACGAGCGTGCGCAGCTCCCCGCAGATCTCCTCGTGCCTGCCCAGCGCGAGGTCGAGCCGGATGCGTTCCTCCACGGCGGCGAGGCGCTGGTCGTCCAGCGGCAGCGCGGCCCGCTGGACCATGTCGCTCGCGACACCGGACAACGCCGAACCCCGCCACAGCGACAGGGCGGTGCGCAGGGTGGAGGCCGCGACCTCGGCGGAACCGGCGTCGCTCTCCTCCCTGGCGCGCGCGACGAGCGCGGAGAACTGAAGGCTGTCGAGGCCGTCTTCGGCGACCTCCAGGAGGTAGCCGGGGGGCCTGGTGCGGATCGCGTCGGGGAGGCCGGCGTCGGTGAAGACCTTGCGCAGGGCCGAGATGCAGATCTGGATCTGGCCCTTCGCGGTCGAGGGAGGGGAGCTGTTCCACACCGCGTCGATGAGCTGGTCGACCGGTACCACGCGGTTGGCGTTGAGGCCCAGCATCGTCAGCACCACCCGCTGCCGTGGTCCTCCCAGGTCGAGCGAACGCTGGTCGATCACCAGCTCCACGGGTCCCAGAAGTCTCAGCATGACCGGTCCGCCCCTCAACTGCCCAGCCGCCCCTGCAATGTGTTCGCCTCTTGGGTCCGAACGGATCAGAGGCCGTGTTCACTCCGTGACCTGGTGATTACAATCCGCTCACGGTGCCATCTTGTTCGTACCAGAGATGATGTCATGTGACGAGGAAAAAAGGAGCGGCATGCTAAGAAAATTGCTCCCAACTGCCGGGCCATCTCGCAGTTTGGCCGTTGCGCAGCTGACCAATGCGATTGGTGATGGTGCCTATTATGTTTGTTCAGTCCTGTTTTTCACCCGAATAGTCGGCTTGACGGCGACTCAGGTGGGCCTGGGTCTTACCGCGGGTTGGGCGCTGGGGACGTTTGCCGCCGTGCCGCTCGGGCATTTGGCCGACCGGCGTGGTCCGCGTGGCGTGGCGGTGGCGCTCGCGGGGGCCACCGCGATTGCGGTCGCGGCATTCGCGCTGGTCCGTTCTTTCCCCGCATTCCTCGTCGTGGCGTGCACCTATACGGTTTGCCAATGCGGGTTGGTCGCTGCGCGGCAGGCACTTCTCGCGGGAGTGGTCGACGCGGCCGGTAGGACGAAGGCCCGTGCGTACATGCAGTCGACCGCGAACGCCGGTATCGCCATCGGCGCCGTGATCGGTGGCGTCGCGCTGCAGTTCGACACCGAGGCCGCGTACGTGACGGCGTTCGCTCTTGACGCGGTGACATTCCTGGCCGCCGCACTTGTGCTTCGTCGTCTGCCACGCGTTCCGGGTGTCGCCCGCACCGAGAAAGGTGAGCCGGCGCTCGTCGTGCTGCGGGACCGTCCGTACGCCGTGCTGACGGCGCTCAACGCGGTTCTGATGCTCTACATGCCTTTGTTGAGCGTCGTACTGCCGCTGTGGGTCGTGGGACACACCGGGGCGCCGCGCTGGATGGTGTCCGCGCTGATGGTGATCAACACGGTGTCCGTGGTGCTGTTCCAGGTCTCGGTGGCCAACCGGGTCCACGACCTCACCAGCGCGGTCCGGGTCGTGCGCCTGTCGGGGGTGTTCCTGCTCGCCGCGTGCGCGGTGTTCGCGTTCTCGTCGGGGGACCAGGCGGCCTGGGTCGCCGCGATGGTGCTCGCGGCGGGTGCCCTGCTGCAGGTCGCGGGCGAGATGATGCTGGCGTCGGGCTACTGGGAGATCAGCTTCGGTCTCGCGGTGGAGGGCAAGCAGGGGCAGTACCAGGGGTTCTTCGGCAGCGGCATCTCGGTCGCGAGGATGCTCGGCCCGCTGGTGCTGACCGCGCTGATCATCGACGGCGGGGTCGCGGGCTGGCTGGGACTCGGCGCGCTCTTCCTGGTCGCCGCGCTCGCGGTCGGCCCGGCGGTGAGCTGGGCCCGCCGCAACCGGCCCGTGCCCGTCTGACCAGGCGTTTCAGCTCTATCGATCCGCTATCGGCCGGCGCGCTCACAGCAAAAGCCGACCCAAAGGGCCTCCGCCCACCCTGAGGTTGCTGACAACCGACGGATGGGAGGGGGCCCTCAGATGGAGCGGGTCACCACAGCCGCCGCGCGCGCACCGGGTACCGAACCCGGACTGCTGCGCCTGTGCGGTGAGGACTGGGACACCGTGGTCGAAAGGGATCCATCGATCCGCGGCCACGTGGAGGGACTGCTGCACCCGGCGCTGCCCGCGATGTGGGCACATCGCGTCGCGCACCGGCTGCACAACCGCGGGCTTCGGCTGACCGCCCGCGCACTGATGGTGCTCGTGCGCACCGCGACGGGAGTGGAGATCCACCCCGGCGCGCGGCTCGGCCGCCGGGTGTTCATCGACCACGGCGCGGCCGTCGTCATCGGGGAGACGGCCGTCATCGGCGACGACGTGACGATCTACCACCAGGTGACGCTCGGCGCGGTCGGCTGGTGGCGCGACAACCTGCGCCCGTCCGGTGAGCGCAGGCATCCCGAGATCGGCAGGAACGTCGTCCTCGGCACCGGTGCCACCGTGCTCGGCCCGATCACGGTCGGCGACGACGCCGTCATCGGGGCCTGCGCTCTCGTCGTCAGCGATGTGCCCGGCCGTGCCGCCGCGCTCGCGCCGACCGCGTCCGTGTCCACCAGCCACACCCTCCGGAGGACGGCGTCATGACCGCAACCCTGGGCGCCCGCCGGGTGGCCGAGTCCATCGACGACCTGGTCGGCAACACGCCGCTGCTGCGGCTGCCCGCCGCGCACGCGACGGTGCTCGCCAAGCTGGAGTCGGCCAACCCCGGTTCCAGCGTCAAGGACCGCGCGGCGCTGTGGATGCTGCGCGGTGCCGAACGCGACGGCCTGCTCACCCCCGGCTCCGGCACCGTCATCGAGGCGACCTCCGGCAACACCGGGATCGCGCTGGCCGCCCTGAGCGCCGTCCGCGGCTACCGGTGCGTCATCGTGCTGCCCGACAATGCCACCCGCGAGCGCATCGGACTGCTGCAAGCACTGGGCGCGCGGGTCGAGCTGACCCCGGCCGAGCTCCGCTACCAGGGCTGCATCGACCGGGCGAAGGAGCTGCACGAGGCGACGCCGGGCTCGTGGTTCCCGCAGCAGCACGCCAACCCCGACAACCCGGCCGCGCACTTCGAGTCCACCGGGCCGGAGATCTGGGCCGACACGGCGGGCACCGTCGACATCCTCGTCGCCGGCATCGGCACGGGCGGCACGCTCTGCGGCACCGCCGCCTACCTCAAGTCGCAGAACCCGCTGGTGCAGGCCGTCGGCGTGGAGCCGGAGGGTTCCCCGTTGCTGTCCAGGGGTTACGCGGGCAGCCACGCCATCCCCGGTCTCAACGGCGGGTTCGTCGCCGAGACCACCGACGTCGCGCTGATCGACGACGTGCTGGCGGTCGGCGACGAGGACGCGGCGAACACCGCGCTGTGGCTCGCCCGCCGAGCCGGTGTGCTCGCCGGGATCTCGTCCGGTGCCGCCGTCTTCGGGGCCCTGCGCGTGGCCGAAAGGCCGGAGAACGCCGGCAAGACGATCGTCACCATCCTGCCCGACACCGGTGAGCGCTACCTGAGCGTGCTGACGGCGGGCGACACCACGAGGGGAGCGGACCGATGAGCACTCTCGTGCTGGTCGGAGGGACCGACGAGACAGTCGTCAAGGCGAAGCAGCTCGGCATCACCGTGCTGCTCCTGCAGCACCCGACCAAGATCTCGGCGATCCAGGAGGCGGCCGCCGACGCCGTCCGGATCGTCGACTTCACCAGCTGGTCCGCGGTCGAGCCGGTGGCCGAGGAGCTGTGGGACCTCTACCGCTTCGACGTCGCGCTGTCGCTGACCGAACCCGGGCTCGACAACGCGGGCCGGATCAACGACAGGTTCGGCCTGGGCGGGACCGGTCTCGCGGTCACCCGGCTGTTCCGCGACAAGCTCGCCATGCGCGCGCATCTGGCAGCGCACGACCCGGCCGCCGTGCCCGCCGCGTCGTTGTCCGAACGCGGCGACCTCGACGCCTACGCGGCGCGCCACGGTTTCCCGTTCATCGTGAAGCCGACGGACGCGACCGCGGGCATCGGCGTGCTGAAGGTCGAGGGGCCGGACGACCTCGACCGCGCGTGGGAGCACGTGTCGCGGCTGCGCGGGACCCGCACCGACCGCGTCTCCACGCTGTTCCTGCTGGGCGACTTCCTGATGGAGCGCTACCTCGACGGCGCGGAGTACAGCGTCGAGACGTTCAGCTTCAACGGGCGGCACGTCGTGGTCGCGGTGACCGAGAAGTGGGTCGACCCGCGGTCGTTCGCCGAGATCGGCCATGTCGTGCCGGCCAGGATGGACACGGCCGACGAGGAGCTGATCCGGGCCGAGGTGCCGAGGTTCCTGACCGTCATGGGGCTGCGCGACGGCGTGGCGCACACCGAGGTCCGCGTCGGCTCGCACGGGGTGTCGGTGATCGAGAGCCACAACCGGGTCGCCGGTGACGCCATCACGGATCTGGTCGAGGGTGCCTACGGGATCGACCTGATCACCTACTCGGTCGGCTGGCCGTTCGGGCTCGTGCCCGAGCTCCCGGACCGTCCGGTGGCGCACGCGGGCGCGAGCACCCGGTTCGTCGTCGGCACGCCTGGTCGCGTCGTGTCGGTCTCGGGTGTCGAGGCCGCTACCGCCGCGCCCGTGGCGTTGGTGGTGCGGGTGAGCGCCAAGCCCGGTGACGAGGTTCGTTCGCTGCGCGACAACTGGGACCGGCTCGGGCTGGTCGCGGTCACCGGTCTCGACGCGGACGACGCCGTCGCCAACGGCGCCCGGCTGATCGAGTCGGTGATCGACATCCAGGTCGAGACCGAGGACGGCACCGTCGTGCGCGCGGGTGCCGCCGAGGTCGCGCAGGCGGTGCCGGCATGAGCGTGCTGATCATCCACCGCAACCCGTTCGAACCGTTCCCCTACCGCGACTGGCTGGCCGGGTACGACGCCGACGTCGTCGTCCTGGCCGCTCGCGACCGGATCGTCGGTGCGGGCGAGTCGGTTCCCGGCGATCACCTCGGGCTGACGCACCTCGAGGTCGTGCCCGACTTCCACGACGAGGAGCTGGTGTTCGAACGGGCGCTGGCGCTGGCCGGCAAGTTCGACGTCACCCACGTCGTCGCGCACCACGAGGCCGATCTGCTCGTGGCGGCGCGGGTGCGCGAGGAGCTGGGCCTCGAGGGTCCGTGGACCGCGGACACCGTGCCGTACCGGGACAAGTCGGTGATGAAGCGCCTGCTCGTCGCCGCCGGGATCGAGGTGGCGCGCCACGCGGTCGTCTCGACCGCGGCGCAGGTGTGGGCGTTCGCCGAGGAGCACGGTTTTCCGGTGGTGGTCAAGGACATCGCCGGGTTCAACGCGATCGGCCTGCGGATCCTGCACGGCCGGGAGCCGCTGGAGCTCGACGGTCCGGCGCTCGTGGAGGCGTTCGTGCCGGGGCGGATGTGCCACGTCGACGGCCTGGTCGTCGGTGGGCGCGTCGTGCTGGCGTGGGCGTCGCAGTACCAGTACTCGCTCTCGTCGTTCGGCTCCGATCCGGGTGCGCGCGTCGACCTGACGCTCGACGTGACGGACCCGTTGTCGGTGCGGCTGTTGGAGTTGGCCGAGCGGGCCGTGACCGCGTTGCGCACGTCGGACCGGCACCTCGACCACGCCTTCCACGCCGAGGTGTTCCACACGCCCGAGGACCGGCTGGTGGTGTGCGAGATCGCCGCCAGGACCGGCGGGGCCAAGATCCGCGAGGTCGGTGCCGCGATCTTCGGCGTCAACCACGGCGAGTACCTGACGCGTGCACAGCTGGGCCTGCCCATGCCGTTGCTCGCCTCGACTCTCGCGGGCGGGCCACCGCCCACGCCCGCCCGGATGTCCGGGCAGGTGCTGATGATGAAACGGCCGGGTCTCGTGGAGGCGCTGCCGTCGACGCTCGTCGAGCCCTGGGTGGCGCGGTTCTGGCGCTACGCCGCGGTCGGCGACGTCATCCCACCCGCGGCGGGGTCAGCGGACTTCCTGCTCGCCGCCGTGGCCACCGGCGCCGACCGCGCGGAGGCGGAGTCACGTCTGCGCGCCCTCGGGGCGAGGTTCGAGACCCAGACCCGCATATCCCAGGAGGGATCGTCATGAAGAAGCAGACTCTGCCCGAGATGGACGTCCTCAACCCCGTCGACCTGGTGCTCGTCAGGGCCAACCCGAGCGGTGCCCGCGTGGAGCGGGCCGCCGTCTCGATTCCCGAGCAGCGGCGGAAGGACAGGCGATGAACGGCTGGCGGACCCGGTACCTCACCGGGATGGTCGTCGACGCGACCGGCGCGGGCATGTACCTGCCGTTGTCGCTGCTGTACTTCCACCACGTCACCGGGCTGCCGATCGAACGGGTCGGCGTGCTGATGACCGCGGGCGCGTTGTTCGCGTTGGTGGGCAATCCGATCGCGGGCGCGCTGGTCGACAGGTTCGGCGCCAAGGCCGTGGTCGTCGGCGGCTACCTGTTGCGGGCCTTGGGGTTCGGGCTCTACCCGTTCGTGGACTCGGCGCTCGGGATGTTCTTCGCCGTCGCGCTGGTGGCGGTGGGTGACGGCTCGTTCTCCCCGTCGATCCAGGCGCTGGTGGCCGACATCGCACGAGGCGCGGAACGGGACAAGCTGCTGGCCGCGCAACGGAGTCTGCGCAACGCGGGGCTCGGCGCGGGTGGCCTGGTCGCGGCCGGCGCGCTGACGCTCGGCAGTGACGCGGCGTACCAGGTGATCGTGCTCGGCACGGGGCTGGCGTTCGTGCTGGCCGCGGTGATCGTCGGGTCCATCCGGTACCGGCCGCAGGAGCCCCTGCTGAAGGTCCCGGTGCGCGGCGGTTACCGAACGGTGCTGGCGAACCGGCCGTTCCTCGCGCTGACCGTGCTGAACGTGCCGATCGCCTTCGGGTACATGGTGCTGGCGGTGGCGCTGCCGGTGTACGTCACCACGCAGCTCGGCGCGCCGACGGGGCTGGTGGGCACGTTGTACGCGGTGAACACCATCGGGATCGCGTTGCTGCAGATCCCGGTCACCCGCTTCCTGGTGCGGTTCCCGCGCACGAGGACCACGGCTGCGGGGGCGGCGGTGATCGGCTTGTCGTTCGTCGTGTTCGCGGCGCTCGGCGTGGTGTCGTCGTCGGCCGCGGTGCTGCTGGCGGGCGCGTTCGCGGCCACGGCGTTGTTCACGCTGGGCGAGCTGATGCACGGGGCCACGGCCTCCGCGCTGGTGTCCTCCGCGGCGCCGGCCGAGACGCGCGGGCGGCACCTGTCGGTGTACCAGTTCTCCTGGGCGGTCCCGACGGCCACGGCACCGGCCGTGCTGACGTGGCTGATGACGTTCTCGGCGACGGGCATGTGGCTCGTGCTGGCGGCGGGGGTGACCGCGTCCGCGCTGGCCCTGGTGCGCCTGGAACCGAAGCTGCCGCAGGAGGCGGTGCGCATCGCCGCGCCGGTGCTGCAACCGGCTTGACCGTCCTTTGTGGAATAAAACGCCCGGTGGATTCTTCTGCCGGGCGTTTTCGCGTTGCGTCGTCCATACCGGACCGATAGCGCATCGACAGCGGCCTTTCTGAACCTGAAAGGGAGAAGGTGCCGCTGCAACGAAGGGGGTCGACGTGAAACGCGCCTTGCTGGACGCCGATGCACACACGCGGGAGTTCAACCGGACCCTGCGGGAGCTGCCGGACCGCACGCTGGTGGACCTGCTGGACGACCAGGTGCGCCTGCGCGGTCATGACATCGCGGTCGTGCACGGCGACGAGCGGCTGACGTTCGCGGAGCTCTCGGTGCGGGCTCACGCGGTGGGGGCCCACCTGAGGATGCACGGTGTGCGCAAGGACGACTGCGTCGGACTGTTCGTGTACCCGTCGTCCGACCTGATCGTGGGCGCCTGGGCGGTGCTGCACGCGGGTGGCGCCTACCTGCCGCTGGCGCCGGAATACCCGGAGGACCGGCTGCGGTACATGGTCGAGGACTTCGGTGGCGAGCTGATCCTCACGCAACGGGAGCTCGCCGGGAAGCTGCGCGGCCTGGTGCCGCCGCAGACCACCGTCGTGGTGATCGACGACATCGACCTGAGCGCGGGCGGCACGCCGTTGCCCGCTCCGGGAGATCTCGCCTACGTGATCTACACGTCCGGCAGCACCGGCAAGCCCAAGGGCGCGATGATCGAGCACCGGGCGATCGTGAACCAGATGTGCTGGCTCGCCGACACGCACGGCATCGACCACCGCCGGGTCGTGCTGCAGAAGACGCCGATGAGCTTCGACGCGGCCCAGTGGGAAATCCTGGCCTCCGCGTGCGGCAGCACCGTCGTCATGGGTGCACCGGGTGTGTACCGCGACCCCGAGGCACTCGTGGACACCATCAAGGCGCACGGCGTGACGACCCTGCAGTGCGTGCCCACGCTGTTGCAGGCCATTGTGGACACCGAGCGGATCACCGAGTGCGTTTCGCTCCAGCAGGTCTTCTGCGGTGGCGAGGCGCTGTCCCGTTCACTCGCCCAGCGGTTCTTCGCCGAGCTGCCCGACCGCGAGCTGGTGAACCTCTACGGGCCCACCGAGTGCACGATCAACTCGTCCTCGCACCGGGTGGACCCCGTCCTGCTCGCGGACGGACCGCCGACCGTGCCGATCGGAAAACCGGTCCACAACACGCAGTACTACGTCCTGGACGGGGACCGCCGGCCGGTCGCGATCGGTGAGGTCGGTGAGCTGTACATCGGCGGCCGGCAGCTCGCGCGCGGTTACATCGGCAAACCGGACCTGACCGCGGACCGGTTCCCGGACAACCCGTTCCACGCGGACTTCGGCTCGCCCCGCCTCTACCGCACCGGCGACCTGGTGTACTGGAACCCCGACGGCACCGCGGTGTTCGTCGGCCGCACGGACAACCAGGTGAAGCTGCGCGGGTTCCGGGTCGAGCTCGACGAGGTGCGGCTCGCGCTGGAGACGCACGAGTGGATCAAGCACGCGGCCGTGGTGGTGCGCGACGACCCGCGCACGGGGTTCCAGAACCTGCTGGCGTTCGTCGAGCTGAACCCCAAGGAAGCCGCCCTGATGGATCAGGGCAACCACGGGTCGCACCACCAGTCCAAGGAGGGCCGGGTGCAGCTGCGCGCGCAGCTGTCCAACCTGGGGTGCCGCGAGAAGGACGAGCTCACCGGCAAGCCGGTGCTCGACCTGCCCGGCCGCGAGCCGACGGCGTTCCAGCGCCGCACCGTGTTCGCCCGCAAGACCTACCGGTTCTACGAGGGCGGTGAGGTCACCAGGGACGACATCGAGGGGCTGCTGCGGGCGCGGACGACCGCGACCACGTCACGTGACCCGGCGTCGGTGGACCGCGAGGAGTTCGGCCGCATCATGCGGTACTTCGGGCAGTTCCACAGCGTCAAGCGGCTGCTGCCCAAGTACGGATACGCCTCGCCGGGTTCGTTGTACGCCACTCAGCTCTATCTGGAGATCGACGGCCTGTTCGGCTTCGACGCGGGTTTCTACTACTACCACCCGGTCGAGCACCGGCTGTACCTCATCCAGCGCAAGGAAGCGGGCCCGGAGCCGCGCGCTCGCGTGCACTTCGTCGGCAAGCGGCGGGCCATCGAACCGGTGTACCGCAACAACATCCTGGAGGTACTGGAGATCGAGGCCGGCCACATGGTGGGCCTGTTCGAGCAGATCCTGCCGGAACACGGCCTGACCGTCCGCGCGGCCGGCCACGATCCCGAGGCGATGGCGCACCTCGAATGCGCTGCCGAGGACTACTACCTGGGCGCCTTCGACTTCGCGCCCGCGCTCCCGCCGCCGGTCGAGGAGCCGATGGACGTGTACGTGCAGGCGCACGGCGACCGCGTGCCCGGTCTGCCGGGAGGCCTCTACCGGTTCACCGGCGGTGGTTTCGAGCCGGTCGCGGACGGCGTGGTGGAACGCAGGCACGTCATCGCCATCAACCAGCAGGCCTACGAACGCGCCAGCTTCGGCGTCGCACTCGTCAGCCGCACCGGCCAGGACTGGCTCTCGTACCTGGACCTCGGCCGCGTGCTGCACCGGTACCAGGCTGTGCGCGGCCTGGGCCTCATGTCGTCGGGCTACAGCTCGAAGAGCGGTCACGACCTCCCGTCACACCGGCGGCTGGCGGCGTTGCTGAACGAGCCGGACCTGAGCCCGTCGTACTTCTTCATCGGCGGCCGGGTCAGCGCCGAGCAGATCCGCCACCGCGGCATGAAGGAGGACGCGGTGCACATGAAGGGCCCGACCGAGTTGATCCGCGACGACCTGCGCTCGTTCCTGCCGGACTACATGATGCCGAACAAGGTCGTCGTGCTGGACCGCTTGCCCCACACCGCGAACGGCAAGATCGACACGCGCTCGCTGGCCGAGTCGGACCTGGCCGCGGCCGACTTCTCCGACCAGCCGATCGTCGAACCGCGCAACGACACGGAACGCCGCATCGGTGCGATCTGGGCCAAGCTGATGAAGGTCGAAGTCGTCTCCGTGCAGGCCGACTTCTTCGCCTCGGGCGGCAACTCGTTGCTGGCAGTGGGTCTGGTGAACCGCGTCAACAGGGACTTCGGTCTTTCCCTGCCACTGCAGGTGCTCTTCGACGCGCCCACGATCGAAGCCCTGGCCAAGGTGGTGGAGGGCGACCCGGCGGACGCGGCCTCCCGGCTCATCCGCCTCTCCGCCGCGGGCACGCTGGAACCCGTCTACTGCTGGCCGGGCCTGGGCGGCTACCCGATGAACCTGCGCCAGCTGGCCGCGCGCGCAGGCCGCCCGTTCTACGGCGTGCAGGCCCACGGCGTGAACGAGGGCGAAACCGCGTACCCGTCGATCGCCGAGATGGCTGCCCGCGACCTGGAACTGATCCGGCGCGAGCAACCGCGCGGCCCGTACACGTTGTGGGGCTACTCCTTCGGCTCACGCGTCGCCTTCGAAGCAACCCACCAGCTGGAGCGCGACGGCGAACGCGTGGAGAACCTCTTCCTGATCGCGCCGGGCAACCCTCGCGCGGGCGGCACCGACCGCACCCCGAGCTGGCGCAGCCGCGGTTACGTCACGATCCTGTTCTCGGTCTTCGCGGGCGCGGTCTCCGGCGACCTGCTGGAACAATGCCTGCGCGCGACGCGCGACGAGGCCACGTTCACCGCGTTCGTGAGCACCCACCTGGACCTCGACCCGGAACTCGTCCGCCGCATCGCCCGCGTGGTGCACCAGACCTACCGCTTCGACCACACCGACCGCGACCTGGCACTGCGCTCCATCGCGGCCCCCGTGACCGTGTTCCGCGCCGCCGGCGACCAGCCGTCGTTCATCGAACGCCCCGCAGTGCGCGCCTCGGTGTCCTATGTGGACGTACCGGCGGACCACTACGGAATGCTCCGCCTCCCGCTGGTGGAGACGCTCATCGATCACATCCGTTCCGCCCAAGGAGGACCGCCATGCCGCACGTGACCGTCAAGCACTTCCCCGCCACGCTCACCCCGGAGCGCGCCGCGGCGTTGTCGAACGCGCTGACCTCGGCCGTCACCGACGCGTTCGGCTGCCCGGACACGGTCGTCTCGATCGCGCTGCAACCGGTGCCGGCCGAGGCGTGGGACGAGCAGGTGTACCAGCCGGAGATCGCGAGCAACGACTCGTTGCTGAAGCAGCCGCGGTATTGAGGCTCGGGATGATGCCGGTGAACACCGACGTCGAGCACGTCAGTTCACCGGCACGCGCCGGCTCGGGCGGATGTGCCGACGAGCAGTTCACCAACCCGCGCGCAGCAAGAGTGACGCCGGCAAGCCTGGTGACGCTCGCACTGAACGTGGCGGATCCGCTGGTTGCAGGCGAGTTCGGCTGGGCGTCCGCGCTCAACGAGTCATCCGACAAGATCGACGGGTGCGGCACCGCTGATCTCGGATGGCCGTGTCCCGACGGAAGTCCCTGCGGTGCGGGGAAGATCACTCCATCCGGCGGATCGTGGTACGCGTTCCACGGCGACGAGTATGTTCCTGGCGCTCGCGGCGCCGACATCGGCCACGTCGTGTCCGCGCCCGTCACGGATCTTGTGGCGGAAAGCGCCCGGGCAGAGCGTGAGCAGCAGATCGATGACACTGGAGTTGGTCGAGTTGAGGTCCGTCGTTCTGAGTGGGGTTCTTCTGGTGTGCGCGGCGGCTGTCGCGGGGTGTGCGACGAGCCGGGTGGCGCCGAGCGGGCCGAGTGAGTCCGGTCTGGTGGGTGGAGATCCGGCGGCGTCGATGCCCGCCGCGGGAACGTGCAAGATCGGCAATCGGGACGGTCAGCCGCTGCCGGATCCGAAGTGCACTCCGGGTGCGGTGAATCCCGCTGTCCGCCAGGACGACATCAAGGACACGATCTGCAAGTCGGGCTGGACGAAGACCGTCCGGCCGCCGGCGTCGAAGACGAACCCGATGAAGGCGGCGTCGGCTCGGTCGTACGGGCTGCCGCCGGAGGAACAGGGCGAATACGACCATCTCGTCAGTCTGGAGCTGGGCGGTGCTCCGGACGATCCGCGCAACTTGTGGGTGGAGCCGGGGAAGATCCCGAACCCGAAGGACGCGGTGGAGAACAAGCTGAACGAGGCCGTGTGTTCCGGCCTGATCCAGCTCGCCGCCGCGCAGAAGGCGATCGCGGCGAACTGGGTGACCGCGTTCGACGACGTCGGCCTGCGAGTGGCGAACGGCAAGGTGTGCCTGCGTGACAACCCGAGCAGGTGCGCGACCGGGCGTCGTGCTGAGGGGGACGGCAACTGAACTGCCTCGGCCGGCCGGGCCGGCAGCACACCGCCGGTCAGCCGGCCGGCTCCGACTGGTGACCGGCGCCCTTCACCCTGGCCGACTCGGCGATGTCCTGCAACGCGGCCATGTGCTCGGCCAGGGCCGCGCCGCCCTGCTCGGTGAGGTTGAGCCAGGTGCGCGGCCGCTTGCCGACGTAGCCCTTGCGCACCTCGACGTACTCGCTCCTGGCCAGGGTCGTGACCTGTTTGGACAGTGCGGAGTCGGACAGCCCGACCGAGTCCCGGACGAAGCCGAACTCGGCCCAGTCGGCCGCCGCCAGCAGCGACACGATGCCCAGCCGGGTGGGATCCAGCAGCAGCTGGTCGAGCCTGGCCACGGTCAGGACCTCGCCGCGCGGTCCAGCAGCCAGGCCTGGACTTGGGGCCCGAGCAGCACGATGTAGGCGCCGAACAGCACGCCGTAGATGATCTGGCCGTGCGGCACGTGCAGCAGGTGGATGGTCAGCCCGCAGGCCACGCCGACGGCCAGGCTCACCAGGACGCGCAGCAGCCGGAGCTTGATCGGGCCGGCGCCGGTCGGCCGCACCCGCTGCCCGAGCAGCGAGCTGCCCAGCCTGGTCCGGCCGGCGACGGCCATCACGAGCACGAGGGCGGTGAAGGACCACGACAGCCACAGGGCGCTCGACGGGAACAGGTCGGACACCGTGCAGTAGGCGACCACGAGGACACCGGCCAGGATCCACATCCAGCGCGGCGACGCGCTGCCCCGGTAGACCTGCTGCCGGCGCTGTCCGATCTCCCGCAGCGCGCGGGCCGCCTCCTCGGGCGTCGGCTCGGTCATCTCCATCCCTTCCTCACCGGCTCGCCGGCCGCTCACCGGTCCGGTTCAGCGTCCGCAGGACCAGCCACTGGTCGAACCAGGCCCCCACCGAGGTGAGGACCACCATGACCAGTCCGATCACCAGGTGCCGGTAGCTGTGCAGCGGGGCCACCGAGTCGGTCAGCCGCCCCAACCCGAACTGCAGGCCCAGCCGGGCGACGAACAGGACGGCCACCAGTATCCTCGCCCGCCCCGAGCGCAAGATCGACCGGATGTACTTCCGCCGCCGCGACAGCAGCGTGAACCACAGCACGACGTGCACGGCCGCCAGGGCCAGCGGCACGACGGCGACCGCCGGGTAGCGGTCGCTGAACTGCCGGCTGATGTCGGCGCTGCCGACCAGTAAGCCGACCAGCACGAAGTACCAGGCCGGCAGTCCGCGCACCGCGGTCTCCGTCGGCTCGACCTGCGGATTCACCGTCGCCGCCATCGTGATCCTCCTTCAGGAAACTACTTGCCTAAGAAGAAAGTACCTAGACGCTTTCCGTTCAGGCAAGTACTTGCCCAAGGGGAGGCCGGGTACCGGGCGGGTCCTGTCCGGTATCGCTTCCAGCGTGCTCGTCACCTTCTACGAGCAGGCGACGCGGCGAACGGCACAGCGGCACCCATCAGGTTTCCCGGAGAGGATCGTCTCGTCATGAGCCTGCGACTGCGCGGAGCACGTCCTTCAGCAGACCTTCGAGTACCGCTGCCGGTAGCGCGGCGCCGCTGGCCACCGCGGTGCGCGGGTCGGTCGGTTCGACCCCAGGGACCTCGAACGCGTGCCGCACCGCGCCACGCAACAACGAAGACAGCATCGGCCTGCCGAC
>Ga0070710_10000331_pt1 | contig 22606 bp, 21 predicted proteins | sample LARL52metaG_FD_65454 | JGI IMG/M metagenome (GOLD analysis project Ga0070710, IMG submission 65454) | Corn, switchgrass and miscanthus rhizosphere microbial communities from Kellogg Biological Station, Michigan, USA - LAR L5-2 metaG | ecosystem: Host-associated > Plants > Roots > Rhizosphere ...
AAAACAGCGGCGCTGTTCTCGCCTCACCACCCTCGTCTGAACGAACGGTGCACATCGATGAGCGAAGACCTGGACGCACTGGTGATCGGTGCGGGGCCGGTCGGGCTGGCCGCCGCACTGGCCCTGAACGCGCTGAGGCTGCGCGTCGCGGTCCTGGAAGCCGACCCGGCCGACCGGCCCGACCGCGGCAGCCGAGCGCTTTACCTGCACCGCGACTCGTTGCGCCTGCTCGACGGGTTCGTCCCCGGACTCGGCGGCCAGATCGCGGACTTCGGCCTGCTGTGGCGTGCTCGCCGCACGCTCTACCGAGGGCGGCAGGTCTACGCCGAGACGTTCCCCCGGCGGAAGGCGAACGGACTGCCTCCGCACACCAGTCTCCGCCAGGCCGACACCGAACGCTTCCTCCGCGCCGCGGTGACCGCCGCGGGTGTCGAGATCGTCTGGTCGGCCCCCGTGCACTCGGTGAGCTCCACCGCCGGCGGCGTTCAAGTGTCCACTGAGGACGGTCGTACCTGGTCGGCCGGTCACGTGCTCGGCGCGGACGGCGGCCGGTCCACCGTGCGGGAAGCGGTCGGGCTCGCGCTGGACGGCGAACGGTCCAACGCGTACCACGTCGTGGTGGACGTGGCCGATGAGCCCGCCGGGCCCGCCGAACGCGTCTTCCACTACCGCCACCCTGGACTGGCCGGCCGGCACGTGCTGGTCGTCCCGTTCACAGGCGGCAGGCAGGTAGACCTCCAGTGCTTCCCCACCGATGATCCGAGCGCGCTCGCCGAGCCCGCCGGGGTGCGCCGCTGGCTGCCCCGCGTGCTGGACAGGGCGGCGGTGGACCGCGTGATGTCGGTGTCCACCTACCCGTTCCTGCAGCGGGTGACCGACCGATTCGTCGACGGGAACCACCGCGTGCTGCTGCTCGGCGAGGCCGCCCACCTGTTCGCGCCTTTCGGGGCGCGCGGCCTCAACAGCGGGATCGCCGACGCCGACGCGGCGGCCGTGGCGGTGGCGGTGGCGACCCGCGCGGCGAGCGGGGACCGGGCACGGGCCGCCGTCGAGGAGTACCACCGCGTTCGCTCGGCGGCCGCGCACCGCAACCGGGCTGCCGCCGGAGCGGCGCTGTCCCACCTGCGCCCGTCGGCGTGGCAACGGGCACGACAGGAGATCGCGTCCGTGCTGGCGCCGGTGATCGGCTCGTGCGGCAGCTGGCTGGAACGCCGGCCGTACGGTCCCCGCGAGCTGAGCGGTACCCTGCCCAGCCGCTACTGACCGATTGCCGAACCCCCGTGCGGAGAGGAATCCGCGAAGGCTAATGGTCGAGTGCGCGGGCGACTGCCGCGGGTGTCGGAGCGTCGAAGAACTCGGCCATCCTGACCCGCTTCCCCGTTCGGGACAGGAGCCGGTTGATCAGGCGGGCCGCGGACAGCGAATGGCCTCCGAGGCGGAAGAAGTTGTCGTCCGGCCCGATGTCCGGCACACCGAGGACGTCCTGGAACAGTTCGCACACAAGACGTTCGGTCTCCGAAGCCGCTCGCCCGCCCTGTCCGGTGAAGTCCACCGCGGGCAGCCGGGCTCGGTCGATCTTGCCGTTCGCGTTGCGCGGCAACCGATCGTGTGCGCGGATGACGTCCGGCACGGCGTGGGGCGGCAACGCACGGGACGCGGACCGGCGCAGCCGCTCCGGATCGGCCGAGCCGGAGCTGAACACCACGTGCGCCACCAGTCGCAGGTCACCGTGCCTGTCGGGAACGCCCGCCACGGCCGCGTCGACGACGTCGGGATCGGCTCGCAGCACGTGTTCGACCTCACCCGGTTCGAGCCGGTGGCCGCGGATCTTCAGCTGGGCGTCGGCGCGGCCGTGGAACTCGAACGCCCCGCTGGGGAGCCGGCGCGCCAGATCCCCTGTGCGGTACATCCGGTCTCCCGGCGCACCGAACGGATCGGCGATGAAACGCGCCGCGGTCAGGACCGGATCGAGGTACCCCCGGGACAGCGCCGCCCCGCTGACGTGGAGCTCGCCGATCGCACCGTCCGGGACGGGCCGCAACCGGTCGTCGAGCAGGTGGATCCGGGTGCCGTCCACCGGCGTGCCGATCACCGGGGTGGAGCTGTCGCTCAGCCACGCCGTGGTCGTGTCGACGGTGCACTCGGTCGGGCCGTAGCAGTTCACCGCGGCCATGCCCGGAATTCCGCGGATGCGCGTCCATAGCTGTGGGTCGACCGCTTCGCCACCCAGCCACAGCAACCGCACCCGGTGCTGATCACCCAGGCCCTGCGCCAGCAGCTCCCGCGCGTGCGCCGGTGTCAGCGGCAGCACGTCGATCCTCTCCTCGTCCACAAGCGACAGAAGTGCGACGGGATCGCGTTTGACCGGTTCTTCCACCACTCGCACGCTGTGCCCGCCGATCAGCCACAGCGCCTGCGAGATCGAGGCGTCGAAGGCGCAGGACGCGAGATGCGCGGTGCGCAGCTGCCGTCCGGCGCCCTCGGCGGTCGGCCTGAACACGGTCCGGTCGAGGTAGCGGAAGAGGTTGCGCAACGACCGGTGCTCGACCACGACGCCCTTCGGCTGACCGGTCGACCCCGACGTGAACATCACGTACGCGACGCTGTCGGGCCGCGGTGGTTCGAGGTCCCCCGCACCGGTTCCACCTGGATTCACCGAGACGGGCACAGCGCCTCCCGGCACGGTCTCCGCGTCCGTGACCACCCGGCGAACTCCCGCGAGGCGCAGCAGCTCGGCAGTGCGGGCGGGTGGCGTGGCCGGGTCGATCGGCACGTACGGGTTGCCGGAGCGGAGCACGCCCAGCAGCGCGACCATCAGATCGGCGCTTCGCGGCAGCAGCACGCCGACCGGTTCGGGTGAGGTCCCGCGCAGGTGCCCGGCCAACCGGGCGGACAGCAGATCCAGTTCGGCGAAGGTCAGTGAGGTCTCGGTGTCGCGAACCGCCACGGCGTGCGGATGCTCGCGCACGCGATCCGCGAACTCCGCGAGCACGCACCTGGGTGGGCCGGAGACGTCGGCGACGTGCGACGCCTGGTCGATCCGGCCGTCCTGCCGCGGCGGGGCGAGGACGTCGCGGGCGAACTCCGCCAGGAACTCCAGGAATCCGGCGAGATGCCGCTCGGTGTCCGCGATCGAGTAACGAGCCGGGTTGGTGTCGACGTCGACCCGCCGCGTCCCGGCGGACAGGCCGTAGACCGTGAGCGTCAGGTCCTCGACCGGGCCGTTGGCGAGGCTCCGCACCTCCGCTCGGTGCGGCCCGAACCACAGCTCGTCGTCGAACGGTGTCAGGTTCACCGACGGACCGGTGATCTGCCTGCCGGAAGCGACCAGGCCGAGGTCCCGGTTGAGCTCCTCCAGCCCGTAGACCTGATGCCGAAGTGCCGCCAGGAACGCGCTTCCCGCCGACCGTGCCAGCGCCGCCGGCGACTGCCCCGCGACGTGCAACCGCAGCGGCACCCGCCCGGCGCACATCGCGGGCACGCGGTCGGCCGAGGCCGTGACCCGGCCCGAGACCGGCAGTGCCAGCACGACTTCCTGCGCCCCGGTGACGCGGTGGACGTAGCCGGCGAACGCGGCGGCCAGCACTGACCCCCACAGCACGCCGGACGACGCCGCCGCCCGGCCCACCGCGTCCAGCAGCTCGCCCGTCAGCTCACCGGTCGCTCGGTTGAACCGGCGGTCCGGGTGAGGCGACCCGGACGTGCCGGACGCCAACGAGGTGGGGCCCGGGCGGTCGGCGAAACGGGAAGTCCAGTACTTCCGGGCCAGGCGGTGCCGCTCGTCCGTCCGGACCGCCCGTTGCTCGGCCAGCAGGACCGCGTAGTCGCCGAACTCGACGCTGTCCACAAAGGACCCAAGCGTTGCGGCGTAACGCGCGGCGACCTGGCGCCGCACCAGGTGGAAGCCGTACGAGTCGAGCAGGATGTCGTGCACCCGCTGGTACCAGACGAGCAGGTCGTCCTCCAGCAGGAACAGCGCGGTGGTGAACAGCGGTCCGGAGAGCAGGTCGACCGGCGTGTCCAGGTCCGCGGACATCCACTTCTCGGCGGCTGCCGCGGCGTCCGGCTCCGCGCGCAGATCGACCACGGGCAAGGACCACTGCGCGGGCGGGCCCAGCACCTGCTCCGGCAGCTCACCGACCTGGCGCAGGCGAACGTGCAGCGCGGTGACCCCGTCGAGCACCTCGCGCAGGACCGAGCGGAAGACGTCGACGTCCACCGGTCCGCGCACGATCACCTGCTCGGCCACGTTGTAGCGCACCTTGTCCGGGTCGAGCTGGTGGGCGAACCACACGCCCAGTTGCGCCGCGGACAGCGGTTCCACCGTTGTTGTCTTCACTGCACTGTTGTCCGGCGTGGAAAACGGCATAGCCTCGACCGTAGCCGCAGAGCCGAGCTGTTTCGTCCCGCCGGCGGGACAACGGAAAAATCGCGAACAGATCCTCGATCCGTTGCGCTGAACCGAAAGGACCGGAGTGACCGACCAAGCAGGCGCGGTCGACGCACATGCGGACGCGGTGCGCACCTATTACGACACTCTCGACGAACTTTACGAGCACACCGGCAACGCACACATCCATCACGGTTACTGGGCGGAAGACGCTCCCCTCGGCACCCCGGAGGACGCGCAGCTGCGGCTGACCGAGAAGGTGATCTCCGTCGCCGGTGTCCCCGCCGGCGCGAGGGTGCTCGACGCCGGGTGCGGTGTCGGCGGAACCGCTGTGCTGCTCGCCCAGGCCCACAGGTGCCACGTCGACGGCATCACCCTCAGCGAACGCCAGGTCCGCCGTGCGACGCGGCGCGCCGAGGACGCCGGAGTGGCTGCCACGACCCGCTTTCGCGTGCTGGACGCACTGGTCACGGACTACCCGGACGGCGCGTTCGACGTGGTGATCGCCCTCGAAAGCTGTGAGGTCATGCCGGACAAGGCGCGCTTTCTCGGGGAGTGCGCCAGAGTTTTGCGTCCTGGCGGCACGCTCGTGGTGGCCACCTGGTGCGCGAGCACCTCGACACCCACTGCCGCGCAACAGGAACTGCTCGACACGGTCTGTGCCGACTTCGTGCTGCCCTACGTCCTGACGTTGCCCGAGTACGCGCGGCTCTGCCGGTCGGCCGGGCTCACCGACGTGCGGACCGAGGACTGGACCGGGAACGTACGGGCCACCTGGGAGGCCGAGACCCGCAACCGCGGCGCACGACCCGATCTCGCCGCGCTGGCCAAGCTGCGGGCCGTGGACCTGGTCCGGCTCGCCGACTCCGCCGAACACATGCGGCGGGCATATGCGGAGAACGTGATTCGCTACGGCGTTCTGCGGGCGACGAAGCCGAACCTGCCGGAGAGCTGACGAGAAAGGGCTCCACATGGCCGACGAAATGGAAACCGTGCGCCAGTTCATCGTCGAGCAGTTCCTCGGAGGTGTCCGGCCGGCGGATTTCGACGACGACTACGACCTGCTCGACCGCAGCGACCTGGACAGCCTGCGGCTGCTCAAGCTGATCTCGTGGCTGTCCGCGGAACTGCGGGTGGAGATCTCCGACGACGAGCTGTTCCCCGGCAACTTCCGCTCGATCAACGCGATCCGGGCGATGCTGGAACGGCACAGCACCGCCCGGACCTGACCGCCGGCTCTCTTGTCCGAAGTGGAGGGTGCGGGATCGTCTCCGGTCAGCCGCTGACGAACGATCCCGGAGCGGGCACCCAGTCGCGCACCGGCAGCCCGGGGTCGCCGACCGCGGCGCACAGCAGCCCGAGGTAGCGGTCGAGCCAGCCGCGCACGGTGCCGGGATCCAGGTGGTCAGCGGAGAACTCGGCCCACAGCCGCAAACCCGAGCGTTGCGCCACCGCGACGAACGCCAGGTCCGTACGCGCGTTCCCGGCCACGGACACGCGTTCCACGCGGACGTCGAGCCCCGCGACCGGTGGGAGCCGGTCGTAGTCGGAGTTGAGCACGAACACCGCCTGCGGGAAGCGGTCCACCCCGCTGCGCCGGGCGAGGTCGAGCCGTTCGGCCACCAGCCGATAGGGGGCGTCCTGGTGGTCCGCGTGTGCGAACAGCATCCGCGCCACCGCACGGATCATCTCCTCGATCGTGCGCTCGGGCTCGCCGCGCAGCCGGAACAGCGTCGAGTTCGCCATGTGTCCGACCATCGTCTCGGTGTCCTCGTCGACCCGGTTGGCGAACGTGCCTCCGACCACGACCTCGTCCACGTCGCCGAGGCCGCGCAACAGTTCGCCGAAGGTCGTGAGCAGGATCGAGTACGGGGTGACGCGCAGTTCTCCGGCGAGCGCCTCGACGCGGCCGGACAAGGCCGGGTCGGCCACCAGTTCGATCAGGTGACCGCGCCCGGAGAGAACCTGCGGACGGGGCCGGTCCCCCGGCAGCGGGATGTCCAGGCGCGCACCGTCGAGTTCTCGCTCCCAGTACCGCAGCGACGACTCGAAGGCGGACTCCCGCAGCATCCGGGCCTGCCGGTCGGCCACCTCGATCGGCCGTGCGCGGACCGGCGCGATCTCCGGCGTGGTGCCCGCCCGGAGTGCGGCGTAGCGCTCAACGATCTCGCGCAACAACACGCCGGTCGACGCCGCGTCGGTGATGATGTGGTGTTGCACGAGCGACACGACCCATTCCCGGTCGCCGACACGAGCCGTGGCGCACCTGAACAATGGCGCCCGATCCAGCCGAAATGGTTCTTCGGCCTGCCGCACGCTCCATTCCTCGACCTCGGCCTCATTTGTGAGGTACGTTGGACGGGTCACCGGCTCCCGAAAGGCCGAAATAAGCCCGGGGGACAGTTCGAGAACCTCCTGCCGCCACTGTTCGCCGACTTGGCGAAACCGGGTGCGCAGAGCCTCGTTGCGTTCGGCCGCCTGGCAGGTGGCGGCGGCCAGAAGAACGACGTCCAGGTCTCCGACCAGCCGGAGCCGCAGGGCCGTGTTCAACCGCGAAGGGGCGTGCGTTGAACGATGAGCGCGAATGAAGTCGAGCTGCCCAACGGTGCACGGCCCCGTCGCCGCGACCGCCGAGCCGGAGGACCCGGTTTGTCCGATAATCATTCTGAACCTTTCCCGGCCGACTCGGCGTGATGTGTTACATTCGAATTCGACCGCACTTCGACAGGTTGTCCCGACGCCTGGATCGCCCCGGTCGGCGTGTCATCCGAATCGCGCCGCACACGAATTTCACGAACTCCGGAGGCCGGTGTGCCTCCTGGGGAATCAATAGTGCCACAAAAGAGAGAGGAATACCGATGATCAACATCAGCACCATCGCCGAGGAGCTCGCCACGCCGTCCGCGTCGGAGTGGCTGCACCAGCTGTAACCGATCGCGCCGGAGGGCTCCGACGCGGTCGGAGCCCTCCGGCGTCCCCCATCCCGAAGGAGTCCACTGTGGACAAGACAGTGCCCGAGTACCGCACCGAACCCGGCGCAGCCGCCATGGAACGCCGGCTGCGTTCCCTGCTGACCGCGGGTGTTCCTGTCCGCTGCCGCGTCTACCCGGGACTCGCCGCACCGGGCACTCACAGCGCCGGGCACGCCAAGGTCACGCACACGCTGGCCACCCACCTGGCCGACGGCACGACTGCCGAGCTGCCCGACTTCAACATCAACCCGCCACCGGTCCTCCGCGCCCTGTCGGCAGCGAGCCTCGGGCGCGCCGACGGACTCGGTTCCGACATGACGGCCTTTCCCCGCGACCTCGCGAGCGAGCTGTGGCAACGGGTCGAGGAACGCACCCGCGACGGCCGTGCCCTGACCGACGACGAGCGCCGAGTCGGCAGCGACGTCCTGCTGCGCCTGGGCTACCCGGACCGCGCCGCCGACCTGCTCGGCCTGACCGGCCGCGATCCGGCCGGACACGTCTTCTCGCCGACCCTGGCCATGCGCGAACTGGCCGTGTTCTTCCGCCGTCCGCACGACACCGCCGCCGTGGAGGCTCTCGCACTGCGCGGCGCGCGAGACGACCGGCTCGGTCCGCGCATTCGACTGGCCCTGGCGAACTTCGTCGTGGTGCGCAACGGCAAACGCGGATCCGACACCGCCGCACTGCACGAGGCAGCCGCGATCGGCGAACGCGCGATGACCGAACTGCCCGCGAACGGACTGACCACCCATCTGGATCGGCAGACCTACTACCGCGCCGCCGCCTTCGTACCGTTCGTCCGCCGCAACGCCCAGGCCACCTCGGCGCTGCTCGAACTCGCGCTGGAGAACCAGCTGGCCGGCCGGGAAGAGGCCGAACGCGCGGGCGGTCTGGCCGAGCTCGCCTGGCGCGACTACGCCTTCCCCGTGCACGAAACGCTCGCCCGCACGCACCTCCTGCAGAACGACCCGGAACGCGCCGTCACCGCAAGCGACTCGCTGGTCGCGCTGGACCCGAACGACCAGCGCGCGTGGGCGATCCGCGGCCGGGCACTGCTCGCAGCCGGACGCTGGGAGGAGGCCGCGACGACCTTCGCACGTGGCGTGGACCTGGGCGGACTGCCCGCCGCGGCGGCCGCGTTCTACGGTGCGTGGACCGCCGAACGCCTGGGGCGCACTGACGAGGCGCGGGAGCTGTGCGAGCTCTCAGCGCGGATCGACCCCACAGCGCCCGCTGTCCACGAGTTGGCGGAGAGGCTGGGACTCCGGACTCCGGCGGGCACTGTCCCAGCAGGACGGTGAAGACCCGCGTCGCGAAGATGCGGCACCGCGCCTGCTGGAGTGCCTAACCCTTGGTCAGGCGCTCCAGCAGGCGCTGGAACTTGGGGCACTCCATGTGCGTCGGCGCCGGGCAGGACGCGGCGTGCCGCAGCCCGTCCCGCATGACGGTCAGCCGCCGGATCGTCGCGTCCAGCTCGTCCGCCTTGCCGGTGAGCACCGCGCGGTCGAGGCGCGGGCTGCCGTCCGGGGCGAACATCACCGCGATCTCGTCGAGCGTGAACCCGGCCGCGCGGCCGACGGAGATCAGCGCGAGCCGCTGGAAGACGCCCTGGTCGAAGACCCGCGTGAGGCCGCGCCGGCCGACCGAGCCGATCAGGCCGCGCTCCTCGTAGTAGCGCAGGGTGGAGGCGGGCACGCCGGAACGCCGCACCACCTCGCCGATACCGAGTTCCTGCATGACACTTGACCTCAAGCCGACTTGAAGTAGGACGGTAGGAGCATGGCAGCTGAGGTCAACACCGAGCAGGCGGCACTGTGGAACGGCGCGGGCGGGCACGGCTGGGCCGCCGCCCGCGACGTGGTCGACCTGGTGCTGCGCCCGTACGAGGACCTGCTCGTGCGGGCGGCGCGGGAGAAGCCGCGCACCGGGGTGCTCGACGTCGGGTGCGGGACCGGGGGCGCGACCAGGGCGATCGCGGCGGCGCTCGGTGACGTGCCGTGCGCCGGGGTCGACCTCTCCTCGCCGCAGATCGCCGTGGCGCGGGAGAGCGCGAACGTCCGGTTCTTCCAGGCCGACGCCCAGGTGCACGCGTTCGAACCGGAGTTCGACCTGGTCGTCTCGCGGTTCGGGGTGATGTTCTTCGACGACCCGGTGGCCGCGTTCCGCAACCTCCGCACCGCCACGAAACCCGGCGGCGAACTGCGGGTGGTGGTCTGGCGCGACAAGGACGAGAACCCGTTCATGACGACCGCAGAACGCGCGGTCGCACCGCTGATGCCGGACCTGCCGGCGTTCGATCCCGACGCGCCGGGACCGTACGGGCTCGCGAGTCCCGGCCGCACGCGCGAGATCCTCGGCGAGAGCGGCTGGACCTCGATCGACCTCCGGCCGGTCGACCTGGTCTGCGGCATGCCGGAGGACGTGTTGCCGACGTACCTGACGATGCTCGGCCCGGTCGGCCGTGCCCTCCAGACCATGGCCGAGGACGAGCGCGAGGACGTCCTCAAGACCGTCCTGCGCGCGTTCGACCCGTTCGTGCACAACGGGGAAGTCCGCTTCCCGACGGCGTCGTGGGAGATCACGGCGCTAATGCCACTCTGATTGACGTTGCCAGGTCAGGAGGTTGTCGAGCACCTCACCGGACCAGCCACGAGTGTCCAGTTCGGCGTGCGCGGCATAACGCCCGCGGTAGAACAGCAACGGCTGTGCGTCGCGCACCGGACCGAGCTCCACCACGGACCCGACGACCATGTGGTGGTCACCCGCGTCGTGCACCACCGACACCTGGCAGTCGACCCACGTCAGGGCGCCGTCGAGCACCGGGGCACCGGTGCCCGACGGCCGCCACGACACGCTCGCGAACTTGTCCGCACCCGCCTTGCCGAACACCGTCGACACCTCGCGCTGGTCCTCCGCCAGCACGTTCACGCAGAACGCTCCGGCCGAGGCCATCGCCGCCCAGCTCCGCGAAGTCCGTTGTGGACAGAACAGCACCAGCGGCGGGTCCAGCGACAGCGCCGCGAACGCCTGGCAGGCGAATCCTACCGGTCCGACGGCGGACATGCCGGTCACCACGGTCACCCCGGTGCAGAAATGACCGAGGACGGAACGGTAGCGGGCTGCTACTTCTGACTGCATTACTTCTGGTGGCCAACGCTGAAGTCGTGTCCCCACAGGCTCACCGCCGTGCTCTCGCGTGCGATCCAGTCCTCATCGGACACCTGCCGTCCCTCGCAGCCGAACTCGACGTCGAACCCGCCGGGTGTCTTCAGGTAGAACGACAGCATGAGGTCGTTGACGTGCCTGCCCAAAGTCGCCGACATCGGCACCTTGCGCCGCAACGCCCGGTCCAGCGTCAGGCCGACGTCGTCGGTGTTCTCGACCTCGACCATCAGGTGCACGATCCCGCTCGGTGTCGGCATCGGCAGGAACGCGAGGCTGTGGTGGCGCGGGTTGCAGCCGAAGAACCGCAGCCACGCCGGTGGCCCGTCCGCCGGGCGGCCGACGAACTGCGGTGGCAGCCGCATCGAGTCGCGCAACCGGAAGCCGAGCACGTCCCGGTAGAAGTGCAGCGCCGCCTCGTCGTCCGAAGTGGACAGCACGACGTGACCGAGCCCCTGCTCCCCGGTCACGAAGCGGTGCCCGTACGGAGAGACCACGCGCCGATGCTCCAACGCGGCACCGTGGAAGGCCTCCAGCGTGTTGCCGGACGGGTCGTCGAACCTGATCAGCCTGTTCACCCGCCGCTCGGCGAGTTCCTCGGCGGAGCCCTCGACGTAGGACACCCCGGCCGAAGCCAGCCGTTTCGCCACTTCCTCCAGCTCGGCCTCGGTCGCGGCCTCCCAGCCGGAGACCTGCAGCCTGTCCTTCTCCCCCGGCACGATCACGAGCCGGGCCGGGAAGTCGTCCATCCGCAGGTACAGCGCACCGGGCGTCGAGCCCTTGCCCTCGACCATGCCGAGGACCTTCAGCCCGAACTCGCGCCACCGGTCCATGTCGGTGGCCTCGATCCGGAGATAACCCAGCGATCGGATCCCCATCACGCCTCCGTCAAGAAGTCGATCGCCAACCGGTTGAACTCGTCGAACTTCTCCAGCTGCGCCCAGTGCCCGCAGCCGCCGAACACGTGCAGCTGCGCCCGCGGGATCAGCTTCAACGCCGTCAGCGCGCCGTCGAGCGGGTTCACCCGGTCCTCGCGGCCCCAGACCAGCAGCACCCGTTGGCGCAGCTTGTAGGCGTCGCGCCAGAGCATGCCCTGCTCGAAGTCCGGTCCGGCGAACGACTTGCCCAGCGCGGCCATGGCGCGCAACGACTCCGGTTGCCGCGCCGCCTCGAACCGTTCGTCGATCAGCTCGTCGGTGACCAGCGACTGGTCGAACACCATGATCCGCAGGAACTCCTCGATCTTCTCCCGCGTCGGCGTGCGAGCGAACGCGCTGAGCTTCCGCACGCCCTCGGTCGGATCGGGTGAGAAGACGTTCAACGACAGCCCGCCCGGCCCCATCAGCACGAGCCGACCGGCGCGTTTCCCGTGGTCCAGCGCGAACCTCACGGCCGTGCCGCCGCCCAGGGAGTTGCCGAGCAGGTGCGCCCGCTCGACCCCGAGCGAGTCGAGCAGATCGCGCAACGCCCTGGCCGCGAACGTGAAGTACTGGTCGTGCTCGGCGGGCTTGTCGGACTGGCCGTAGCCGGGCAGGTCCACGGCCAGCACGCGGAACGACTTCGCGAACACCGGGATGTTGCGGCCGAAGTTGCTCAACGACGACGCGCCGGGTCCGCCGCCGTGCAGCAGGACCAGCGTTTCCGGGTTGTCCGTACCCGCCTCGTGGTAGTGCAGTCGCACACTCATGATCGCCCCTCAGAACAACCCGTCGCGGACCTGGATGCCGAGCTCGCCCTTGCCGTACATGACGAGCACGCGCTCCGGGTCGTTGGCCGCGTGCACGCGTGCGCCGTGCGCGTCCCGCCAGAACCTGGGCAGCGCCCCGCCCGCGTTGATCGCCTTGCCGCCCGCGCTCTCGAAGAGCCGGTCGATCGCGGAGATCGCCCGCGCGCTGCCGAGCACCTGGTCGCGGCGCGCCCGCAGGCGCAGCTCGGCCGGGATCTTCGTGCCGGCGACGGCGTGCTCCCACTCGTCGCCGATGTTCTTCTCCAGCTGCCACCACGCGGTGTCGATGTCGTTGGCCGCCATGGCGATCCGCACCTGCGCGAACGGGTCCTCGACGGACTTCTCACCCATGTACGCGGCACGGACGCGTTCGCGGGTCGCGCCGACGTGCGCCTCGTACGCGCCGTACGCCATGCCGATCATCGGCGCGGTGATCGCGAACGGGTGGATCGTCCCGTACGGCATGCGGAACAACGGCCCGGGGTTGACCTCCTGGCCGGGGCAGACGCATCGGGCGGTGTGCAGCATGCTCAACGTCCGGTGCTCCGGCACGAACGCGTCCTCGACCACGATGTCGTTGCTGCCCGTGCCGCGCAGGCCGACGGTGTCCCAGACGTCGTTGATCGTGTAGTCCGCGATCGGCAGCAGGAACGTGCGGAAGTCGACGGGCTTGCCCTCGTCGTTCATCACCAGCCCGCCGAGCAGCACCCACGTCGCGTGGTCGCAGCCGGACGAGAAGCTCCACCTGCCGCTGAACCGGAACCCGCCCTCGACCGGCGTCGCCCGGCCGACCGGGGCGTACGAGGACGAGATCCGGGTGTCCCGGTCCTCGCCGAACACCTCGTCCTGCGCCCGCACGTCGAAGAGTCCGACGTGCCACGGGTGCACGCCGAGCACCGACGCGACCCAGCCCGTCGACCCGCACGCGCTCGCGATCAGCTTCACGGCCTCGTAGAACGCCAGCGGGTGCGACTCGAACCCGCCGTACCGGGTGGGTTGCAGCATCCGGAAGAACCCGGTCTCCTGCAACGCCTTCACCGACTCCGGCGGCACCTTGCGCAGCTCCTCCGCCTCCGCCGCGCGGTCGCGCAGGCTGGGCAGCAGCTCCCGCACCTTGCCGAGGATTTCCTCGCTCATCGGACTTTCTCCCTGCTCAGCTCCAGTGCGATGTCGATCAGCTGGTCCTCCTGGCCGCCCACGAGCTTGCGCTCGCCCGCGCGAACGAGGATCTGCGCGCCGGACACGCCGTAGCGTTCGGCCTGCGTGTACGCGTGTTTGAGGAAGCTGGAGTAGACGCCCGCGTAGCCCATCATCAGCGCCATCCGGTCGAGCAGGCACTCCTCGGGCATGACGGGCCGGACGACGTCCTCGGCCGCGTCCACGATCTTGAAGAAGTCGACGCCGGTCTCGAAACCGAGCTTGTCGCACACCCCGACGAACGCTTCCAGCGGAGTATTTCCCGCGCCCGCGCCGAATCCGCGCACGCTGCCGTCGATCTGCCTCGCCCCGGCCCGGGCCGCGGCCACGGAGTTCGCCACGCTCAGCCCGAGGTTCTCGTGCCCGTGGAACCCGACCTGCGCGTCGTCCCCGAGCTCGGCGACCAGCGCTTCGACCCGCTCGGACACCTGTTCCAGCACCAGGGCTCCGGCCGAGTCGACCACGTACACGCACTGGCACCCGGCGTCGGCCATGATCCGCGCCTGCTTGGCGAGCGCTTCCGGTGGCTGCGAGTGCGCCATCATCAGGAACCCGACGGTTTCCAGCCCGCGCTCACGGGCCAACGCGAAGTGCTGCACGGACACGTCGGCCTCGGTGCAGTGCGTGGCGATCCGGACGATCGACGCGCCGTTGTCCTGCGAAACGAGAATGTCGTCCTTCACGCCCACGCCCGGCAGCATCAGCACGGCGATCCTGGCCCGCTGCGCCGTCTCGGCCGCGACCTTGATCAGCTCCTGCTCCGGGGTGAGGCTGAAGCCGTAGTTGAACGACGACCCGCCCAGCCCGTCGCCGTGCGTCACCTCGATCACCGGCACCCCGGCGTCGTCCAGTGCCGCCACGATCGAGCGCACGTCCTCGACGGTGAACTGGTGGCGTTTGTGATGCGAGCCGTCACGCAGTGACGTGTCGGTGAGCCTCAGCTGCACGAGCGATCTCCTCCCCCACCTTGGTCGCGGCGGCCGTCATGATGTCCAGGTTCCCGGCGTACTCCGGCAGGAAGTCGCCCGCGCCCGCGACCTCGGCGAAGATCGACACGCGCCCGGCGTCGAACTGCGGTTCGCTGAGCAACCGGAAGCCCGGCACGTACGACCTGATGTCGTTCTCCATGCGGGCGATCGAGTCGGTGATCGGATCCGGGTCCGCGTCCTCGGGAATCGCGCAGAAGATCGTGTCGCGCATGATCATGGGCGGGTCCGCCGGGTTCAGCACGATGATGGCCTTGCCCCGGGAAGCTCCGCCGATCGCCTCGATGCCACGGCTGGTCGTGCGGGTGAACTCGTCGATGTTGGCCCGCGTCCCCGGTCCCGCCGACACCGACGCCACGCTCGCCACGATCTCCGCGTACGACACCGGCACCACCCGTGACACCGCGTGCACCAAGGGAATCGTCGCCTGGCCGCCGCACGTGATCAGGTTGATGTTCGGCGCGTCCTGGTGCTCGCCGAGGTTGACCGGCGGCACCACGTACGGCCCGATGGCCGCCGGGGTCAGGTCGACCGCCCGGATGCCCGCCTCGGCGTAGCGCGGCGCGTTGGCCCGGTGCACCGCCGCGGACGTCGCCTCGAACACGATGTCGGGCAGCTCGTCCTGACGCAGCAACCACTCCGCGCCGTCGACCGAGACCTCCAGGCCCAGCGACGCCGCGCGCTTGAGCCCCTCGCTGGCCGGGTCGATGCCCACCATCCAGCGCGGCTCCAGCACCTCGGAGCGCAGGAGCTTGTAGAGCAGGTCGGTGCCGATGTTGCCGGACCCGACGATGGCCGCCTTCACCCAGTCACCCCTATTCGAACTTCAGGTCGACAGAACCAAGTCCGGCGAACTCGGCGTGGAACTCGTCGCCGGGCCGCGCGTCGATCGCCCGCGTGCACGAGCCGGGCAGCACGATGTCGCCCGCCAGCAGCCGGACGCCGAACGAGGCGACCTTCCGCGCGAGCCACGCCACCGCGATCGCCGGATCGCCCAGCACCGCGTCACCACGTCCTTCGGCGACGACCTCACCGTTGCGGCGCAACGTCGCCACGACCGCGCCGATGTCCAGTTCGGACGGACGCACGCGCTCGGAGCCCAGCACGAAACCGGCCGACGACGCGTTGTCCGCGATGGTGTCCTGCAACCCGATCTTCCAGTCGATGATCCGGCTGTCGATCAGCTCGATGGCCGGCGCGACGAACTCGGTGGCGGCCAGCACGTCCTCGACCGTGCACCCCTCACCCGGCAGGTCCGCGCTGAGCAGGAACGCGATCTCCACCTCGACCCGCGGGTACAGGTACGCCGACGCGTCCGCGGTCCCGGTCAGCTGCATGTCGTCGAGCAGGTGGCCGTAGTCGGGTTCGTCGACGCCCATCATCTGCTGCATCGCCAACGACGACAGGCCGACCTTGTGGCCGATGACGTCGCGGTTGCGGTGCCGGACGTTGAGCAGCTGGATCTCGTACGCGTCCACGACGTCGATCTCCGGGTACAGCTCGACCAGCGGCTTGATCGGCACGCGGTCGCGTTCCGCCACGCGCAGCAGCTCGGCGGCCGCCTCTCTCTTCTGGATGGTCAGCACCCGGCCTCCTTCACGACCTGTTGACCCGCACGACGACCGGAGAAGACGCAGTCGGCGAGCGAGAGCCCGCTGACGTAGGACTCCGAGCACACCCCGACGGCCGACCGGCCCGCCGCGTACAGGCCGGGAACCCCTTGCACCTGACCGGTTTCCTCGTCGACGACGAGCCCGCCGAGGGTGAGCGTCGGGCACGGGTAACCGAACCCGGCGCGCACGCTGACGTTGATCAGCGAGTACGGCGGCGTGCCGAACGGCTGGGGCGTCCCGATTCCCGCCTTGGCCGCCACTTCCCCGACCGTGGGCGCGGTGACCAGGCCGCGGTTCAGCAGGTACCGGACCTGCCACCGCTGGAACGGCGCGGTCTGCGTCCTCACCTGGGCACGCGCCACCCGCAGGATGTCGTCGTCGATCAGCAGCCACGCCCTGCCGCCGCGCGCGACGATCTCATCGCCGATCGCCGCGCCGTACCGCGTCACGTCACCGAACCGCCGACCGTCCGCGTCGACGAGCACTCCGCGTTGCAACGCGCTGGGCGGCGTGACGAACCGCCACGCCGAGATCTTGTCCAGTCGAGCGACCTTCCCACCTGCGGCAACGCCGAGCCGGATGCCGCCGCCGTCGTCACCGGGCGTGCCGAGCGCGAGCGCGCCCCGGTACGCCGGAGCGTGTTCGTGCACCATCGCCCGGTTCGCGACGAACCCACCGGCCGAGATCACGACGCCCTGCCGCGCGGTGACCACCAGCGGCCGCCCGAACCGGCGTTCCACCCACGCGGCCAGCGCGAACAGACGCTTGCCGAGCGGTGGGTAGTAGAGCCACGGCTTCGCTCCGGCCCTGGTCAACGTCCGGTGCAACGCCTGCGGCAGCCCGGTGAGCGTCCGGCACCGCACGCCGGTGACCCGGCCGTCCGCGGTGATCAGTTCGACCGCGCGGGTCTGGGACATGATCCGCGCGCCCGCGCGTCGGGTCGCCTCGGCCAGCCGGGCGAAGAAGACCTTGCCGGACGTGCCTTTCGCCCTGGTCCGATGGCCGCGAGGCGCCGGGTCGGACCAGGCGTCCTCGCTGCCGGACTGGTAGAGGTAGTAGTCGTCGGTCGGGTACGAGGTCTTGAACGGGCAGAGGGCCGAGGAGAACGGCACGCCCTGGTCCTCCAGCCAGGCCAGCATCTTCGCGCTGTCCTCGCAGAACCGCCGCAGCGTCGCCTCGGACACCGCGTCCCGGACCTCGTGCTTCAAGTACGCGAACATCGCCTCGGGTGTGTCGGCGACCCCGGCCTCGACCTGCTGCCGCGTGCCACCGCCCGCGTACACGACTCCGCCGGACAACGCGGTCGCACCACCACCCGCGAACCGGTCCAGCACCACCACGGACGCACCGGCCCCCGCGGCCTCGATGGTGGCGCACGCGCCGGCCGCACCGAAACCGATCACGACCACGTCCGCGGAGTCCTCCACGCTTTAACCCTCCCGAAACGTGTTCTCGGTGAGTCGACCTGCCTGGAACTCCTACACCATAGCGCCAAAGCACCCCAGAACTATAACCTGTTCTAGTCTGACTTCCGGGGAGGTGCGATGTACGACGTGATCGTCGTCGGCAGCGGTGCGGCAGGCATGACAGCCGCTCTCTGCACCGCTCAGCAGGGCCTGCGCACCCTCGTCGTCGAGAAGGCCGAGCACTTCGGCGGTTCGACCGCGCGGTCCGGCGGCGGCATCTGGGTACCGAACAACGCCGTGCTCGCCGCCGCCGGACAGCCCGACTCGCCCGAACAGGCCAGCGCCTACCTGGAGCACATCGCCGGTGACGTGCCGGCCGAGCTGCGCGAGGCGTTCCTGGACGCCGGACCGGCGATGCTCGCGTTCGTCGTCGCGCACACCCCGCTGCGGTTGCGCTGGGTCCGCGACTACGCCGACTACTACCCGGAGGCGCCCGGCGGCCAACCGCGCGGCCGCTCGGTCGAACCGCTGCCGTTCAACACCGAGCTGCTCGGCGAGGAGATCAAGGACCTCGAACCGCCGTACGTGCCGACGCCCGCGGGCATCGTGATCACCCAGACCGACTACCGATGGCTGACGCTGATCGGACGGCACCCGCGCGGCCTGTTCACCGCCGCCAAGGTCTTCGCCCGCCGGTTCCTGCCGGGCCGGCGCCTCACCATGGGCCAGGCGCTGGCCGCCGGACTGCGAGCGGGCCTGAAGGCGCTGAACGTCGAGGTCCGGCTCAACACCGCGATGACCGGCCTGCACTTCGAGAACGACCGGGTCGCCGGAGTGCTCACCGGCGAGGAGCTGATCAGGGCCGAGCACGTGGTTCTGGCGTCCGGCGGCTTCGAGCACAACGAGCAACTGCGCCAACAGCATCAGGACATCGGTACCGAGTGGACGGTCGGCGCCAGGGCCAACACCGGTGACGGCATCGAGGCCGGGATGCGGGCGGGCGCGGCCGTGGGCCTGATGGACGAGGCCTGGTGGGGCCCGTCGGTGCCGTTGCCGCGCGGCCCGTACTTCCTGCTCGCGGAACGGTCGCTGCCCGGCTGCGTGCTGGTCGACGGCGTCGGCCGCCGGTTCGTCAACGAGGCCGCACCCTACATCGACGTGGTGAAGGCGATGAAGGGCACGACCTGGCTGGTGTTCGACCACGCCTACCGCAGCCGTTACCCGTTCTGCGGCGTCCCGCCCCGCCGCCCGCTCCCCCGCCGCTGGAGCGGCTCCGTGCTCACCGCGGGTTCGTTGGAGGACCTCGCGCAGGAAGCGGACCTGCCGGAGCTCCTCGACACCGTTCGACGGTTCAACACCCTGGCCGTGGACGGCAACGACACCGACTTCCACCGCGGCGACAGCGCCTACGACCGGTACTACGGCGACCCGCGCAACCACCCGAACCCGAACCTGGCGCCGCTCATGACCGGTCCGTACCACGCGGTCAAGATCGTGCCCGGCGACCTCGGCACCAAGGGCGGCCTGCGCACCGACACGCGCGCTCGGGTGCTGCGCGAGGACGGTTCGGTGATCGAAGGCCTGTACGCGGCGGGCAACACCACGGCGTCCGTGATGGGACACACCTACGCGGGCGCGGGCGCCACCCTCGGACCGGCGATGACGTTCGGTTATCTCGCCGGCCTCGACATCACTGGAGGAATGTCATGACGCAGGACGCCGTACGCACGATCGACACCGGCGCGCCTCCAGCGCGGTTCGCGCGCGGCTGGCACTGCCTCGGGCTGGCCGACGGCTTCCGCGACGGCAAACCCCACGCCGTGGAGGCGTTCGGCACCAAGCTGGTCGTGTTCGGCACCGAGGACGGCAAGCTCAACGTCCTCGACGGCTACTGCCGGCACATGGGTGGCGACCTCACCCAGGGCGCGGTCAAGGGCAACACCGTCGCGTGCCCGTTCCACGACTGGCGCTGGGCGGGCAACGGCAGGTGCGTCGAAATCCCTTACGCCAAACGGGTTCCTCTCCGAGCGCGCACCCGCTCGTGGATCACGCTCGAAGAGAACAAGCAGCTCTTCGTGTGGAACGACCCGCAGGGCAACCCGCCGCCCGAGCACGTGACGATCCCGCGCATCGACGCCGCGTTCTCCGACGAGTGGAGCAACTGGACGTGGGACTCGGTGGTGATCGACGGCGCGAACTGCCGCGAGATCATCGACAACGTCGTGGACATGGCGCACTTCTTCTACATCCACTTCGCGTTCCCGACGTACTTCAAGAACGTGATGGAAGGCCACATCGCCTCGCAGTACCTCACCACGCGCGGGCGCCCGGACGTCGCGATGGGCTCGAACTACACCGGTGACGTCGAAGTCCGGTCCGAGGCGTCGTACTACGGGCCGTCTTACATGATCGACTACCTGTGGAACGACTACAAGGGCATCGAGATCGAGACCGTGCTGATCAACTGCCACTACCCGATCTCGCCGACGTCGTTCCGGCTGCAGTGGGGCGCGATCGTGAAGAAGCTGCCGGGGGTGTCCGACGAGCACGCCGACAAGATCGCCCGCAAGTTCGCGCGCGGCATCGGGGTCGGGTTCCTGCAGGACGTGGAGATCTGGCAGAACAAGACGCGCATCGACAACCCGTTGCTGTGCGAGGAGGACGGGCCGGTCTACCAGCTGCGGCGCTGGTACGAGCAGTTCTACGTCGACGTCGAGGACGTCACCGACGACATGGTGCGGCGGTTCGAGTTCGAGGTCGACACGAGCCGCGCGGTCGAGGTGTGGGAGAAGGAGGTCGCCGAGAACCTCGCCAAAAAAGAACCGGCACCTCAGCAGTCATGAACGAGCGGGACGAGTTCCTCGTCGGTGGCATGCGACCGGTTCGGTGTGACTGCGGGAACCGGGTGCTGGTGAAGAAGAACAGCCCGCAGCACACGAGCGTGCAGTGGCTGGCCGACACCAGCTCGTGTCCCGAGCTGTGCGGGCCGCGGTCGGCGTTCCTGCCGACGTGCCTGCGGTTGCGGGACAGCATCGAGAAGGCCGTGCGTGACGGGACGCTGGAGGTCGCCGATGGCTGAGGTGCACCGGCTGCGGGTCGACGCCGTGATCGAGGAGACCCCCGACGCGCGCTCGTTCGTGCTGTCCGGAGTGGACTTCGCCCCGCGACCAGGGCAGTTCCTGACCGTGCGGGCGGGTGACGTGGCGCGCTGCTACTCGCTGTCGAACGCGCCGGGCGAGCCGTTGAAGATCACGGTCAAGCGCACGCCGGACGGGTACGGCTCGGCGTGGATGTGCTCGGAGCTGTGCGTCGGCATGGAGCTGGAGGTGCTGGCGCCGGCCGGGGTGTTCACGCCCTCCTCGCTGGACTGCTCGGTGCTGGCGTTCGCGGCGGGCAGCGGGATCACGCCGATCATGTCGATCATCAAGGCGGTGCTGGGCGCGTCCGGGCGGGTGTTCCTGTTCTACGCCAACCGGGACGAGAGCTCGGTGATCTTCGCGCGGGAGCTCGACGAGCTGTGCCGCGCGCATCCCGAGCGGCTGACCGTGGTGCACTGGCTGGAGTCGGTGCAGGGGTTGCCGCACGTCGGCGCGTTGCGGGCGTTCGCGCGCAAGTGCGACGAGGCGTTCGTGTGCGGGCCGGGGCCGTTCATGGAAGCTGCTCGCCAGGCTTTGCACGACGTGCCGGTCGTGCACGTCGAGAAGTTCGTGTCGTTGTCCAGCGATCCGTTCTCGTCCGTCGAACCGATCGCCGACGACCGGCCCGACGCCGTGGTCGAGGTGTCGCTGGACGGCGAGCAGCACCGGTTTCCGTGGCCCGCTCGGCAGAAGCTGCTCGACCTGTTGCTGGAGAAGGGACTCGACGCGCCGTACTCGTGCCGGGAGGGCGCGTGCAGCGCGTGCGCGTGCCGGCTCGTCGAGGGCGAGGTCAAGATGCTCAACAACGACGTGCTCGACTCCGAGGACATCGCCGAGGGCATCGTGCTGGCGTGCCAGTCGGTTCCGGTCACCGACGCGGTGAAGATCACCTACGAGTGAGGGGCGGCCTGATGCCGATCGATCCGGACGTGGCGATTGGGGCGGAGCTCCCGGAGATCAAGTTCTCCTGGACGCACTCCGACGTGCTGCTCTACCACCTGGCGCTGGGAGCAACGGAACTCCGGTACGTCTACGAGCAGGGCCTGCGGGTGCTGCCGACGTTCGGCGTCGTCGCGCCCCGCTTCCACGAGACCGCCCCGCCCGCCGTGTCGTTCCCCGGCGTGGACATCGACCTCGCGCGGGTGCTGCACGGAACGCAGGAGATCACGGTGCACACGCCGATTCCCGCCGAGGGCGAGGCCGTGTTGCGCACGCGGATCGCCGACGTCTGGGACAAGGGGAAGGCCGCCGTCATCGTGCAGGCGTCGACGGCGGTGACGCCCGACGGGACTTCGCTCTACACCACCAGGTCCAGCATCTTCGCCCGCGGCGAGGGCGGCTTCGGCGGGTCGCGCGGACCGTCGCAGAAGGTCGAGGTGCCGGCGCGGGAACCGGACGCGGTGATCGAGACACCGACGCTGCCCCAGCAGCCGTACCTGTACCGGCTTTGTGGCGACCGGAACCCGTTGCACGCCGACCCCGAGTTCGCCCGGCTGGCCGGGTTCGAGCAGCCGATCCTGCACGGCCTGTGCACGTACGGCGTGGTGTGCAAGGCGGTGATCGACGCGCTGCTCGACGGACCGGAGCAGGTGCGGTCGTTCGGCGCGAAGTTCGCGGGGGTGGTCTTCCCCGGCGAAACCCTGACCACGCGGGTGTGGCGGGACGGTCCGCGGCTCGTGCTGACGACCTCGGCCGCGGACCGTCCCGTGCTCGCTGACGCGGTGCTCAGCCTCGCAGAGCCCACTGCTGGTTAGTGCCGCCGTGGCAGTCCCAGAGAATCAGCTTGGTGCCGTTGGCCGTGCCACCGCCGTTGGCGTCCAGGCACCGGCCTGACTGCACGCCGGAGATGGTGCCGTTCGAGTTGACGTTCCACTGCTGGTTCGCACCGCCGTGGCAGTCCCAGATGATCACCTGGGTGCCGTTGGCGGTGCCCTGACCGTTGGCGTCGAGGCACTTGTTGCCGTAGACCTGCAGCTGCTTGCCGGAGGTGTAGGTCCAGCGCTGGTTGGTCTGGCCG
>Ga0070710_10000332_pt1 | contig 22555 bp, 16 predicted proteins | sample LARL52metaG_FD_65454 | JGI IMG/M metagenome (GOLD analysis project Ga0070710, IMG submission 65454) | Corn, switchgrass and miscanthus rhizosphere microbial communities from Kellogg Biological Station, Michigan, USA - LAR L5-2 metaG | ecosystem: Host-associated > Plants > Roots > Rhizosphere ...
CTGGGATCACGGGGTCAGGTCGCGGACGCCGTGGCGATGTGGTGGCTGGCTTCGGCCGGGGTGCGAGGAGGCTGCCTGTTCCGCAGCCTGGGTCCGTCCGTCACGGACACCTTTGCCTGCGCATCCCAGAAGTCACTCGTCACGAACGAGGTATCGGCGGGAACCGTCCGTGCCACCATGCCGGTGTGGCCGCTGAAATCACGTTCTTCCTCGCCCCGGACGACGAGTCCGGGGTGAGGAACGCGCTCATCACGTCCAGGGCGAGCGTTCACCGGCGTGAACTGCACCCACTTCGACCCGGACGACGCCGTCGTCGACTGGATGGCGTTCTTCGACGGCCAGGTTCTTCGCGACGCGGAACGACTCGACGGCGGGAAGTGGCCGCGATATGTGGCGGAGTTTCTCAACGACGGTGTCGGTGTGTTCGCCGTCTCCGCCGAGCTGGTGACCGCGCTCGCAGCGGCCGGGCCGGACGAGCTGCGCCGGCTGGCGTCGTACTGGGGAGAGCGGCTCGTGGAGCAGAACGAGCACGAGCTGACCGCCGCAGACCAGCTGGTGGTTGTCGAGACCGTCGCCCGGTTGGCCGGTTCCACCGCTGGCTTCGGTCTCTACTGCTGGCAGTGGTGAAAGGCAAACCTGCGTACTTGGGCCGGATCGCGGTGGCGGAACGCAACGGTGTGGCGGTATCAGCATCGCGAGCCAGGTCGCGACGGGACGGCGCCTTCGGCGGATGAACCGATCTGGGTGGGCAACGTCGTCAGGCCACCTGCCGCAACGAGCAGAACGACGACGGCTCGTTCAACGGCTGGAAGCTGATCAGCTGACCGGGAACCACACGTTCCAGATCATCAAGTGTCACGTTCCGCACCCGCCGCAGACGCGCCGAGCAAGGCAAGGCACCTCGCCGCCAGAAGAAGCCCGAGGATCGACAAGTCGACAGCCGGGGCCGATGAGCCAAAGCCGAAGTGGGACGTAAGACCCACGCTGGCTGCGAGCCCGAGACGAGCCTGGGAGCAGCGGGGCCAGCGCCCCGGTGGTCGGCGGCAGAGCGGCGTCCGGCAGCCACGGACCGATCTTGCCGAGTGCGTCCACCATCGGCCCGTACGGCAGAGGCTCGCGCAGCGGGCGGCAGAAGCCTGTCATCACCCGCCACCCTTCCGACTTCAGGATCGTGGTGGCCTCACGTACCAGCCGGGACCTACCCATGCCGGCCTCGCCCTCGATCATGACCACTGCGGGCGGCCGTCTGGTGACGGCGAGTAGCAGATCGAGTTCCTGGCGGCGACCGACGGAAGGTGACTGGCGGAGGCTGGTCGGTCCGCCATCGTCGGCGGTACCCACTTATTGCGGCTGCCTACCCATTCAATGCGTTCCCCATTGTTTCGGCCTGCGCTTCACCTGCATCGTCGGTGCCGTCCACACAGGTGGAAGCCACGACAACAGCGTTGTTGCCGCATGGCACGCAGCACGAGGGGCCGAGCCCACCGAAGCGCAACCTCCGATCCGGTGCCGCTCAGACCCTCACGAGCATCTCCTGAAGCGGGCCTGACCCGCAGGGCGGGTCCGGTCACCTCCGGGTACCGGTGTCCGGTTACGTCGGAAACCGATGGCCCGCACGCCGTTCGACACAGTTCATCTCCTTCCTGGGTCGGCCCACCGACCACGCACAACGGAGCGCACACCATGTCCCGAGCACACATCTTCCGCAGGCTCAGCAAGGCGGCCGTGCTTCCGGCGGCCCTCGCCGTCGCCGTCGTCGCCGCCAGCCTGAGCGGCAGCCTCACCACCGGTGCGCAGCACCAGTCGCTGGGCGAGCACATCAAGCTGGCCAGCGCGACGGCCCCGACCGATGGCATGACCTTCAACATGACGAACGCCTCCCCCGACCAGTACGACAACATCATCAACTTCCTCCGCGGGCGGGGCGGCGGCTGGTCCATCTACCAAAGCATCCGTGTCACACGGACGAGCGACGACTACTTCCCCCTCACCCTGCAGGTGGGCCAGCGCAGCATCACTCTGATCTTCAACGCGCGGAACATGTACGTGACCGGCTGGATCAACGAAGTGACCGGCCAGTACATCCGGCTGGGCGAAGGACCGAACACGCTCACGTGGCAGCGCGGCGCCACGGAGAACCGGAACTGGCTCAACTACAGCGACATGGAGCGTGCCGGTCAGATCGACCGCGGCGGCCAGGGCATCACCATGGGTGCCATCCAAGGCGCGATCACCGACGTGGCAAACGGCAACTGGCGGGACAGTGCGCGAGGCCTGCTCGTCCTCGTCCAGGCCTTCGCCGAGGGCGCCCGCTACGACTTCATCTCCTACCGGATCGGCCAGGCGATGCGCAACAGCGGCATCTTCTACGCCGGGTCCTCGTCCCTCATCAACGGCGGGTCGGGAGCCATCCAGCTGACGTCCCTGGATCTGGAGAACAACTGGGGACCCCTGTCCAGGGCGGCCGAGAACTCGACACAGAACCACGTGCCCCTGGACTACCAGATCGGCAGTGGGCGTTTCACGTCGATGCAGGCGCTTGACGAGCAGCTGGCCCTGGCCCTGTACTACAAGTTGTAGGAGCCCGAGAGCACGCGAAGTCGCCCGAACATGGCAAGCGGGCTCGGGAGCCGGACAGTCTCCGCCCTCGAGCCCGCTTGCCGTCGCCGGGCGGTCCTCCCCGCGACCGTGCGACGTGAGACAGCGCACGGACATGGTCGGAGACGCGGCATCGGAGCAGACCCGAAGCCCTAGCCGAGCGAGCGGCGACGCGACCGGCGCTGCCGAGCTCTCCGCCGAACACTGGGCGCATCTCGGCGGGCTCATCGACGAGCTCTTCGACTCGGAGGATCTCGACCAGGCCAAAGCCTGATCCGCGAAGCACGCCGTTCCGAAGACCAGTCAGACGACCAGATCCGGTTACGCGTACGGCAGCGACACGACCGGGGTGGTGCTGGGCAGTGCGGAGCCGCTCTGCGGTTCGACGGTCAGCGCGAGCTTCTGGATTCCACCGGCGAAGTCCATGACGACCGGCTTGCTCGCGGTGTCGAGCACGCCCGCGGAATGCGGTCCGGCGGCATCCACCATCCACAGCTGGTACGAACGATCCGACGGCAACGCCGGCAGGTCGTTGGCCACGAACAGGATCTTGCCCTGCCGGGGGGAGAAGACGGCGATGCCACTGCCGCCGTGCGCTCCCGGCCTGCTCACGGTCTTGGCGTCCGGTGCGGAAATCAGGGAGTTGAGCTGGTCGTACTGCGCGGCTACCTGGTGCAGTGCGGCGACTTCGTCCGACAACCTCATGTTGTGCTGCACCCCGGCCACCACGGCGCCCAGCGCGCTCGCCGCGGCGAGCAGTACCGCGGCACGCCGGATCCACGGCTTTCTGGGGCGCAGTTCCGTTGCGGGGCGCGGAGAATCGGGCCTGTCCTGGCGTGTGGCGGCGGCCGCGGCGAGGACGCGGTCACGGAGGTGGGACGGCGGCGCGACCTCGACCAGCAGGCTCAGCCGGGCGGCGGTCTCCCGCATCTCGACGGCCTCGGTGCGGCAGGTCTCGCATTCGCGCAGGTGCTTCTCGAACGCGATGCTCTCGTCATCAGTCACCGTGTTGAGCGCCCACACACCTGTCATCAGATGCACGTCCGCGCCAGTCATGCCGTCACCCCCATGCAGTCGCGCAGGCGGATCAGGCCGTCGCGCATCCGCGTCTTCACGGTGCCGAGCGCGATGCCCAGCAGGCTCGCGACCTCCGGATAGCTGTAGCCCTGGTAGTAGGCGAGCGAGATCGACTCCCGCTGCAACGGGGTGAGGAAACTCAGGCACCGGCGCACCTGCCGTTGTTCGAACCGCACGGCCGCCTGCTCGCTCACCTCGTCGAACGGCCGGTCGGCCTCGCGACGCGCCACCTGCACCTCGCGGTCGGCCGCGGTCTGCGCCGAGCGCACCCGGTCGACGGCACGGCGGTGCGCGATCGTCATGACCCACGTGGACGGGCTGCCCAGGGACGAGTCGTAGCGACTGGCCTTGCGCCACACCTCGAGCATGACCTCCTGGAACACCTCCTCCGACTGCGCCTCGTCGCGCAGCACCCGGCGCACGAGCCCGAAGACCTTGCCGGCCATGAGGTCGTAGACCTCGCCGAACGCCGCCTCGTCTCCCCGCGCCACCTGGCCGAGCAGATCCGGCGTCACTTGTTCCGACGGTGATTCCACCGACCGCGGCACACGCGGTCGCACGAGCTCAGGCATCGCGTCCCTTTCCTCGATCCCACCGGACGTTCGACGCGAACGACAAAATGGTTCGATCGCCGATCAACCTGTTCCGCGTCGCGTTCGGTGTGGCCGAATGAGCAGACACGCCGAACTCCGGAGACAGCACGGCTGTTTCCGGAGTTCGACGCGCTGTTGCCGGGCTCAGGCCGGGAGCAGGACCGAGTCGATCAGGTAGACCGTCGCGTTCGCGGTGTGCACGCCGCCGCAGATCACGTTGGCGTCGTTGACCTTCAGCGCGTCCTTGGAACCGGTCACCTTCACCGTGCCGGTCTGCACGGTCTTCTGGTCGCCGACGATCTTGTCGGGCGAGATCTGGCCGGGAACGACGTGGTAGGTCAGGATCTTGGTCAGCAGCGCGTCGTCGGTCTTGAGCTTCTCGATCGTGGCCGGGTCGATCTTCGCGAACGCCGAGTCGACCGGCGCGAACACGGTGAACTCGCCGCCGTTGAGCGTCGAGACCAGGTTCACCTTCGGGTTCAGCTTGCCGGACACCGCGCTGACCAGCGTCTTGAGCAGCGGGTTGTTGCTCGCGGCGACGGCGACCGGGTCTGCGGCCATGCCCGACACCGAGCCGGAACCGGACGGAACCTGCTTGGCGTAGTCGGCACAGCCGGGGCCGACGAGGTCACGGGCCGGGTCGGCCATCGCGGCCGAGGACGAGGTCGTGGTGGTCGTGGGCGCGGCGCTGGAGTTGTTGCTGCTGGCCATGTCACCCGAGCCGCACGCTGCGCCGAACAGGGCGAGCGAGACGGCTCCGACGGCGAGAACGGTGCTGCGGACGGTCTTGTTCATGACAGGACATCTCCAAGAAGTGTTCGGGCGGTTGCTACCCGTGATTCGCGGCCCCTCGGCCGGCAGATGGGTCTGGTTATCGACCTGTTACCAAGAGATCCGCGGATTGCCTCTGACCAGCGAAGGTGCGCCGGCGACGAGCATCGGTCCACAGTGGACGACCCTCGCGGTGCTGCGAGAGCGCGCCACCAAGGCCGGCTAGACCTAGCCGGCCACCGAGGTGAAGACCATCGAGTGCCAGCCCGTCGCCCCGTCCGGGACGGGGGCCGCGCGCTCGTTGGTCTGGGTGTAGCCCTTCCTGTTGGTAGCGCGGCATTCCACGGTGTGGTTGCCCTCCTTCAGGTCCAGCTCGACACGCCACATCCGCCACGTGTCGACGTTGACCTCGGTCGCGAGCGTCGCCTCGCGCCACGGCCCTCCGTCCACACGGACCTCCACGCGGTCGACACCGACGTGCTGGGCCCAGGCGGTGCCCGCCACGACGAACCTGCCCGCGGGCACCCGCTCGAAGGCCTTCGGCCGGTCGATGCGGGACATGACCTTGACCGGCGCCTTCTTCCCCCAGCCGCGCTGCGCCCAGTACGGGTCGAACGCGTCGAAGGTCGTGAGTTCCGCGTCCACCAGCCACTTCGTCGCGGAGACGTAGCCGTACAGACCCGGCACGACCATGCGCACCGGGAAACCACGCTCCAGCGGCAGCGGCTCACCGTTCATCCCGACCACCAGCATCGCGTTCGAGCCCGGCGCCATGATCGACTCGACCGGAGTGCCGCACGTCCAGCCGTCCACGCTGCGCGTCGCGAGCTGGTCGGCACCGGGACGCACACCCGCGTCGCGCAGCAGGTCCGGCAGCGAGACACCGATGAAGTTCGCCGTGGAGATGTACGGGCCGCCGACCTCGTTCGACACGCACACCAGCGTGATCGTCTTCTCCTCCAACGGCCGCCGCAGAAGGTCGTCGTAGGTCAGCACCATCTCGTGGTCCACCATGCCGTGCACCCGCAACCGCCAGTCCTCCGCGCGCAGCCGCGGCACGCTCAGCGCGGTGTCGACCCGGTAGAATTTCTCGTTCGGCGTCAGGAACGGCGGGGTGCCCTCACGGGAGAAGTCGGCGCCGAACGGAATCTCCGGCGCCTTCACCCTGGGCCGCAACGTGATGCCGCGCCGAGACGCCTCGACGTCCACCCGGCCGGCGAGCAACTGACCGCCCACCGCCGCGACACCGGCACCCGCCGCGATCACAGCGGTCGACCACAGGAACCTCCGCCTCCCCGGCACCTCGACCGGAGCCTGCGACCACAACCAGCGAAATGCCAGGACACCAACCACGAGGCTGGCCAGCGGGGCGACCACCGACCACGCCGTCGTGGCCGGCCTGGCCAGCACCGCGGAGATCCCGAGCAGGCCGAGCACGCCGGCGAGAGCCGCCCCTGGCCACGGACTGCGCCGCGACACCAACCCCGCCACCACGCCAAGTGCCGCGAGCACGACCGCCATGCCGCCCAGCAGCACCAGTTTGTCGTTCTCGCCGAACGTGCGGACCGCGAAGTCCTTGAGCCGGAGAGGGGTCAGGTCGATGGCGGTGTTGCCGACCGCCAGGAACGGCGATGCCAGCGGGCTCACCAGCCCGGCAACGAGGTGTCCCGCCGCCAGCGCCGCGGCCACCGACACCAGGCCGATGAGAACGGATCGCGTTGCCTTCACACCGGTGGTTCGGAGCCGGCCACACCGCGGATTGGACAGCGGAGAAGGTCAGCGCCCGGAAACGGCTCGCGCACGTCCCAGTCGAGAGGTTTGAGCACGCCGGTGTCGTCTCCAGTGGCCGTCCGCACCACCTGGCCGTCGACGACCAGGTTGATCGAGGTCTCCGCCGGCGATCAGGAGGTGCAGGTGGTCCCGGTCCACGGTGAACGGCGGTGAGGTGATCGTGCCGGTGGCCGGGCCACCGCCGCCGGTCAGTCGCCAAACGGAGCCGGCGGCGGGCTCACCGAGGCCCGCCGGACGATCGGGCACGGCATGAGGTGCGGGACGTCCGGGTCCCCCTGGCGCAGCCCGAGGGCCACCTCCATCGCCCAGCGGCCCATCTCGTAGTGCGGCAACGCGACCGTCGTCAGGGGAGGGTCGAGCTCGGCCGCGACGAGTTGCTGGTCGTCGTACCCGACGACGGACAGGTCACGGGGAACCGACAGTCCACAGTGGAGTGCCGCCGTGCAGGCGCCCATCGCCATGCGGTCGTTGAAGCAGAACATCGCGGTGGGCCGTCGTTCGGACGGCAGGTCGAGCAGCCGCCGGGCAGCTGCCCGCCCGCCGCCCGCCACCGGTTCGGCCCGGACGTGCAGGGCGGGGTCCGGCTCGATCCCGGCCTCCGCGAGCACTTCGAGATATCCCTCGAACCGCAACCGCGAGGCGACGAGGCCGAACCGCTCCTCGGCGTCCAGGAAGGCGATCCGCCGATGTCCGGCGGCCACCAGCTCGCGCGCGGCCGCCATCCCGCCGGCCCGCTCGTCCGGCACGACCGCGGCACGGCCACCCGCCGCCGGGACGCAGTCGAGCAGCACGGCGTCCTCGGGCAGGCCTTCCGGCACCTCGACCACGCGGTGCCACATGCACGCGTAGATGACGGCGTCGACCCGCTGGCCGTTCAGCGCGTGCAGAGCCTGCCGCTCGGCCACCGCATCGCGTTCAGTGTCGACGAGGATCACCAGATGCCCCTGCTCGCGCGCCACGTCGTTGGCGCCCGCCAGCATGCGGCCGGCGAACGGCGTGGTCGCGATGGTGTCCGAGATCAGGCCCACCAGGCGGGTCTGCTGCGTCCGCAGACTGCGGGCCACCGAGTTCGGCTTGTACCCGACCGCTTCGGCCGCCTCGCGCACGCGTTGCTGGGTCTGCGGCGAGATGCGTGTCGAGTTCACCCCGTTGAGGACCATCGACACCGTCGCCGTGGAGACACCGGCACGCGCTGCCACGTCGGCCATCCGGACCCGAACCATCGCGGCGAACCTCCGCTCGTCTCCACCTGTTTAATCGATTAACTTGAGGTTAAGCGAGTATGCAGCCGCGTGGTGAGCCCGTCAGGAGCCGACAGGTGCGAGCGACAACCGGTTGCAGACGAGATGTGAGCGTTAACAGATGAACGCTCAATGTTGTCGAACCAGAACGGAACCATCGCGCGTTAGCGCTCACATTTAGCATTGACCCCGGCGCGCAGCCGTGGCTACATTCCGTGCCAGGGCCGCCACTCTGCGGGACCTGCCCCGGACGGCCCGGACCCCACCGGAGCGTGTCCATGTCCTCATCGTTGAGTCGACGCAGGCTTTTCCAAGCAGCTGGTGCAGCCGCCATGGCGACCGCCGCGCCGTCACTGCCGGCGAGCGCGGCACAGGCGGCCTCGGTGCCCCCTGTCCGCGGTGACGCCGGGGTGTCGGCCTCTCCGTTCGACCTGTCCGAGGTCCGGTTGACGTCAGGCCGGTGGCTGGACAACCAGAACAGGACGCTGTCGTACCTGAAGTTCGTCGACGTCGACCGGTTGCTCTACAACTTCCGCGCCAACCACCGGTTGTCCACCAACGGTGCCGCGGCGCTGAGCGGCTGGGAGGCGCCGGACTTCCCGTTCCGCACGCACAGCCAGGGTCACTTCCTGAGCGCGTGGGCGCAGGCGTGGGCGGTGCTGGGCGACACCACGTGCCGGGACAGGGCCAACTACCTGGTGGCCGAGCTCGCCAAGTGCCAGAACAACAACGCCGCGGCCGGGTTCAACACCGGGTACCTGTCGGGCTTCCCGGAGTCGGACTTCGACGCGATGGAGGCGGGCTCGCCGAAGTCGGTGTCGTACTACGCGCTGCACAAGACCCTCGCCGGGTTGCTGGACGCGTGGCGCTACCTCGGCAGCACCCAGGCGCGGGACGTGCTGCTGCGCCTGGCCGGATGGGTGGACTGGCGCACGGCCCGGTTGTCCTACAGCAAGATGCAGAACGTCCTGGGCACGGAGTTCGGCGGCATGAACGCGGTGCTCGCCGACCTGTACCAGCAGACCGGCGACTCCCGCTGGCTGACGGCGGCGCAGCGGTTCGACCACGCGGCGGTGTTCGACCCGTTGGCGTCGAACCAGGACCGGCTGAACGGCCTGCACGCCAACACCCAGGTGCCGAAGTGGATCGGCGCGGCCCGCGAGTACAAGGCGACCGGCACCACCCGCTACCGCGACATCGCCGTCAACGCCTGGAACATCACCGTCGGCGCGCACACCTACGTCATCGGCGGCAACAGCCAGGCCGAGCACTTCCACGCGCCCAACGCCATCGCCGCGTACCTCAACACCGACACGTGCGAGCAGTGCAACACCTACAACATGCTCAAGCTGACCCGTGAGCTGTGGCTGACCGACCCGGACCGGTCGGCCTACTTCGACTTCTACGAGCGCGCCCTGCTCAACCACCTGATCGGCGCGCAGAACCCGGCGGACCCGCACGGCCACATCTGCTACTTCACCGGCCTCAACCCCGGTCACCGCAGGGGCAACACCGGTCCGGCGTGGGGCGGCGGCAACTGGAGCACCGACTACAGCACGTTCTGGTGCTGCCAGGGCACCGGGCTGGAGACCAACACCAAGCTCTCCGACTCGATCTACTTCTACAGCGGCACAACGCTCACGGTGAACCTGTACACGCCGTCGGTGCTGACGTGGTCGTCGCGCGGCATCACCGTCACCCAGACCACGACCTACCCGGCGAGCGACACGACCACGCTGACCCTCACCGGCAACGCGGGCGGGTCGTGGACGATGCGGCTGCGGATCCCCGCCTGGACCTCCGGCGCGACGATCAGCGTCAACGGCGTCGCGCAGGACGTGACCGCCACGCCCGGCAGCTACGCCTCGCTGACGCGGTCGTGGACGTCCGGCGACGTGGTGACGCTGCGGCTGCCGATGCGCGTGATCGTCCAGCCCTCCAACGACAACTCGAACGTCGTCGCGCTCACCTACGGCCCGGCCGTGCTGGCGGGCAACTACGGCAACACCAGCCTGTCGGCGCTGCCGTCGCTGGACGTCAACTCCGTCACCCGTACCAGCACGTCGTCGCTCGCGTTCACGGCGAAGGCGAACGGGACGCAGGTGAACCTGGGGCCGTTCCACGACGCGCACGGCTTCAACTACACCGTCTACTGGAGCGCCGGCGGTGGCGGCACGGCGAGCTACCGGTTGGTCAACGTCGCCTCCGGCCTGGTGCTGGGCGTCCAGAACATGTCCACTTCGGACGGTGGCATCGCGTTGCTGTGGCAGGACAACGGGACGGCCGACCACAACTGGCAGCTGGTCACCGACGGGTCCGACGTGCGGCTACGCAACGTCAACAGCGGCAAGGTGCTGGGCGTGGAGAACATGTCCACCGCCGACAACGCCCGCGTGCTGCAGTGGTCGGACAACGGCACCGCCGACCACCGGTGGACCCTGATCGCCAACGGCGACGGCACGCACAAGATCCGCAACGCCAACAGCGGCAAGCTGCTCGGCGTCCTCAACGGCGCCACCAGCCAGGGTGCGCAGGTCGTGCAGGACTCCGACAACGGCAGCGCGGACAACCGGTGGCGCCTGGTCGCCAACTGACGACGTGGTGCGGCGCCTTCACAGCGACTGCTCGTCCTTGCCGGCCGAGGTCCGGGTGGAGGCGCCGCCGAGCTGCCGGGCGGTGTTGACGAGGGCTTCCAGGCTGAACGCCTGCGGGGTGTTGCCCATGTGCCGGCCGGTGGCGGTGTCGTACTCCTCGCTGAGCAGGCCGACGTCGTTGCGCAGGCCGAGCAGCCGTTCGAACAGCTCGCGGGCCTGCGTGGTGCGGCCGATGCCGTGCAGGGCGTCGGCCAGCCAGAACGTGCAGGCGAGGAACGCTCCCTCGGTTCCGGGCAGGCCGTCCACGCCACCGTCGGCGTCGGGGCGGTAGCGCAGCACGAAACCGTTCTGGCACAGCTCGCGCTGCACGGCGTCGACCGTGCCGCGCACCCGCGGGTCGTCCCACGGCAGGAATCCCACGCGCGGGATCAGCAGCAGGGACGCGTCGAGCCCGCGGGAGCCGTAGAACTGGGTGAACGTGCCGCGTTCGGTGTCGTAGCCCTTGGCGCAGACCTCGGCGTGGATGCGGTCGCGGATCTCCCGCCACCGGTCGACTGGTCCGTCCAGGCCGTGGTTCTCCACCGTGTGCACGGCACGATCGACACCGGCCCAGGCCATGACCTTGGAGTGCACGAAGTGCCGACGCGGGCCGCGCACCTCCCACAGGCCGTTGTCCGGGTCCTCCCAGTGACCCTCCAGGTAGTCCAGCAGGGCCCGTTGCAGGTCCCAGGCCGGCTCGGTGGTGTGCAGTCCCGCCTCGCGGGCCAGGTGCAGGCCGTCGAGCACCTCGCCCCACACGTCGAGCTGGAACTGGTCGGCCGCGGCGTTGCCGATGCGCACCGGTGCCGCGCCCTCGTAGCCGGACAGCCACGCCAGCTCCTGCTCGGGCAGCCTGCGGGAGCCGTCGAGCCCGTACATGATCTGCAGCTTCGCCGGGTCACCCGCCACGGCGCGCACCAGCCACTCCCGCCACGCGCGGGCTTCCGCGACGAAACCCGTGCCCAGCAACGCCTGCAGCGTGAACGTGGCGTCACGCAGCCAGCAGAAGCGGTAGTCCCAGTTGCGCGGTCCCTTCCACTGCTCAGGCAGCGACGTGGTCGCGGCGGCCACGATGCCGCCGGTGGGCGCGTACGTCAGCGCCTTGAGGGTGAGCAGCGCCCGGCGCACCGCGTCCGACCACGGGCCGTCGTAGGTGCAGCGGCCCATCCACTCGGTCCAGAAGTCCTCGGTGTCCGAGATCGCCCGTTCGGCGTCGACCGCGTGCGGACGCGGCAGGTGCGAGGCGGTGTGGGTGAGCACGAACGGCACGCGTTGCCCGGCACGCACCTCGAACTCGGCGGTGGTGGTCAGGTCGTGGCCGCGTACCGGCACGCCCGCCTCCAGCCACACCGCGTCCGGACCGGCCACCGCCGACAGCGCGCCACCGTGATGGCGCACCCACGGCACCACGTTGCCGTAGTCGAACCGCAGCCGCAGATCCATCCGCATCGGCACGTTGCCCGACACGCCCTCCACCACGCGCACCACGTCCGCGGCCTCGCCCCGCGGCGGCATGCAGTCCACGACGCGCACCGAACCGTCCGGGGTGTCCCACTCCGACTCCAGCACCAGCGTGTCGCCGCGGTAGCGACGCCGGCCGGCCGGACCGCCCGTCGCCGGGGCGAGCAGCCACCGGCCGGCGTCCACGTCGTGCAGCAGTGCGGCGAAGCAGGCGTGCGAGTCGAAGCGGGGCAGGCACAGCCAGTCGATGCTGCCGTCCCGCCCGACCAGCGCCGCCGTGTGCAGATCGCCCAGCAGGGCGTAGTCCTCGATCGGCGACGGCACGGCTCAGCGGCTCCCGTCCAGGCTGATGACGACCTTCACGTCGTCGGACCGGGCCTCGAAGGCGTCCTGGTAGGACTCCAGCGGCACCCGTCGCGTGATCAGGCCGCGCAACCAGTCCGGGTCGGCGGCGGCCAGCGCGTCGGCGGCCTGCCGGTAGTGGCGCAGGTTGGCGTTGACCGAACCGACCACGACGTCGTTCTCCAGCACGATCTCCCGGTTCACGCTGCCGGCGTCGACCGGGATCTTCCGCCCGGACGGCGAGACTCCGGTCAGGCACACCACGCCGAACGAGGCGGTGTTGCGGATCGCGGAGAACACCAGAGCGCCCGCACCGGTCGCCTCGATGACGACGTCCGGTTCGAGCTTTCCCGTCACCTCCTCGGCGTCCCCGTGGTGGTAGGTGGCGCCCAACTGCTCGACCAGGCGCGGTTTCGGCCCGTCCGTCACGCGGTCGAGCACGTGCACGTCGAGCCCCTGCTGCACGCCGATCATCGCCCCCAGCAATCCGATCGGACCGGCACCGGTGACCAGCGCCCGCTTCGGTTCGTACCAGGCCCGCTCACCGACGCGGCGCACCTGTTCCCACGCCTTGGCGACCACCGACGTCGGTTCCATCAGCACCCCGGCGTCGGCCAGTCGGGGATCCAGCTTGACGGCGTAGTCGGTCTCCACGCACCACAGCTCGGCCCCGTACCCGTCGAGCTCCTTGATGCCGCGCTCGGTGTACCGGCCGTTGCGGCAGTTGTCGAACTCGCCGCGCGCGCAGGCCCCGCACGGCACCGGATCCGGCCTCCGCACCACGCCCACCACGAGGTCGCCGGCCGAGAACCCGCTGTCGCCCGGCGCGGACCGCACCCTGCCGAGCGACTCGTGCCCCAGCACCAGCCGGTCCCGGCCGGGCGGTGCCCAGCCGTAGTCGGCACGCACGATCTCCTTGTCCGTGCCGCACACGCCGACGGCGATCCCCTCCACCAGCAACTCGCCCGTTCCCGGCGCGGGGTCGGGCAATTCGGTCAGCTGCAACGAATTCGCTTTACCTGGGAGAACTGTGAGCGCACGCATGCCAGGGGGCTACCCACCACCGCGGGGGCCATGCAGGTTTGCGTCTTTCACCGCGGCTGTTCAAGATCGGACGATGACCGACCTGCACGCGCTCTACCGCGACCTGCACCAGCACCCCGAACTGTCGCTGCGGGAGTTCCGGACGGCCGGGGTGCTGGCCGACGCCCTGCGCCCGCTGGGTTTCGACGTCACCACCGGGGTCGGCGGCACCGGCGTGGCCGGCGTGCTGCGCAACGGCGACGGCCCGGTCGTCATGCTGCGTGCCGACATCGACGCGTTGCCCGTGGAGGAGAAGACCGGGCTGCCGTACGCGTCTACGCAACGCGCGACCAACGCCGACGGTGAGGAGGTGCCGGTGGCCCACGCGTGTGGGCACGACATGCACGCCACCTGCCTGATCGGTGCGGCCGAACAGCTGGCCGGTGCCCGCGCGGAGTGGTCGGGGACGCTGCTCGTGGTGTTCCAGCCGGCCGAGGAACTGGGCTGCGGCGCGCGGAACATGATCGAGGACGGGCTGTTCGAGCGGTTCGGCAAACCTGATGTCGTGCTGGCGCAACACGTCGGGCCGCTGCCCGCGGGGATGATCGCGCACGGCAGCGGGCCGGTGATGGCGGCCTCGGACTCGCTTCGCGTCACGTTGTTCGGGCGGGGCGGCCACGGGTCGGCGCCGGAGATCGCGGTCGATCCGGTGCTGATGGCCGCGCATGTTGTCGTGCGGTTGCAAGGAATCGTCGCGCGCGAGATCTCACCGTCGGAGCGTGCTGTCGTCACGGTGGGGCGGTTGCAGGCGGGCACCAAGGACAACGTGATCCCGGAGACGGCCGAGGTCGGCGTCAACGTCCGGACGTTCAACGAGAACACGCGCGGCATCGTGCGCGCTGCCGTCGAGCGCATCGTGCGGGCCGAGGCGGCGGCGTCCGGGGCGCCGCGCGAGCCCGAGTTCGAGTGGCACGACAGCACTCCGGTGCTCGTGTCCGATCCGGACGCGACGGCCAGGACGGTCGCCGCGTTCACCGAGCGGTTCGGCCAGGAGCGCCTGATCCCGGGCGCGCTGGTCAACTCCAGCGAGGACGTGGGCGTGTTCGGCGCGGCGGCCGGGGTGCCGACGGTGTTCTGGTTCTTCGGCGGCATCGACTTCTCCGCCTGGGAACCCGGGAAGGCCGTGGCGATGAACCACTCCCCCGAGTTCGCGCCGGACCTCGAACCGACGCTGACCACCGGCGTCGACGCGCTGGTCGTCGCCGCGCGGGCGTGGCTCAGGAGCTGAGCACCGGCGCATTCCAGGTCGATGAAGGGAACCTTCCTACACCTCAGGTGGATGAAGGTTCCCTTCATCGAGCACCCGGTGCGCCGGGTGCTCGGCGGCGATCCCGTCGTACATCACGCGCCGGATGGCCTCGCTGAGCGCGGCCTGGTCCTCCGGCGTGCGCAGGGAGGCGATCGCCGAGCCGAGGATCATGCCGTTGATCGCCCTGGCGGTGTTGCCGACGTCGAGGTCGGCGCGCAGGTAGCCGAGCTCGACGCCGTGTGAGAGGTAGGCGGCGGTGAGCGCGGCGGCCAGGTCGAACAGGTCGAGGATCCGTTCCGCCATGGCCCGGTCGATGCCCGGCGCCTCGAACAGCAGCAGCCGCGGCACGCGCGGGTCCTCGCCGAAGATGCGGGCCAGCGCCTCGCCGATGCGCGCGGACTGCTCGCGGTACTCGGCGAGCGTCGACACCGCGTCCGGTGCGTTCTCCGCGGTGAGGGCGCCGGTGATGCGCGCGACCAGGTCGTCCACGACGTGGTCGACGATGTCCCGCTTGTTCTGGAAGTAGCGGTAGAACGTGCCGTGCCCGATGCCCAGGCGCGTGGCGACGTCGGCGATCCCGGTGGCGTGGTAGCCGCGTTCGGCGAAGCAGTCGAACGCCGCGTCGATGATCTCGCGGCGCAGCTCCTGCTTCTTGCGCTCGGTGCGGCTGACGGGTTCGGCGCTGGACGTCATGCACCTGAGTCTATGACCTGCGGAGTCTTGTGATCACCCGAGAACTGACATACGGTTCCGAAACTGACATGCGATTCCGTTCCAGCGGAGGAGGTCGGATGACCCCGCAGTACGACGCGGTCGTCGTCGGTGCCGGGTTCGGCGGCATGGGCGCGGCGATCGAGCTCAGGCGGCTCGGGCTGGACGACCTGCTGATCCTGGAACGGGAGGACGACCTCGGCGGCACGTGGCACGCCAACCGCTATCCGGGCCTCGCCGTGGACATCCCGTCCCCCACCTACTCCTACTCGTTCGAGCCGAACCCGCACTGGTCACGGCTGTTCGCGCCGGGAGAGGAGCTCAAGCGGTACGCCGCGCACGTGGCGGACAAGCACGACCTGCGCCGGTTCATGCGCTTCGGCACCGTCGTGACCGGAGCCTCCTGGCGTGACGACCACTGGGAGGTGAGGACCGCGGACGGATCGGTCGTCACCGCGCGGTACCTGGTGACCGCGACGGGGTTCCTCTCCCAGCCGAAGACGCCCGACATCCCGGGCATCTCCTCGTTCGAGGGTCAGGTGATCCACACCGCCGCGTGGGAACCGGCCGACCTGACCGGCAAGCGGGTGGCGATCATCGGCACCGGCGCCACGGCCGTGCAGCTGATCCCCCAGCTCGCCCGGTCCGCGGCTGCTTTGACGGTCTACCAGCGCACGCCGATCTGGGTCAGCCCGAAACCGGACTACCCGATCCCACCGGCGGTGCGGAAGCTGTTCGCGCGCCTGCCGTTCGTCCAACGGGCCGTGCGGTGGCTGGGCAGCGCGATCCTCGAACTGATGATGATCTCGGGCGTGGTCCACTACCGGCAGCTGCGCGTCGCGAACCGGCTGGCCGAACGGTGGTGCCGCGCGCACCTGCACCGCCAGGTCCGCGACCCGGCGCTGCGCCGCAAGCTCACGCCGGACTACTCGTTCGGCTGCAAGCGCCCGACGTTCTCCAACGACTACTTCCGCACGTTCACCCAACCGCACGTGCGCCTGGAAACCGCCACCATCGAACGGATCGACGCCTCGGGTGTCGTCACCGCCGAAGGCCGGACCGAGATCGACGTCCTCGTGCTGGCAACGGGATTCGACCTGTGGGACACCAACTTCCCCGCGTTCGAGGTGATCGGGCGCGACGGCAGGGATCTCGGCGCGTGGTGGCGGCAGCACCGGTTCCAGGCCTACGAGGGCGTGACCGTGCCGGGCTTCCCGAACTACCTGTCGCTCAACAGTCCCTACTCCTACAGCGGGCTCTCCTACTTCACGACGATCGAATGCCAGATGACGCACGTGCGGCGGTTGTTCACCGGGATGCGGCAGCGCGGCGCGGAAGTGTTCGAGGTGACCCAGCGGGCCAACGACGAGTTCCTCGAACGCATGCGCGCGAAGGTCGCCCACAACTCGGTGTTCGCGCTCGGCCAGTGCGCCACCGCGCACAGCTACTACTTCAACCAGCACGGCGAAGCGACCCTGCTGCGGCCGACCTCGACGATCAGCGCGCAGCGGGCCGCCGGCCGTTTCCCGTTGGGAGACTATGAGTTCTCGCCGGTCAGGCGCACAGGCACAGCAGGTGGCCCTCCGGGTCGGCCAGCACCGTCCACCGCCCCTGCCCGGGCTGGAACTCCGGCTTCGTAGCACCGAGTTCGAGCACCTGCTTGACGGCCAGGTCGAGGTCGTCGACCTGGAAGTCCAGGTGCGCCTGCTTGCCGGGACCCGGCCAGGCGGCGGGCCGGTGGTCCGGCACGCGGAAGAACGCGAGCTGGACGCCGTCCTCGCCCAGGTAGGCGCTGTCCGCGTCACTGGACGTGATCTTCCACCCCGTGACGGCGCGGTAGAACTCGGCCAGCGCCCGCGGGTCGGCGCAGTCGAGGACGATCGTGGTGAGTCTGGCCAGTGCGGGCATGGTGTTCTCCTTCGTTCGGTGCGCACCAGCCTCGGCCACGGCCACCCGGAGGTCTTGAAGATCCTTGCGCGGAATTGTCAGACCTCCGGGTTAGCGTGCGGGGGTGCTGTCGTTCGTCGATCTCGTGGTGCGGCCGGAGTTCTCCGTGTCCGCGGTGGACTGCCGCGACGACCACCGCGGCTGGTCGGCCGAGCCGCCGCGGCAGGACGTACGACTCGTGCTCGTGCGCCGCGGTGGGTTCCGCCGCCGGGTGCGCGGGGTGCCTGCCGACCTCGACCGCACCGTCGGCTACCTCGGCCTGCCCGGCGAGGAGGAGCAGTTCGCCCACCCCGCAGGCGGTGACGAGTGCACGTCGATCGGGCTCGAACCCGCGCTCTGGCACGCCATCGCCGGTGACGCGCCACGGGTGCGCGGGTCGTCGTTGTACGTGGACGGCCGGCTCGACCTGGCCCACCGGAGGCTGCTGGCGGCCGCGCGCACCGACCCGTCCGAAGAACTCGTCGGACTCGTGGGGGAAATCGTGCGGCGGGTCGTCACCACGACCGTTCCGGACGGCACGGCCGACCAGGCGCTGGTGGCCAGGGCACGCGGCGTGATCGGTGACGACCACCCCGCCGCGGCCGGGCTCCTTCCGCTCGCCGCGTTGCTCGGCGTCTCGCCCTACCGGCTGAGCCGCGCGTTCACCCGTGAGCTCGGGGTGTCGCTGACCCGCTACCGCAACCGGGTGCGCGTCGCCCGCGCACTGGATCGTTTGGAACAGGGCGAACTCCACCTCGCCGCGGCGGCCGCCGACCTCGGGTTCGCCGACCAGGCGCACCTCTGCCGGACCGTGCGCGAACACCTCGGACACACCCCAACCGCCCTGCGCAGACTACTTGCGACAGAACGGACATCTGCCCCATCAGGGGAAAGCGCGGCAGCAAGTCGTACAAAAATCGACGCATAGTGGTGTGTGAATAAGTTAGTACTTGTTAACGAAGGTTTCGGAACTCATTCTTTCCCTGCTCCGCCACACATTCACCTCAGACGAACCACCGGCTCTCCCTGCAACCGCGAGCCGGTGCCTTCGCCCTGCAACGAGGAGAACCAATGCAAGCGAGACGCTCTCTCGTGCTGGCCGCGGCAGGAACACTTGTCGCAGCCGTTCTCACCCAAACCGGCGCGCACAGCGCCGTGGCCCAGCCGCCGGCTGCCCAGACCGCTGACGCGATGGCGGTGGACGCGGCCGCGAGCCTCGTCGACAGCAAACCGTCCCAGTTGCACGCCAGCGCGAACGACTCGTTCGTCCGCCACGGCGTCATCTCGGCGACGAACGGGCTGAAGTACATCCCGTACGAGCGGACCTACAAGGGAATGTCCGTGGTGGGCGGCGACTTCGTCGTCGTCACCAACGCGACCGGCCAGGTGCTGCACACCTCCGTCGGCCAGAGCGACACCATCAACCTCGCCGACACCACCGCGAAGGTCACCAAGGCCCAGGCCGAGGCCACCGCCAAGACCGCACTGTCCAAGGTGGACAGCACGGGTGCCGCGGAGCAGGTCGTCTACGCGCTCGACTCCACGCCGAAGCTCGCCTGGAAGGTCTCGGTCGTCGGCCGGGACGACGAGGGCCCGAGCAAGCTCGACGTGATCGTCGACGCCGCCACCGGCCAGGTGCTGCACAAGCAGGAGCACGTCCTGCACGGCACCGGCAACAGCGGCTGGAACGGACCGAGCCCCCTCAACATCGCCACCACGCAGTCCGGTGGCACGTACTCCATGAAGGACCCGAACCTCACCAACGTCAGCTGCCAGGACGCGGCGAACAACACCACGTTCACCAAGTCCACCGACTCGTGGGGCAACGGCAACGAGACCAGCCGCGAGACCGGTTGCGTCGACGCCCTCTTCGCAGCGCAGACCGAGTCGAAGATGCTCACGCAGTGGCTGGGCCGCAACGGTTTTGACGGCAACGGCGGCGGCTGGCCGATCCGCGTCGGCCTGAACGACCAGAACGCCTACTACGACGGCAGCCAGGTCCAGATCGGCAAGAACACCGCCGGCCAGTGGATCGGTTCGCTCGACGTCGTCGCGCACGAGCTCGGCCACGGCATCGACGACCACACCCCCGGCGGCATCTCCGGTTCCGGCACGCAGGAGTTCGTCGCGGACGTCTTCGGCGCCACCACCGAGTGGTTCGCCAACGAGCCGTCGCCGTACGACACCCCGGACTTCCTCGTCGGCGAGACGATCAACCTCGTCGGCAGCGGCCCGATCCGCAACATGTACGACCCGTCGGCGCTCGGCCACGCGAACTGCTACTCCAGCTCCATCCCGAGCACCGAGGTCCACGCGGCCGCCGGTCCCGGCAACCACTGGTTCTACCTGCTCTCGCAGGGCACGAACCCGACCAACGGTCAGCCGACCAGCACCACCTGCAACAACACCACGATCACGGGCCTCGGCGTCGAGAAGGCCATCAAGATCTTCTACAACGCCATGCTGCTCAAGACGTCCGGCAGCTCGTACCTCAAGTACCGCACCTGGACGCTGACCGCCGCGAAGAACCTCTACCCCGGCAGCTGCGCCGAGTTCGACACGGTCAAGGCGGCCTGGGACGCGGTCAGCGTGCCCGCGCAGTCGGCCGACCCGACCTGCAGCGCGACCGGCACGGTGACGGTCAGCAACCCCGGCAACCAGTCGAGCACGGTCGGCACCGCGGTGAGCCTGCCGCTGTCGGCGAGCGGCGGCACCGCCCCGTACACGTGGTCCGCGACCGGCCTGCCCGCCGGCCTGTCGATCAACTCGGGCACCGGCACCATCTCCGGCACCCCGACCACCGCCGCCACCTCGAACGTCACGGTGACCGCACAGGACAGCACCGGCAAGAGCGGCTCCGCGTCGTTCAGCTGGACCGTCGGCACCGGCGGCGGCAACTGCTCCGGTCAGAAGATCGCCAACCCGGGCTTCGAGTCCGGCGCCACCTCGTGGACGGCGACCTCCGGCGTCATCGGCCAGCACGGCTCGAACGGCCAGCCCGCCCACAGCGGCACCTGGTCGTCCTGGCTGAACGGCTACGGCTCGTCGCACACCGACTCGCTGTCCCAGTCGGTGACGATCCCGGTCGGCTGCAAGGCGTCGCTGTCGTTCTACCTGCACATCGACACCGCCGAGTCCGGCAGCACCGTCTACGACAAGCTGACGGTCACCGCGGGCAGCACCACGCTCGGCACCTTCTCCAACGTGAACGCGGCGTCGGGCTACGTGCTCAAGACGTTCGACGTGTCCTCGTTCGCGGGCCAGACCGTGACCTTCAAGTTCACCGGCGTGGAGGACACCTCGGCGCAGACGTCGTTCGTGATCGACGACACGGCCCTGACGCTGAGCTGACCGTCTGACCTGAGCACCTCGAAAGCCGGAGGTGCTCAGGTCAGAAGCAGGTCTACGCGGTTGCCGCGATCGTGAACTCGATCGCGGCAACCGCGCGTGGCACCAAGGCCGTGCGGTCCGTGCCGAAGACCGCTGACGCGCAGATCACAACCGGCCTCACGCTCGACACGACGGTGGCCGCCGCCTCGCCCGTTCCCGACCAGGGCGCACGGCGATTTTTCGTTGGTGCAGCGCCCTTTTCGGCGTCGGACGCCCTCCTCGGCGCCAGTCGCTTCGCCCTCAGAGGACACGCACGTCAGCGGGCGTGATGCCCACCCGCATCGCGGCTCAGCGGCTGATCCGCACCGGTTCGAACGGACTGGGGACCCCGCCTGAAGACCCCGTGGATGCCCTGTGCTAACGTTCTTCGTGTCGGAAACGCAAGGCTCCGACGCTGAACGGGCGCCGCTAGCTCAGTTGGTTAGAGCAGCTGACTCTTAATCAGCGGGTCCGGGGTTCGAGTCCCTGGCGGCGTACTCCGGAGAGGCAGGTAGAGATTCGTCTCTACCTGCCTCTTTGTTTTGTTCGTACCCATTCTCCTGCTCCTTTTCGCTGTTCTCGATCTTGCGCGGGTACGAGGCGGCCGATTCCCTCAGCGGTCGCGCGGGCGACCTGCGGCAACACGCCGGTACAGGTGTCCGCGGTGATGGTGATCGAGGAGTGCCGGAGCATGCTGGACACGACCTTGATGTCCGCGCCGGACGCAAGCGCCAGGGTGTGGCGGTGAGCCGTCCGGTGTCCTCGTCGAGGTCAGTCCAGTGCCGACCGAGGCCCTCACCCCGGCGCAGCGCGGAGTGCGCGAGCAGATGGAAGTATGCATACAGGCGTTGGTGAGCAACGAAGTCGAGGAACGTGCCTGTCTGCTCCGGCGTCCGGACCATCACCGTTGAGCGCCTTCCTCACCAACGCCCGCTGCTCAGGTCACGGCTGTTGCGCATCTCGTCGGTCCGGTCGTTGAACTCCTCGATCCGCTCGAACATGAACTTGAAGTCGCCGCGTTCCGACTCGTCGAACCAGATGTCCCCCGGGGCAAGGCGCGAGAAATGGGTGAACTTGGCCCGGACACAGGAATCCGTTCGTGTCGAGTGTGGACTGTCCGGCTCTGCGGTCTGCGGGCTGTCAGGCCAGCGGCGGCCCGAGCGGATCCTGCGGGAAGTCGAACTGTCCGTTGGCGTTCTTCGCCTGCGCTGCCGGGGTCGGCGGCTCGAGCACGTCCCAGTGTTCGGTGAGCTTTCCCTTGTTGACGCGGAACAAGTCGTAGAACGAGAACGGGGTTCCGGCGAAGCTGCCCTTACCGATGACCAGGACGAAGTCGCCTTCGCCGAGGATCTTCTCGATCTTCGTGTAGACGAGGGTGCCGGACTCGACGAACTGCTGCAGGACGGCCTTGCTGGCGGCTGCGCCGTCGGTGGTGGTGCCCTCGCTGTGCTGGACGTAACCGGCGGCGTCGTAGAGCGGCTCCCCGAACAGCGAGAAGTCGCCGTCGCGCAGGATCGACGCCATGGCCGCCCATGCCAGTTGTTTGTTGCGCTGTGTGGCCTGGTGGTCGGTGACGGCAGCCGGGCCGTCGAGTTCGGTGTGGCCGGCCGGGTTGGGACCGTGCTCGGGTTGACGGCTGCCCCAGTGCTCCACGATCTTGCCCTGTTCGAAGCGGAAGACGTCCCAAGCGACCGTCGGACCGCTCGGCAA
>Ga0070710_10000334_pt1 | contig 22500 bp, 18 predicted proteins | sample LARL52metaG_FD_65454 | JGI IMG/M metagenome (GOLD analysis project Ga0070710, IMG submission 65454) | Corn, switchgrass and miscanthus rhizosphere microbial communities from Kellogg Biological Station, Michigan, USA - LAR L5-2 metaG | ecosystem: Host-associated > Plants > Roots > Rhizosphere ...
TCGAGGGCGTCGGCGTAGCGGCCCTGGCGGCCCAGCAGGTAGGCGAGGCCGCGCAGGTCGTTGGAGAGGCCGATCAGGTCGCCCAGCTGGGAGTCCAGCGCGACGGCCGTCCTGAGCTGGTGTTCCGCCTCCTCGAACTCCTGCTCCGGCACCAGGAACGACACCAGGCCGCGCCGGGAGCGGCACTGTCCCTCCAGGTCGCCGGCGCGGAGTGCGGCGGCGATGGCGAGGCGCTGCAGGCGTTCGCCCTCGCGCCACCGGCCCGTCGCGAGCAGGAAGTGGCGGATCGCCCACACCGTGCGCCACACGTGGCCGTCGAGGCCCGTCTCGCCCGCCGCGGCCACGGCCGGGCCGAACACCGCGCGTTCCGCGGCGAACCAGTGGTCGGCTTCGGTGGTCGTCTCGAACGTCAGCACGACGGTGCCGGGTGCCGGGGGTGGGGTGGTGATGGGCTGGCGCAACGGGTCCGACTTGGCGACCGCGGCCAGTGCCGAGTGCAGGAGGTGGTCGAAGATCCGCTGCCGGGCCTCGGACCGTTCGGCCGACGACAGCCGCTGAGCCGCCTCCTCCGCCGCGTAGGACCGCATCAGGTCGTGCAGCCGGTAACGGTCGCACTCCGAGTTGATCAGGCTGTTCCTGGCGAGCTCGTCGAGTGCCTCGGCCGCCGGTTCGGCCATCAGGCTCGTCGCGGCCGGCACCGTCACGTCCGGGCCGGGGTGCAGGCCGAGCAGCACGAACAGCCGCGCCGCCGCCGGGCTCAGGCAGCCGAACGTCCACGAGAACACCGCGCGCACGCTGGTCAACGGGTCGTCGGTGTCCAACGCGTCCAACGCCGCGTGTTCGAGCTCCTCCACGAGCATGCCCAGCGGGTGTTGGTCGAGCGTCGCGCGTGCGGCCACCACCGCCAGCGCCAACGGCAGCCCCGCGCACAGCTCGACCAGCCGCGTGGCCGCGTCCGGCTCGGCCGCGACCCGGTCCGCGCCGACGCGCCCGCCGAACAGCACCATCGACTCGTCCGGGTCCAGGACGTCCAGCCCGAACGCGTGCCCGCCCTCCGCGACCAGGCTGCGCAAACGGTTGCGGCTCGTGATCACGACCAGGCTGCGCGCCCCGCCGGGCAGCAGCGGGCGCACCTGGGCCACGTCACGGACGTTGTCGAGCAACACCAGCACCCGCCGCCGCGTGAGCAGTTCGCGGTAGCTGTCCAGCATCGCCTCGGTGCCGAGCGGGATCTCGTCCGCCGGCACGCCGAGCGCCAGCAGGAAGTCGCGGGCCGCGCTGTTCGGGTTCACCGGCGCACCGGTCGGGTCGAACCCGCGCAGGTCGGCGTAGAGCTGGCCGTCGGGGAACCGGTCGGCGATCCGGTGCGACCACTGCACCGCGAGCGAGGTCTTGCCGATGCCGCCGCTGCCGTTGATCACCACGACCAGGTGGCCGGACCTGAGCACGGCGTCGAGTCCGTCCAGTTCGGACTCGCGGCCGACGAAGTGCGGCAACGCGGTCGGCAGCTGCCTGGGCACGTGGTGCCGCACCGAGGTCTCCGGCACGTCACCGGCCAGCACCTGCTGCTGCGCGTCCCGCAACCGCGGTCCCGGCGTGACACCGAGTTGGTCGTCCAGCACGGCCGCGACCTCGTGGTACGCCGCGAGCGCGTCCGCCTGCTGGCCGCTGCGGTGCAACGCGAGCATCAGCTGCGCCCAGAACACCTCCCGCAACGGGTGCTGCGTCGTGAGCACCCGCAGCTCCGGCACCAGTTCCGCGGCGACGCCCCGCGCCAGGTCGGCGTCGATCCGGTGCTCCAGCGCGGTCAGCCGTTCCTCCACCAGCGCGGGCACGGCGTCGCGGTGCAACGACTCCGACGACACGTTCGCGAGCACCGGCCCCCGCCACAACGCCGTGGCCGCCGCGTGCTCGCCGGCGTTCAAGTGCGCGCGGAACCTCAGCAGGTCCAGTTGCACGGGATCGACGAAGGCCGCGTATCCGCCGGTTCCGGTGCGCACGCAGTTGGCCGGTCCGAGCGCCTGCCGCAGCCGGGTGACGACCATGTGCAACGTCTTGCCGGCCCGGTCCAGACTGGGCGGCGCGCCGTCCCAGAGCCGTTCGACGATCTCGGCGGTCGGCACGAACTCGTTGGCGCGCAACAGGAGTGTGGCGAGCAGCACACGGCACCGTCCGGCGGGCACGGCGACCGGGGCGCCGTCGAGCAGGACCTCCAACGGCCCCAGCACGCGGTACTCGACTCCCACGCCGTACCTCTCCCCAGCGCTGACCGAGCGTCGAGTGTATGGGCGTCGGGTGTGACCGAAGTGTGAGCGCCACCGTGCAGAGTGGTGATCAGCCGGACGACGAGAGCGACAACGAAGGTTTGGGGGGTGTCACGATCGTCGGCCTCCGACCGGACCGCCCTCCCCAGTGGGCCGGTTCGGACGGAGATCCGGTCATGGGGGAACCGGACAGTCCCCTGCTGTTCGGTGGGCCCGCGGCTTCGGCTGCGGGCCCTTTTTCTTTTGCGCGCTGAAAAGCCACGCGGGAGCTTTCGTACTCTCAGACAGTACGAAAGCTCCCCGCGTGCGGCAGGTGTCTAGTCGGGCGAGATCCAGGCGAACTGCATGCGCTGCTGACCGTGCTTGCGGGTCACCATCGTGCCCCGGCCAGGAGGCTGCGGCGACGGCTTGAGGTTGCCGACGATGTTGCCCTCCTCCTTCGAACCGGAACCCACGAAGATCGGCGCCGAGATCTCCTTCAGCTTGCCCATCACCGGGTCGTACATCGCGCGGGACGCACCGCCCATGCGGCGGACCAGGATGATGTGCAGACCGACGTCCTTGGCCTGCGGGATGAACTCCGCCAGCGGCTGCAGCGGGTTCGCACCGCCCTGCGGCGCCACCAGGTCGTAGTCGTCGACGACGATGAACACCTCGGGACCCGTCCACCAGGACCGGTTCTTGAGCTGCTCCTGCGTGACGTCCGGGCCGGGCATGCGCTTGGTGAGCGAGCCGCGGACCTCCTGGATGTTCTGCGTGAGCTGGGTGCTCGACACCGCGTAGCTCAGCAGGTGGTCGGTGTCGATGAACCCGAGCATCGTGCGGCGGAAGTCCGCGAGCAGGATCAACGCCTCCGTGGAGGTGTAGCTCGTCATGATGCCGCGGACGATCGTGCGCAGGATGTTCGTCTTGCCCGCCTCGCCGTCGGCCAGCGCGAAGAAGTGCGGGTCCGCGTCGAAGTCCATGTAGACCGGCGCGAGCTCGTCCTCGTTGACGCCGACCGGGACCAGGTGGCCGCGGTTCGGGTTGTACTGCTGGACCTGGGCCATGAACTGCGCGTAGTCCAGCAGGTCGGGCAGCATCCGGACCTGCGGGGCGCGGGGGCCCTGCCAGGCCTGGTTGAGCTTGTTGCTGAGGTCCTGCACACCCGCCGAGACCGTGGTCGGGTCCTGCAGGGTGTCGATGCGCGGCAGACCGGTGAGGAAGTGCAGCTTGTCGCCCGTGAGACCGCGGCCGGGACGACCGGGCGGCACGTTGACCGCGACCTTGCGGTCGATCTCGGACTCGCTCGGGTCACCGAGCCGCAGCTCGAACCGCGTGCCCAGGAGGTCCTTCATCGCGGGCCGGATCTCCGCCCACCGGTTGGCGGCGATGATCACGTGCACGCCGTAGGACAGACCCTGCGCCGCCAGCGCCTGGACCTGCGGCTCGACCATCTCGAACTCCTGGCGGAAGTTCATCCAGCCGTCCACGATCAGGAACGCGTCACCGAAGTTGTCGTCGGTGATCTCACCGCGGCGCCTGCGGTTGCGGAACTCGGACATCGAGTCGATGCGCTGGTCGCGCCACCGCAGTTCGCGCTCGGTGATCAGGGTCTGCAGCTCGGCCACCATGCGGCGGACCTTGTCGACGTCGAGACGGCCGGCGAAGCCACCGACGTGCGGCAGGTCCTCCATCGAGGCGAGCGTGCCACCACCGAGGTCGATGCAGTAGAACTGCGCCTCCTGCGGGGTGTGCGTCAGCGCCATCGACGCGACGATCGTCCGCAGCAGCGTCGACTTGCCCGACTGCGGACCACCGACGACCGCGCCGTGACCGGCGGCACCGGAGAAGTCCGCCCACAGCAGGTCGCGGCGCTGCTCGAACGGCTTGTCGACCACACCGACCGGGATCTGCAACGTGCCGTTGCCGGGGAAGCCGGGCGAGGTCAGACCGCGGTCGGGCGTCACGTCGAGCGGCGGCAGCATCGTGTCCATCGTCGGCGGCTCGTTGAGCGGCGGCAGCCACACCTCGTGCGCGGGCGGGCCCTGACCGACGAGGCGGTCGACGATGAGCTCGAGCTGGGTCGGCTCGTTCGCGTCCTCCTTGGGCGCGGCCGCGACGGGGACCGGCTCGACCGGCCGCTCCGGCTCCTTCGGGATCTCGATGAAGTCCGGCACGAAGAACCGCGGGCGCTTGTCGCTGGGGACCGCCACCGACTCACCGGTGGACTGCATGCCCCGCGGCCGGTAGGGACCGGAGACGTAGAGCGCCTTGAACCTGGTCAGCGGCATGCCCTGCACGCTCAGGTAACCCGAGCCCGGGATCGGCGGCAGCTCGTAGGCGTCCGGCACGCCGATCGCCGCACGCGACTCGGCCGCGTTGAACGTCTTCAGACCGATCCGGTACGAGAGGTACGTGTCCAGGCCGCGCAGCTTGCCCTCTTCCAGTCGCTGCGACGCCAGCAGCATGTGCATCTGCAGCGACCGGCCGACACGACCGATCTGGAGGAAGATGTCGATGAAGTCCGGCTTCGCCGTCAGCATCTCGGAGAACTCGTCGATGCAGATGAACAGCGCGGGCAGCGGATCGAGCTGGGCGCCGTTCTCACGGGCCTTCTCGTAGTCCCAGACGTTCTTGTAGTTGCCCTTCGCCAGCACCTCCTGGCGCCGCGACACCTCACCGGCGATGGCGTCCTTCATGCGGTCGACCAAGGTGAGGTCGCCGGCCAGGTTGGTGATCGTCGCGGCGACGTGCGGTGCCTTGTCCAGACCGAGGAACGTCGCACCACCCTTGAAGTCGACGAGGATCATGTTGAGCGCCGTCGACGAGTGCGAGGCCAGCAGACCCAGCACCAGGGTGCGGAGGAACTCCGACTTGCCGGAACCGGTCGCGCCGATGCACAGGCCGTGCGGGCCCATGCCTTCCTCGGCCGATTCCTTGATGTCCAACTCGACCTGCTGGCCGTGCTCGCCGATGCCGAACGGGATGCGGTACTTGTCGCGTTTGGGCCGGGGGCGCCACGCCTGTTGCACGTCGAACGTGATCGGGTCACCGGGGATGCCCATGAACTCGAGCAACGGCGGGTTGTTGCCCGACGCCAACGGGTCGTCGCCCGAGTCGCCACCGGCCTCACCGGCGGCGCCCATGCGGTACGGCGAAAGCCTGCGGGCCAGCGCCTCGGACTCCACGATGGACAGTCGGTCCGGCGCACCGAACCACTCGACACCGCTCGCGGAACGGGCGCCGAGCTGGTTGTTCTCGACGACCAGGCGCAGGCCGCGGCGGGCGGTCAGGTTGCCGAGGCACTCGGAGAGGTCGATCAGCGTGACGCCGACCAGGCCCTCCTCCAGGATGATCATCTCTTCGCGGCTGATGTCGCCGTCGTCGATGACGATCACGATGTGCGGCTGGTCGGGCGGCGGCGGGGCGTTGCGGGTGAACCGCTGCCGGTCGCGCAGGTTCTCGTCCAGCATCGCCTCGATCTCGGCGAGCGAGTTCGCCATCATGCGGCGCTGGCCGATGCCGTCGATGTCGGTGGGGTGCTGCGCGTGCGGCAGCCACTTCGCCCACTCCCACAACTGCTTCGTGCGGCCCGCGCTGACGACCGCGATCAGCAGGTCGTCGGGGGCGTGGAACGTGACGAGCTGGGCGATGAGGGCGCGGGCGAGGTCGCGGCGGTCCTCGATGTCGCCGAGCAGGCCGACCGCGGCGAAACCGCGCAGCGCGATGGAGATCGGCAGGTCGGGCACGAGCGAGTGGGCGCGCACGAACCGGCGCAGGGCCAGCGTCGCGATCGGCTCGAGCTCCTCGACCGGACCGGTCTGCGGCGGCACCAGGCGGGTGGCGAGGCGCTGCGAGCCCCGTCCCGCACGCAGGTGGCAGAAGTCGGGGTCGTTCTGGCGGCGTTCCCACATGCGCCGGGTGGTGGCGAGCGACCACAGCATCTGCGGGTCCGGGTGCACCCACTCGCGTTCGGCGCGCTGTTCGTCGGCGGCCTCGCGGGCGCGGTCGCGCATCTGGCCGAGGTACCGCAGGTAGTCCTTGCGGTCCTCGTTCATCTCGGCTTTCTTCTGGCCCTTGCCGGAGCCCATGCCTCCCGCCATCATGCCGATGGTCGAGATCATCATCATGCCGGGCATGATCATGGCCGCCGGCTGCTTGTTGGAGTACGTGAACATCATTGCCATCATGCCCACGGACGCCAGGATCATGACGACGGGCATCGCCTTCATCATGATGTTGCCGGGGATGATCCGGGGGACCTCGGGTGGCGGCTCGAGGTGGACCTCGCCGCCGGGAGGCCGGGGAGCAGCAAGGCGTGCCGTTCGCTTGAACTGCAGCGTGCTCAACTGACAGGCACCTCTTCGACTCTCGTTACGCCACCAGTAGCAACCGACACTATTGCGCATCTGCGCGCGCCACGAAGGTGGGTCTGGAAAAAACCCAGTCGAACGTGTTCTGCGAACAACACGTGCAGAGGGTGCCGGTGCGGCCATACTAGGGCTGCCCGGCGACCGTCCGAGTGGACCAATAAGGTCGGGCCAGAGTTGTAAGTGCTGATCTGACTTAGGGGGCCCTGGTGGCGACCGGTACGACGGTGTTCAGCCGTGTCACGGTGGTGGCACCTCGAACGCGTATCGACGTCGCGCTGCCTGCCGACGTGGCGGTGGCCGATCTCCTGCCGATGCTGCTGGACATGGCGAGAGAGGCCACTCCGGACGGCGGTGTCCGGCACGGCGGCTGGTGCCTCGCCAAGCTCGGCGACAACCCGCTCGACCCGGCGCGCACGCTGGCGTCGCTCGGCGTCGTCGACGGTGAACTGCTGCAGTTGCGGCGCCGCAACGAAAACCCGCCGCCGCCGCTGTACGATGACGTCGTCGACGCGATCGCGGAGTCCGACCCGGACTCGTTCCGGCCGTGGACCAAGGAGACGGCGCAGAAGTTCGGCCACCTGGCCGGCACGCTCGCGCTGATCGCCGCCGCGGTGGCGCTGTTCCTGTCCGGCCCGATCACGGCCGGAGACAAGGGCAGCGGGCTCGCCGCCGCCATCACCGCCGGAGTCGCGGCCATCGCCGCGCTGGCCACCGGCGCGACCATCGCGCGGGCGTACCGGGCGGCGTCGACGGGTGTGCTGATCGCCGCGTGCGGTTCGCTGCCGATGGCGTTCGTCGCGGGCTTCCACGCGGTCCCCGGCGTCGGGTTCAACCCGAAGATGCTGCTCGCGTCGGCCCTCATGATGATCTTCGCGTGGGGCGGCATCCTGCTGATCGGGCACGGCATCACGGTGTTCATCGCCGCGGCGACCAGCGGCACGATCGTGGCGCTGGCGTTCCTCGTCGCGACGTTCGTCGACCACCCGCTCGCCGGCGTGGCCGCCGCGACCGGCGCGGTGGCGCTCGCCGCGCTGTCGATGCTGCCCAGGCTCACGCTTCAGCTGGCCAAGATCCCGCCGCCCGTCGTGCCGACGAACGCCGAGGACCTCAAGGAGGACACCGGTTTCCCGGAGTTCGCCGTGATCGAGCGGCGCACCGCGATCGCGCACGAGTACCTGACCGGCATGATCATCGGAACGGGTGTCGTGGCCGCGCTGGCCGCGATCGTCGCCGCGTCCGCCAACACGATCTGGGGCCCGATCTACGGCGTCGTCGTCGCCGTCGTGCTGATGATGCGCGGCCGGGCGTACGCGAACGGCGCGCAGGCCGTGGCGCTGCTGTCCACCGGCATGTTCGCCAGCGCCGGCATCCTGCTCGGCTGGCTCATCAGCTCCGACGAGTTCAACCGCATCGTCTTCGTGTTCGGCACGCTGCTGATCCTCGGCGCGGGCGCGCTGGTGCTCGGCGTGGTCTTCCCCGGCCAGCGGTTCTCGCCGCCGTTGCGCCGCACCGTCGACATCATCGAGGCGGTCCTCATCGCCGCGGTCGTGCCGCTGGCGCTGGCCGTGATGGAGCTGTACTCGGTGTTCCGGGGGCTGATCACGCTGTGAGGACCGGCATCAGGCGCACCACGGCGGCAGCGACCGCCGGACTGCTGCTGCTGACGGGGGCGTTGCCGCACGCCTCCGCTCAGCCGTCGTCCACCTCGTCCGCGGCCAAGCCCTCCAACTCGGTTCCGCCGGACCTGCCGCCGAACACCGATCCGCCCAAGGACGAGGGGAAGCCGGACGTCGGCTACACGCGCACCTCCAAGGCGTGCGTGGAGTCCGACACCAAGAACGAGCTGATCAAGTACATGCCGTGGGGCCAGGTCTACCTGAACCTGCAGCAGGCACACAGCTTCGCCACCGGCAAGGGTGTCAAGATCGCGATCATCGACACCGGCGTCGACCCGCGCAACCCGCGCTTCGGCAACCGCGTGATCCCCACCGGCGAGTACGTCGACCAGTCCGGTGGCAAGAACGGCACGGACGACTGCGACGGCCACGGCACCGAGGTCGCGGGCGTCGCGGCGGCGAACAAGACCGAGGGCGACTTCATCGGCGCCGCACCGGAAGCGGAGATCCTGGCGATCCGCCAGACCAGTGACCGGTACGAGTACAAGGGCCAGGGCGAGCAGCGCAACTCCGCCGGCAAGGTGGGCACCCTGGCCCAGGCCATCGTCCGCGCGGCGAGCAAGGGCGCCAAGGTCATCAACATCTCGCTGACGAACTGCAGCGCCCCCAAGCTCTTCAGCGACGACGACCGGAAGCTGCAGGCCGCGATCAGGTGGGCGGTCGACGTCCAGGACGTGGTGATCGTCACGGCCGCGGGCAACCTCAGCACCGAGGCGGGCTGCCCGAAGCAGAACGACAACCTGGACCCCAGCAACGTCAACGTGATCTCGTCGCCGGCGTGGTTCGCAGGCGACGTGCTGTCGGTGGCGTCGATCGCCCGCTCCGGCGCGGTCTCGTCGTTCAGCGTCTGGGGCCCGTGGGTCAGCATCGCCGCGCCGGGTGAGGAGATCATCTCGGTCGACCCCAAGGGCACCGGCCTGACGAACTCGAACGTGACCGCGCAGGCCGCGAGCGACATCAAGGGCACCAGCTTCGCCTCGCCGTACGTGGCAGGCATCACCGCGCTGGTGCGCCAGCGGTTCCCGGATCTCAGCGCACGCCAGGTGATGGACCGCCTGAAGGCCACCGCGCTGCATCCCGGCAACGTGTCCGGACGGGACAACAAGGTCGGCTACGGCATGATCAACCCGGTGGCCGCGCTGACCGCGGTTCTCCCCGCTGAGGCCAAGGGTTTCCAGAAGCCGCAGCCGAAGGAGATGAACACGACCGTCACGCCGCCGCCCGGCACCGACTGGCCGCCGATCGTCGTGGCGCTGTCGGGCATCGGCATCGGCGGCGCGCTGCTGATGCTGACGTTGTTCGTGCGCAACTCGCTGAACCGCAGGCGCGGCCGCCCGGCGTAGTCCGCAGAGCCGCAGACGATCAGGGCTCCTTCTTCCAAGAGGTGGAGGAAGGAGCCCTGATCGCATTTGCAGCTAGTCCTCGCCGATCGTCTGCGGGGCGGCCTTCTTCGGCTTGCCGAGCAGGTCGTCGATCGAACCGGTGAGCCGTTGCCGCGGCTTGTGCTCCTTGTCGCCGCCCTGCTGGCCACCCTGCCCGCCCATCATGCCGCCCATCGGCATGCCACCCGCCATACCGCCGGGCGCACCCCCAGGACGTCCACCAGCGGCCGCGGCGGCCGGGGCCGCCCCCGCACCCCTCTCCGGAGGCGGAGGCTGCTCAGCAACGCCGGTGGCGCCGCCGAACTGCATCTGCTGCGGCGGCGCGGCGTACGCGGCAGGCGCACCGACCGAGCCGACGCCACCCGCACCACCACCGCCCGCCGGCGGAACTCCGACCTTGCTCGCGGTGGCCGTGCCGGACGCCTTGGCGGGTTCGGGTTCGGGTGCGGGCTTCGGTTCCGGCTTGGGCGGCGCGCTGTAGGTCCAGTCCTTGTCGGGGTACCGGTGCTCCATCCGCACGGCGCCGAAGTTGCCGCCGTCGCCGGAAACCCCGTCGCACAGCTTGAGAAACGCCTCCAGCACCTGCCGTGCCGAGTCGTGCAGTTCGCGGACCGGGTCCTTGAGCTCCTCGATGTGCTTGATCGCGCGCTGGTCGCCCTCCACGGGCAGTGCCGCCGTGCCGGACACCGAGTCGGCGGCGTCGGCGAGCACGTGCGCCATGTCCTGCACGATGTCGCGCACCGCGTCGGCGGTCTCCTCCAGCGCATCCGCCATGGCGCTCATCGCGTCGGACATGTCGCCGCCCGCGAGCCCCACCTTGCGCATGTGGTCCATGAACGCGTCGGCGTCCTTGCCCTCCCACCGCGCGTCGAGGCCACCGAGCGGTGCCGCGATGTGCTTGGTGACCGCCTCGGTCACCTTCGCGGCCTTGCGCCAGCGCTCGGCTTCCTCGCGCAGGTCGTTCCAGTCGCCCACGAGCGGGTCGAAGAAGTCGTGCACGAGGTCCACGACACCGAGCTTGCGACTGACCCGCGAGAGGTAGTCGAGCTCGGGACCGACCTCGGCCGCGATCTGCCTGCCGTCCTTGGCCACCACAGCTCCCCCTACCGCCGGTCGGCGTTCTTGATGAGCTGCAGGGCTTCTTGGTCGTGATGCCCGTGCTGCGCGGCGACGGCGTGCAGGCCCTTGGCGGCCGCGTCGAGCGTGTCGCAGGCGCGGGCGAGCTGCGAGTTGAGCAGCTCGGCCGCACGCGCGTAGCCCTGGGCCGTCCCCAGCGTTGCGCCGATCTCGCCGAACGACTGGGGGCGCAGCGGGGACACCTTCATGGCGTCCCGCACCCGCCGAAGATCGTCCGTCGTGCCGTCGATCCGGTCGGCGTACTGCTCCAGCCACTCCGGATCGACGGAGATGCGACCGGCCACGACTGTCCCCCTAAGACACTTCCGAGTGCATTTGTCGTGAATCCGACGATGAGGCACCCAGAACGGTTCCGCTACTTCTGGGTCGCCTGCGGATCCTTGATCTGGCCCTTCTGGGCCGGGGTGATCGCGTCGTAGCTGCGGTTCGCCTCGTTCTTGTTGAGCTGCGGGCCCATCGGCAGCAGGCTCAGGATCTGGTTCGGCGCCGGCGGGAAGGTGCCCTCCAGCCCCAGTGCCGCCGCGGTGCCGGCGTCCGGGATGCCGTAGCGGACGCCGCGACCGGTGACGATCTGCACCGGACCCGTGCCGTAGTCGCCGAGGCTCTGGCTGGCCCGCACGACCGCCTGCTTGCCGGGCAGCATCATGAACTCGTCGATGATCTCGCCGGCCGCGCCGGGCGTGTTCAGCTCGACCCCGGACATCTCCTTCGGACCGGGCAGCTTGGAGCCGATCGTCACCGAGATGTGCTCGGCCTTGTTGTCCGCGGTGTAGTTCTCGGCCTTCCAGCCCAGGCACACGACGGTGTTGTTGGCGTTCGCCTCGAGCGTGGTCGGGATCTTGGCCGGGTAGGAGCCGAGCGTGAGCGGGTTCTTCGGGTCCTTGTGGTCCGTGACCGCGTTCGGCGTGACCTTGATCGCCTGGTTGTTGTTCGCGTACGACCAGCGCAGCAGGTCGCCGACGGTCTCGTCGACGGTCTGGAAACCGTCTTCCAGCGCCACCAGGAACTCGTCGCCGGCCTGCCGCTCGACCCGGACGACGTCACCGATGTTGACCTTCGTCTCGGTGACGTAGGTCGCCGGCTTGCCCTGGTTGGCGATCACCGGCGCGGTCAGCGGGGCGACCTCGGGGATCGCGTTCAGCAGCGCCGTGCTGATCGCCCGCGGCTGCTTGTTCTTGATCTTCAGCGCGTTCAGCACCTTGTCGTTCTTCAGGTCCACCTCGGCGCGGACCGTCGACGACGAGATGTCCTTGAGCTGCTGCGGCTTGCGGTAGATCAGGTACGCCTTCTTCGCGCCCGTGCGCTGCTGCACCAGCACGGCCTCGTCGCCCACTTCCTGGTTGCCGCCGCTCACGCCCGCGATCACGGTCGTCTTGATCTGGTTCTCCGCCGCCTGGTTCTCGCGGAACTTGTCCAGCAGGAGGGTGTCGCAGACCGACCACTGCGCGTCGATGCGGAGGTCCGCCTTGGGCAGCACGTCCGGCGCGTCCGGCAGACCGGTGAGCCTGCCGCGCGGCAGTCCCGCCAGCGTCGCCTCGCTCACGAGCTTCGGCTCGCCGCCCGCGACCTGGCTCTGCCCGCTGTTCGCGGTGCCGCCCGGCGCGTCACCGCCACCGGACTGCTGGTCGGGATTGTTGCGGGAGTACCAGAGCAGCCGGGCCGACGCCAGGTTCGTCATCGGGATCAGGCGCCTGGGCGAGGCGTCGACCACGTAGACCTGACCGGTCTCCTTGCTGATGGCGATCTGCGTGCTGTCGTCCAGCCGCGGTGCCGGGCTGAACACCCCGTACACGAGGAAGCCGAGCAGACCGGCAACGCCCAGGACCACACCGACCGCTGTCGCGCGAGAGTGGCTGCGCATCGGGTCGTGCAGCATCACCGCGTCTCTGCGGACCAGTGCGGACTGCATCCGCCGCAGGACGAATTGGTAGGCCTCGACGTGTGACTTGGTGGTGGGTGTTGATGCCATTCTCGGCTCGCTGCTCTCCCAGTCGCGGTACGGTTCGGCAGGATAGCCGGACGCAGGTTGCTCCGTGGGCCGGTTCGCCAAGCCCACCGACCATCGAGGGGAAAGAGACCACAACGGATGTCCGTGACCACTCCACATCCGCCCCGGCCGAACCCAGGGATGGCACGGCCGCAGGGACCTGGTGTTCCTGGCCAGCAGGCACCTGTGCCTCCGCGTCCCGTCGGGCGTGTCCGGCGCAGAGGTGCCGGAGTCAGCCTCGGCTCTCTGCCCGTCTCGAACGTAGTCACGATCGAGATCGGTCTCGCCATCGCACTCCTCGTTCTCACCCTCATGGGCGTGAAGACCTCCGGCGGCGCCCTCAACGTCGTGTCGGTGTCGATCGCCGGCGGTGTGCTTCTCATCGCACTGATCCTCGCGTTCACCCGATCGCGTGGTCGCTGGCTGACCCAGTGGATCGGTGTCCGGCTCCGCTACAACTTCCGCTCGCACAGCCGCACCGCGAAGCGCGTCGAGCCGCAGGAGTCCAAGCCCGGTGACGACGAGATGCAGGTGCTCGGCCCGGAGGACCCGCGCGTCGCGCTGCTGCGGCTCGCGATCCCGGACCTGGTGATCGCGAAGGGCGTCGACCACGAACGCCGTCCGCTCGCGCTGTCGTGGCACGACGGCGTGTGGACGGCCGTGCTGCTGGTCGACCCGACCCCGCCGCTGATCTCCGAGGTCGGCTCCGCCCGGTCGCTCCCGCTCGGCGCGCTGGCGCCGTGCCTGGAGGACCGCGGTGTCGTCCTCGACGCGATCACCGTGATCTGGCACTGCTACCCCGGCAGCGCGGCACTTCCGCCGAACTCGCCCGCGATCAACTCGTACATGGAGGTGCTCGGCCCGCTGCCCGCGGCCGCCCGGCGCACCACGTGGATCACGGTGCGGCTCGACCCGCGCCGCTGCGGTGAGGCGATCCGGGAGCGCGGCGGCGGCGTCGTCGGCGCACATCGCGCGTTGATCGGCGCGTTGTCCCGTGTCCGCAACGCTTTGGAGTCCGCGGGCGTCACGATCCGCCCGCTCGACTCGGACGAACTGCTGCGCGCGGCGATCTCGTCCGCCGAGCTGACCGCCGCCGTCGGCAACACGAATCCCGTGTCGTTGCGCGAAAAGTGGTCGGGCGTCACCGCGGGTGGCGTCGGTCACGCGAGCTACGCGATCACCGGCTGGCCGTCGAAGGGCTTGAAGGGCAACCTGAACGCGCTCACGGGCGTGCGCGCGCTGTCCTCGACCCTGGCGATGTCGATCTCACCGTCCCGTGAGGACGGCCAGGTCTCGCTGCGTGGCCTGGTGCGGGTGAGCGCCCGCACGCCGAACGAGCTCGACCGCGCGGAGGACCAGTTGTCGAAGCTGGGTGACAAGCTCGACATCACGCTGACCCCGTTGCGGGGCATGCAGCTCGCCGGCCTGGCCGCGACGCTGCCGCTGGGAGGTGTGGCATGAGCTCGTCCCGTCTGCTCGACTCACGCGGCCGCGGCTCGGTGGCCCCGGAGTTCCTGGTGTCGCCGAACATGCTCGACCTGGTCAGCCCGAGCGGCGACCGCGGCGGCATGATGCTCGGTCAGGGCACCAAGGGCGAACCGCTCACCGTGTCCGTGCTGCGTCCCACCCCGACCCGCATGGTGGTCGTCGGCGGTCTGTACCTGGCCCGCCAGATCGCGTTGAGGGCCATGGCCACCGGCGCGTGGATCATCATCGCCACGGGCCGGCCCCAGGCCTGGCAACCGGTCGTGCGCGCAGCGGGCCAGGGCCCGGACGGCCGCCCGTCTCAGCTGGTGCAGCTGCGCCGCCTCTCCCCGGCGGACCTGCCGCGCCCGACCGAGGACATGCCGTTGCTCGTGATCCACGACGGCGGCCACGTCCCGCAGGAACTGTTCCCGCCGCGCGCACCGTGGCAGACCACGATGTACGTGCTGCCGTACCTGCACCCGCAGGCCTCGTCCACGGCGAACAACGCGGATCTCGTGCTGCTGCAACGGCTCCCGATGGGCCAGGCCCAGCTGGCGGGCCAGATGTGGCGCCTGCGCCCGCAGATGTTCCAGCAGCTGACCCAGCTGAAGGACGACCAGGTCATCGCGATGGGCCAGGACATGTGGGCACACCTGCGCCTGTACACCACCCCGGCCGAACAGCAGATCCTCGGCGCAGTCCGGCGCGGCGATTGAGACGCTCGGCGAAATAGACGAAACTTGCGCCCCGAACGGTGAACCGTTCGGGGCGCAATTGCGTTGTCCATAGCTCAGCGGAACCAACTAATTCACAGGACCCGCAAATCTGTTGATTCGCCATTCGAAGGTAGTTCCGCAGACCTTCTTGTGCGAAATCCGTCTACGCCACTAAGAAAACTCTCACCTGCACGATCCTTCGACGAGGGAGCACGCTGCTATGGGTGAATCGTGGGTCAGACGAGCGGCAGGGATCGGACTGGTGGCGAGCACCGCGCTCGTCCTGTCGTCCGTCTCCGCCACCGCTGCGCCCGAGGGGGTGATTCGTAACCTCGGTGCGTCGAACGCGATCAAGGACAGCTACATCGTCGTGCTGAAGGACATCGGCGCGAGCAGTGTGGAGAACCTCAGCGCCAAGTACAGCGCAAAGGTGACGCACACCTACAAGTCCGCGCTGCACGGCTTCTCCGCGCAGATGTCCGAAACCCAGGCCAAGCACCTGGCAGCAGACCCGTCCGTCGCCTACGTCGAGCAGGACGGCGAAGTCCACCTCACCGACACGCAGTCCCCGACCCCGTCGTGGGGCCTGGACCGCATCGACCAGAGCGCACTCCCCCTGGACAACAGCTACACCTACCCGAACCGAGGCGCAGGCGTCACCGCCTACATCATCGACACGGGCATCCGCTTCTCCCACAGCGACTTCGGCGGCCGTGCCGTCTCCGGCCGCGACACCGTGGACAACGACGACGACGCCACCGACTGCAACGGCCACGGCACACATGTCTCGGGCACCGTCGGCGGCACGAAGTACGGCGTCGCCAAGGACGTGAAACTGGTGGGCGTCCGAGTCCTGAACTGCAGCGGCTCCGGCACCTTCGCAGGCGTCATCGCCGGCATCGACTGGGTGACCGACCAGGTCACCAACAACCCGGCCAACAAGCCCGCGGTGGCCAACATGTCCCTGGGCGGCGGCGCCAACGACACAGTGGACGCGGCCGTGAAGCGCTCCATCGCAGCAGGCGTGACCTACGGCCTGGCCGCGGGCAACGACAGCGGCGGCAACGCCTGCAACACCTCCCCGGCCCGCACCCCCGAAGCCATCACCGTCGGCTCGACCGACCGCACCGACTCCCGCTCGTCCTTCTCGAACATCGGCACCTGCCTGGACATCTTCGCCCCCGGCCGCGACATCACCAGCGCCTGGCTGACCGACGACAACGCCACCAACACCATCAGCGGCACCTCGATGGCCACACCTCACGTAGTAGGTGCGGCAGCGGTGTTCCTCGGCTCGTCCCCGACGGCAACCCCGCAACAGGTCCGCGACGCCCTGGTGGACAACGCCACGTCCGACGTCGTCACCAACCCGGGCACCGGCTCCCCGAACAAGCTCCTGCACATCACCGGCACCGCCCCGGGCAACCCACCGGGCCAGTGCCCGGCCGTCACGAACAGCACCCGCACCGACATCCCCGACGCCGACACCGTGACCTCGTCCATCACGATCGCCGACTGCAACGGCAAAGCAAGCGCCACAGGCACCGTGAAGGTGGCCATCAAGCACACCTACCGAGGCGACCTGGAACTGGCCCTGATCGCCCCGTCAGGCGCCGTCAAACTGCTGAAGGTCCCCAACGGCAGCGACAGCGCAGACGACATCAACGCCACCTACAACGTGAACGTCTCCACCGAGAACGCAAACGGCATCTGGAAGCTCCGCATCCACGACTACTACCGCCAGGACACGGGCTACCTGGACTCGTGGACGCTGGACATCTAGCTCACAGACAACCATCCCACCCCTCGGAGCCCCCCGGTCCCCCGCCGGGGGCTCCTCCCTTTCCAAACGGAGCGGAAGGCGAAGTCAGGACAGGGTCCGAACCTTCCGAGTGGCCTCAGCCCGAGCCGCCAACTCCGAATCCCCAGGAAAATCGACCCGAACCAGGCACAACCCATGAGCGGGGGCCACAGTCACCCCGCTGGCACGCCCACTCAACGACAACAACGACGAAGGCCACTCAACGCCCTTGCGCCCTTCCCCGACCGCCAGCAACGCCCCGACCAGCGACCGAACCATCGAGTGGCAAAACGCATCAGCAGACACGAACGCGGTGATCACGCCGTCATCGGCAGATCGAACCAGCTCAAGCCGCTGCAACTCGCGAATCGTCGTGGCCCCGTCCCGCCGCTTGCAGAACGCACAGAAGTCGTGCTCCCCCAACAACAGCTCAGCCGCGGCATTCATGGCGGAAACATCCAGCGGCCGAGGCCAGGCCAGGGTGTCCAGCCGCCGCAACGGATGCGCCCCGAAATCGGCATCAGCAACCCGGTACTCGTAGTGCCGCCGCAACGCCGAGAACCGCGCGTCGAAGGCAGCAGGCACCACCCGAGCCGAAAACACCCGCACGTCCGACGGCAACGCGCGAGCCAGCCGCTTGGGCAGCGCAGCGACGTCCACAGTGGACGGCAGATCGGCGTGGGCGACCTGACCGGAGGCGTGCACCCCGGCATCGGTTCGCCCAGCCACGGTCAGCACGACGTCCTCGCGCAACACCATCGACAGGGTGTCCTCAAGCACCCCGCACACCGTGCGGCGCGAAGGCTGACGGGCCCACCCGGAGAACTCGGTGCCGTCGTACCCCAGGTCGAACCGCACACGAACGAGCCCGCCGTCCCCGGAAGCGGGAACGACGGGCTCGTCAGCAGACGTACTGCTCAGGACTTGTCCTTCTCAGCGGACTCGTCGGCAGCAGCCTCTTCAGCCTCGACGGCCTCAGCGGTCGGCTCACCGTCAACCTCGACGGCGTCCTCGGCCTTGGTCTCCTCGGCGTCCGCCTCGACGACAGCGGCCTCGGCCGGCTTCTCGTCCTTGGCGAACTTGGTCTTGCGCGCAGCCTCGGCCTCGGTGGAGACGAGCTTCTGCTGCACCAGCTCGATGATGGCCATGGGGGCGTTGTCGCCCTTGCGCGCCAGCGTCTTGGTGATGCGGGTGTAGCCACCGGAACGGTCGCTGAAGAACGGACCGATCTCGGCGATCAGCTTGTGCACGACGTCCTTGTCGCGGATCACCTTCATGATCTCGCGGCGGTTGTGCAGGTCACCGACCTTGGCCTTGCTGATCAGCTTCTCGGCGTACGGACGCAGCCGCTTCGCCTTCGCCTCAGTGGTCTTGATCCGGCCGTGCTGGAACAGCGCCGTCGCCAGGTTGGCGAGCAGCAGCCGCTCGTGCGCCGGAGACCCACCGAGCCGGGGGCCCTTGGTAGGGGTGGGCATCGCTTACTCCTGTAACTGTTGCGATCCTCTAGCTCTGAATCAGAGCGTCAGAGCTGCTCGGTCTCCGCGTAGTCCTGGCCGTCGTCGTGCGGGTCCAGGCCGGCACCGGCACCCCAACCCGTGTCACCGGGGTGGTAGTCCGACGCGGCGGCGGACGGGTCGAACCCAGGAGGCGAGTCCTTCAGGGCGAGGCCGAGGCCGACGAGCTTCATCTTGACCTCGTCGATCGACTTCGCACCGAAGTTGCGGATGTCCAGCAGGTCCGCCTCGCTGCGCGACACGAGCTCGCCGACGGTGTGGATGCCTTCCCGCTTCAAGCAGTTGTAGGAGCGGACCGTGAGGTCCAGGTCCTCGATAGGCATCGCGAACGCGGCGATGGTGTCGGCCTCGGCCGGCGACGGGCCGATCTCGATGCCCTCGGCGTCGATGTTCAGCTCGCGAGCGAGGCCGAACAGCTCAACCAGGGTCTTACCCGCGGAGGCAACCGCGTCCCTCGGAGTGATCGAGGGCTTGGTCTCCACGTCGAGGATCAGCTTGTCGAAGTCCGTGCGCTGCTCGACACGAGTCGCCTCGACCTTGTACGTCACCTTGAGAACCGGCGAGTAGATCGAGTCGACCGGGATGCGGCCGATCTCGGCGCCGGCCTGCTTGTTCTGAACCGCGGGGACGTAGCCGCGACCGCGCTCGACGACGAGCTCGATCTCCAGCTTGCCCTTGCCGTTCAGGGTCGCGATGTGCAGGTCGGGGTTGTGCACGGTGACACCGGCCGGAGGCACGATGTCGCCCGCGGTCACCACACCGGGGCCCTGCTTGCGCAGGTACATGGTCACCGGCTCGTCCTCCTCGGACGAGACGACGAGCTCCTTCAGGTTCAGGATGACGTCGGTGACGTCCTCCTTCACCCCGGGAACCGTGGTGAACTCGTGCAGCACGCCGTCGATGCGGATGCTCGTGACAGCAGCACCGGGGATCGACGAGAGCAGCGTGCGGCGGATCGAGTTGCCGAGCGTGTAACCGAAGCCCGGCTCCAGCGGTTCGATGACGAACCGGGAACGGGTCTCGGAGACCGCTTCCTCGCCGAGCGAGGGGCGCTGGGAAATCAGCACTGGGTTCAACCTTTCTACAACGACGCCCGCTATTTGACGCCGTCACGACGCCGGTGCGGAGACCGGCAAACGCACTCGGCACACCCTTCGCGCCGATGCGGGACCCGACCCGAGCCACTGTCCGCAGTGTTTGATCACTTTGGAGACAGTGGCTCGGAGAGGATCACTTCGAGTAGAGCTCGACGATGAGCTGCTCGGTGACAGGCGTGTCGATCTGCGCGCGCTCGGGCAGCTGGTGCACGAGGATGCGCAGGTTCGACGGAACGACCTGCAGCCAAGCGGGGATCGGGCGGTCACCGAAGGACGCGCGAGCGGCCTCGAAGGGCAGCGTCGGCATGGACTTCGGCTTCACGTCGATGATGTCGAACTTCGACACCTGGTAGCTCGGGATGTTCACCTTGTGGCCGTTGACCAGGAAGTGCCCGTGGCTGACCAGCTGGCGAGCCTGGCGACGCGTGCGGGCGAGGCCCGCGCGGTACACCACGTTGTCGAGGCGGGCCTCGAGGATCTGGAGCAGGTTCTCACCGGTCTTGCCCGGGCGACGAACCGCTTCCTTGTAGTAGCGGACGAACTGCTTCTCGAGCACGCCGTAGGTGTAGCGAGCCTTCTGCTTCTCCTGGAGCTGCAGCAGGTACTCGGACTCCTTGACCCGGCCGCGGCCGTGCTGGCCGGGCGGGTACGGACGGCGCTCGAACGCCTGGTCCCCACCAACGAGGTCGACCTTCAGGCGGCGCGAGATACGCGTCGCAGGTCCCGTGTAACGAGCCATTTGTGCTTACTCCTCCCCGTGCCTCAGACCCGGCGCCGCTTGGGCGGGCGGCAGCCGTTGTGGGGCTGCGGGGTCACGTCCTGGATGGTGCCGACCTCGAGACCGGCGGCCTGCAGCGAACGGATCGCGGTCTCACGGCCGGAGCCGGGACCCTTCACGAACACGTCCACCTTGCGCATGCCGTGCTCGGCGGCCTTGCGGGCGGCGTTCTCGGCGGCCATCTGCGCCGCGAACGGCGTGGACTTGCGCGAGCCCTTGAAACCCACGTGGCCGGCGGACGCCCAGCTGATCACGTTGCCCATCGGGTCCGTGATGGACACGATGGTGTTGTTGAACGTGCTCTTGATGTGCGCCTGGCCGTGCGAGACGTTCTTCTTTTCCTTGCGCCGGATCTTCTTGACCCCGGCGCCCTGACGGGACTTCGGTGGCAAAACGAGCTCCTAAGTTGAGGGCAGTAGACGCGAGGTCTTACTTCTTGCCGGCCTTCTTCTTGCCGGCCACGGTCTTCTTCGGACCCTTGCGGGTGCGGGCGTTCGTCTTCGTGCGCTGACCGCGAACGGGCAGGCCGCGACGGTGCCGAAGACCCTCGTAGCAACCGATCTCCATCTTGCGACGGATGTCGGCCGCGACCTCACGGCGAAGGTCACCCTCGACCTTGTAGTTCGTCTCGATGTGGTCCCGCAGCTTGGCGAGGTCGTCGTCCGTCAGATCCTTGACCCGGAGGTCCGGGGAGATCTGGGTGGCGGCGAGCAGCTCCTTGGAGCGCGTACGACCGATGCCGAAGATGTAGGTGAGCGCGATCTCCATCCGCTTCTCGCGGGGGAGGTCGACGCCAGCGAGTCGTGCCATGTGGCGGTTAACTCCTGTCGATTACTTCCAGGTCTGCTCCTCGCCCAGTTCCGGTGACTGACTCGCTGTGTCGTTTTCCGGCTGCTCTCACAGCCGGTGTCCCGGCCCCGGCCTGGAATCCGGGGGTGTCCGCACGCTTGAAGCCCTGCGTGCGGCAGGTGCGAGGAGTTTCTCGTTACTGCGTCATCGATGATCTCGACGAGCGCGTGGTGGGACTGCTCAGCCCTGACGCTGCTTGTGGCGCAGGTTCTCGCAGATCACCATGACCCGGCCGTGACGGCGGATCACCTTGCACTTGTCGCAGATCTTCTTGACGCTCGGCTGGACCTTCACGCCTGAGATCTCCTGCTATTGGAGGTCACTTGTAGCGGTAGACGATGCGCCCGCGGGACAGGTCGTAGGGCGAGAGCTCCACGACAACCCGGTCCTCAGGGAGGATGCGGATGTAGTGCTGTCGCATCTTGCCGCTGATGTGTGCGAGCACCTTGTGACCGTTCTCCAACTCGACGCGGAACATCGCGTTGGGAAGCGGTTCGACTACGCGGCCCTCGACCTCAATGGCCCCGTCCTTCTTGCCCATGTCCTCCGCGTTTCGTGACGGTGGTAATAACCTTCGGACGCGTTCCAGCCCGGCTCGATCTCACCTCGAAGGGCATGACTGAACCGGCGCGACGGATGCGCCACCTGACCAGTGTACGCAGTTCACTCCGGCAACCCAAATCGGGCCCTGTCTGGACCGTCACCCGGCCGCGCGTACCTCGCCAGCACGAGCCTGAGCTTGCCGATCTCGTTGATCTCCGACTCGTGCCTGCCGAGCACGGACTTGAGCGTGCGCACCCGCTGAGCTGCGACGGAGCCGCCGTAGCCGGTGTCGTCGGAGCACCGCTGAGCCGCGTTGTCGAGCGCGACGTCGCCGGATCCGACGCCGTAGCTCTCCAGGTTCGGGTCGCCGGACCCGCGCTGGGTGAACCCCGCCCGGTCGAGGCAGTGCAGCAACATCACCGAGACCGACCGCGTGTACGCGGCCTCCGGCCCGGATTTCAGCACCGCGTCCCACTCGTGGACGACGGTGTCGTGCAACGCCGTGATGCGACTCACGGCCTCGATGTACTCATTTCCGGCAGCCGCTCGGGCCTGCCCTCCACAGCCGCCGTCGACCGGTGTCGGCGGGCTGACGAAGTTCGGCCGAAGGACCCGCACGTCACCGAACGGCGGCTGGCAGTGCTCGACCGAGGCGATGGTGTCGGCCAGGAAGATCCGGTCGGCGATCTTCTCCGGCGGGACGTCCTGGTAGGTGTAGTCGGTGGCCGGCTTGGCAGCAGCGCAGCCTGAAGCGGAAATCAGAAGGGCGGACAGGACGAAACGGGTTACCCCCACAATGCCCCCAAGCATTGGACTCGCTCGTCACCCCCGACCATATCCGGCTTGACAAACGAAATAACCCCGCTCACCTCACGGCGAACGGGGTCGATTCCAAGCTTCGAGGACTACTGCTCTTCAGGCGCGGTGAGCACCC
>Ga0070710_10000336_pt1 | contig 22360 bp, 16 predicted proteins | sample LARL52metaG_FD_65454 | JGI IMG/M metagenome (GOLD analysis project Ga0070710, IMG submission 65454) | Corn, switchgrass and miscanthus rhizosphere microbial communities from Kellogg Biological Station, Michigan, USA - LAR L5-2 metaG | ecosystem: Host-associated > Plants > Roots > Rhizosphere ...
GCGGGGTCGGGGCTAGCAGAGCGCGGGGCAGCGGGGTCGGGGCTAGCGGAGCCCGCCGCTCCGGTCACATAGGCCTGGACGACCTCCCGGCCAGGCCGTGATCCGCAGTTGCGCACGCGGACCCGCAGTTGCGCGTCGGTGCCTGGTGCCAGGGTGCCCGCGGGGCCGCTGAGCCACTCGTAGTTCCAGGTGGTGTAGCCCAGGCCATGGCCGAACGGGAACATCGGGGCAACGCCCGCCGCGTCGTAGCCGCGGTACCCGATGAGCAGCCCCTCGGCGTAGTCGAGGCGGCCGTCCCGCGGCTGCGCGTGCAGCACGGGGCAGTCGGCCTCGGCGGCCGGCAGGGTGACCGGCAGCCTGCCGCCCGGCTCGGCACGGCCGAGCAGCACGTCCGCGAGCGCCTCGCCGATCGCCTGGCCGGGCAGCCAGGCATAGATCACCGCGCCGACCTGGCCGGCCCACGGCATCAGCACCGGCATCCCGGCGTTGACGACCACGACCGTCCGCGGGCAGGCGGCGGCGACCCGCCGGACAAGCTCGTCCTGACGGCCGGGGAGGGCCAGGGTGTCCCGGTCGTAGCCCTCGCTCTCCGAGGTCTCCGCCGAGCCGACCACCACGACCACCACGTCCGCGTCCGCGGCGGCCGCCACCGCCTCGGCCATCAGCGTCTGCTCATCCGCGGAGGGAGTGACGCCCAGCCGCAGCGCGACCGGCCCCTGGCAGGCGGCCGCCGGGCGGAACTCCACGGTGACCATGGCATCCAGCCCGCCGGGCAGCGTGACCTGCCCGCGGATCTCGCCAGGGCGGGTCATGGTCTCGACCGGGTCGGCCGGGACCGGCGTCTCGCCCTGCGCGGCGACGGCCCCGTTCACGGTGATCGTGAGCCGTCCCACGCCTGAGGCGCCGAACAGGTAGGGGCCGTCGGCCTCCGGGCGGAAAGCGGCGCGGAGCCTGATGATGCCGCTCTCGCCCCAGCCCACGCCCGGCGGCAACCCGTCCCACCAGGCCAGCGCGGTCGCGGCGCGATGCTCGCTGGCGAACACCTCACCGCCGGGGGTGGCGAACTCCAGCCGCACGCCGGGCTCGCCGGTGACCGGATCGGTGACCGAGCGGCGGGGCGGCTCGGGGACGCCCTGCCAGGTCCAGCAGCCGGGTGCCGAGGTTACCGTGACCTCGCTGCCGAATGCTTCCCGCAGGGCCTGGACCGGCGCCGGGGCGGACGCCGGGATGACCCGGGCGCTGCCGCCGCCCTGGATCACCGGGTGCAGCGCGTTCGGGCCGATCACCGCGACCCGGTGGATGCCGTCCGGCGCGAGCGGCAGGACCGCGCCGTCGTTGTGCAGCAGCACGAGCGAGCCGGTCACGGCCCTGCGCAGCAGCGCGGCAGGGACCAGGTCCGGCGGCGCGGGCGGGCCGGCGCCGTTGCCCGCGGCCGCCTCGCTGAGCGCGCCCACCCGGCGGGCCACGCCGAGCAGCCGGGTCAGCTTGTCGTCCACCATTTCCTCGGGCACCTCGCCCGCCCGGACCGCGTCGGCCAGTGCCGGGCCCCAGTACCTGTTCGGCCCGGGCATGGCCAGGTCCAGCCCGCCCACGGCGGTGGGCACCGTGCTGCGGGTGGCGTCCCAGTCGGAGGTGACCGGGCCGGCGAAGCCCCATTCGCCCTTGAGCACCGCCCGCAGCAGCGTGGCGTGCTCGGTCATCCGGCTCCCGTTGACCACGTTGTACGCGGCCATGACCAGGGCGGCGCCGCCCTCCCGCACGGAAGCCTCGAACGGGACCAGGTACAGCTCACGGAGCACCTGCTCGGCGATGCGCGCGTCGTAGGTCCACCGCTCGGTTTCTGAGTCGTTGCCGACGTAGTGCTTCACCGTGGCCGCGACGCCGGCCGACTGGACGCCGGTTACGTAGGCGACGGCGATCCGCGCGGTCAGCTCGGGGTCCTCGGAGAAGCATTCGAAGCCCCGCCCGGCGAGCGGGGTGCGCATCAGGTTGATGGTCGGGGCCAGCAGGATGTCCACGCCCTTGCTGCGCGCCTCCGCGCCGAGGGCAGCGGCCACCTCGCGGACCAGTTCCGGATCCCATGTGGCGCCGAGTGCCGACGGGCAGGGCAGGCAGCTGGAGGGGTTGGCCTCGTCCAGGGTCGTGCCCCGCACCCCGGACGGGCCGTCCGAGGTGACCATGGGGCGCAGCCCGAGGGCGTCGCAACCCGGGATCCGCCAGCTGTCCGCGCCGGTCAGCAGCCGGACCTTGTCCTCAAGGGGGAGCGCAGCCAGCTGGCTGCGCTCCCCGGACATCTGAGTTGTCATCTGGTCAGGACTTCGGCTTCAGCTGCAGGACCGTGTACTCCAGGTAGGGGGTATTCGGCACCGGCGCCATGTAGGGGTTGCTCGCCGTCGGCCATCCCGTGTAGTTGCGGGAGGAATACTCGGCCCAGGCGCCCCCGTAGAGCAGCGGAATCACCGGGGCCTGGCTGGTCATGACCTGCTGCAGCTTGGTGATGGCAGCCGACTGCTCGGTGCTGTTGCCGGAGCTCTCGTACTGCTGCAGCGCCGCTTGGGCCTGCGAGTTGGAGAACCGGCCGAAGTCGGCCGTGGCCGGCTTGCCGACCGGGGCGGTCAGCCTGCTGTCCAGCCATCCGCTGTAGAACACATACGGCGTGGGGCCCTGGTTCGACCAGCGGATCGTGGTGTCGAAGGTGCCGTTGGTGACATCCCCGGCCCACACGGTCGGGTTGCCGATGCCATCCACCGTCACGTTGAACCCCAGCGAGTTGAGCTGCTTCGCGATGAGCTGGTCGGCGGTGTAGTAGTCGCTGTAGGGAATCGGGTCGGAGATCTTGAAGGCAAGGGTCTTGCCGTTCTTCGTCCACTTCCCGTTCGTCTTGGCCCAGCCATCGGCCTGCAGGATCGAGGCCACCTTGGCCGCGTCACTGGTCGCCGGGAGGTTGTTGGCCAGCGAAGGGTCCTGGTAGGCGCTCTGCGCTGGCAGCATCAGCCCGCCTGTGGAGGAGGCGGGCAGCTCGTAGCCGGTCTCCGCCTGCTGGGAGAGCTGCTGCCGGTCGATGCCGTACTCGATCGCCTGCCGCACCGCCGGGTCGTTCAGCGGTGCCTTGGTGGTGTTGACGAACAGCGACACCACGTTGTTGGCGTTGAAGTACGGCGCGCCAGCCAGCCACGTGTGGTTCTCCGGGCTCTTGGACAGGTAGTTGCCCTGGATGTCGGAGACGTAGTTGCCCGCCCAGTCGATCGACCCGCTCTGGATCGGGGGGACCAGGTTGGCGTTGGTGTTGTACGACGGGAAGTCGATCACCGGCACGTGCAGCGCGCTCTTGTCACGGTACAACGGGTTGATCTTGAGCGTGTAACCCTGCGGGGTGAACTTGTCCAGCATGTACGGGCCGGTCCCGACCGGGTTGGGGTCGGCGAACGTGACCGGGTTGGCCACCGAGGACCAGATGTGCTGCGGCTCGATGTAGACCTGGCCGATCAGGAACAGGTTGGCGTACTGCGGCGTGCTGAAGTTCAGCTGCACCGAGGTGGCGGACGGCGCCGAGGCGCTGGTGACGACCGGCGCCCCGGTGGTGAACAGCGCGGGGTGGGCCTTGACCATGTTGAAGGTGAACGCCACGTCGCTGGCGGTGAACGGCTTGCCGTCGTTCCACTTGACTCCGGAACGGATCGGGATCGTCAGCGTCTTGCCGCCGTTGGAGAAGGTCGGCTGGCCGGACGCCAGCATCGGGATCCCCGGCTGCGTCGGCTTCAGGTAGTTCCAGATGTAGAGCGGCTCGTTGTACAGGGCCACCGAATTGGTGAGGAAGCCGGTGGAGGTGGACGAGAGTGGGTTGAAGTTGTCGGTCATCGGCGAGAGGGGAGTGCTCTCGATGACCAGTGTCTGGCCGGTCTTGGTGTGCGAGGCACCCGAGGAACTCGATGAACTCGAACTGCCGCAGGCCGCGACGCCGAGCGCGAGGATGCCGGCGGCAACCACGCTCTTCAAGATTGTTTGTCGCATTGCTTAAACTCCGATGTACCCGGCCGGCTCGTCGCCGGCCTTGTTGTATACGACCGTGGTGGGTCCGTTTCAGGGGGGCGGGTGGTGGCCGGCCGGGGACCTTGGCCTGCCGTGGGCCGCCCATCGCTCGTGAAGGTGTTGCGCGGCGCGCTACGAGCGGCGCGCCCGCTAGCCGGTGTTCCGCTGCATCACGCCTCCTTTCCCTGGTCAGGCGTTATGCGAGAGGACACGAGGCGCCCCGCGCGCCCGGCCAGCGGGCGGGATTGTCCGCCGGTCAGGTCGGTCGCCTGCAGCCAGCAGGCGCTGACATGGCCGGTGGAGACCTCGAAATCCGGTGGCACCCGCTCGGCGCATACCGCCATGGCATGCGGGCACCGTGGATGGAAACGGCAGCCGCCGGGCGGGTTCACCAGGCTCGGTGGACTGCCGCGGTCGGCAAGGACGGGCGGCTCGGCCCGGTCGGGGTCCGGGGCCGCGCTGAGCAGCAGGCGGGTGTAGGGGTGGGCAGGCTGGTCCGTCACGGTGGCGGCCGGGCCCGACTCGACACGCTGCCCCGCGTACATCACCATGATCGAGTCCGCCAGGTACCTCGCCGAGGCGATGTCATGGGTGATGTAGAGGATCGCGAGATGACCGGCCCGCCGCAGGTCTGCCAGGAGATTGAGGATGCCGAGCCGGATGGAGACATCCAGCATCGAGACCGGCTCGTCGGCGAGCAGGATCCGGGGCCGGGCGGCGAGCGCCCGGGCGATGGCGACCCGCTGCCGCTGCCCACCGGACAGCTCATGCGGGTACTTGCGCATGAAGAGCTCGGGCGGGGTCAGGGAAACCCGGGCCAGCAGGTCGGCGACGGCCTCGTCCAGGGCGCGGCCACGGCGCGCCGTGCCGTGCACGATCAGCGGCCGGGACAGGTGGTAGTGCACGTCATGGACGGGGTTGAGGGAGGAGAACGGGTCCTGCAGGACCATCTGCACGTCGCGGGTGTAGGCGCGGCGGCCCCGGCTTGAGGCCGGCACAGGCTGTCCGTCAAGCAGGATCTGTCCCGTGGTCGGGGTGATCAGCCTGGCGAGCATCCGGGCGAGCGTGGACTTGCCCGAGCCGCTCTCACCGACCACGGCGGTGATGGCGTCGGCGGGCAGTGACAGCGAGACCTGCTCGACCGCGTACACCACGGGATGCCGGCCGGCCTGCCTGGCCAGCCCGGACCTGCCGCGCCGCCGCCGGGTCCCGTGCAGCTGGAAGTGCTTGGTCAGCTCGCGCGCTTCGAGCAGCGCGGGTGCAGCGGGCGGGGGCGGCGGCGGTGCCAGGGCGGGTTCAGTCATCGAGTCCTCCCCGGGTGTCCGCCGCCGCGCTGGCGGCCGCGGGTGCGGTGGTGGCCGCCGCCGGCAGCGTGGCCGGCACCGGGGCGCTGCCCCATGCGGCGGCCCGCTCGTCCCGGCCGAGCTCCGGCGGCGGGACGGTACCTGGGTCCTGCAGCCAGCACGCGGCGAGCCTGCCGCCCTGGCCCGCCAGGGGCACCAGCGGCGGCGCCTGGGTACGGCACCGGTCCATCACGTAGCCGCAGCGGGGATGGAAGACGCACCCCTGCGGCAGCGCCCGCAGGTCCGGCGGGGAACCGGGGATGCCCGTCATCCTCCGGTGCGCTCCGTGCAGCGGCGGGAACGAGTTGAGCAGCCCCAGCGTGTAGGGGTGGCGAGGGGCACGGAACAGGGCACTCGCCTGCGCCCGTTCCACGATCCGGCCCGCGTACATCACGGCGATCGAGTCGGTCACCTCGACGAGCAGCGACAGGTCATGGGTGATGAAGAGGACGGCGAAGCCGAGCCGTTCCCGCAGCGCGATCAGCTCCTCCAGGATCGCCCGCTGGGTCACCACGTCCAGGGCGGTGGTCGGCTCGTCCAGGATGACGACGCGCGGATCCAGGGCCAGCGCCATGGCGATCATCACCCGCTGCCGCATGCCGCCGGACAGCTCGTGTGGGTAGCCGGCCAGCCGCTCGGAGGAGATGCCCACCATGTCAAGCAGTTCGGCCGCCCTGGCCCGCTCGGCGTCGGCGCCCATCCCCGGCCGGTGGGCCCGGAGCACGTCGGTGAGCTGCACTCCGATGGGCATTACCGGGTTGAGCGCGGTCATCGCGCTCTGCAGCACCACCGCGATGTGCGCCCAGCGCAGCCGGCGGAGCTGCTCCTCGTCGGCGGCGAGCAGGTCCACCGCCTGCCCCTGGGGCGGGTGGTAGCGGACCGAACCGCCGGTGATCAGGCCCGGGGGCCGCAGCAGCCGCATCGACGCGTACGCCAGCGTGGACTTGCCGCTGCCGCTCTCGCCGGCGAGGCCGAGCACCTCGCCGGAGTGGAGCACCAGGTCCGCCCCGGCCACGGCGTGCACGGCCGCGTCACCCACCCCGTAGTCCACCTTCAGGCCGGTGATCTCCAGCAACGGCCGGCCGGCCGGGGGCGGCTTTGTGTCGCCGGCCGGGCCGGCCACGGTGGTGACCGGGGCGAGGGGGGTCGCCGGGGCCTGCACGGCGCGGCGGCGGATCATGGGCGCTCTCCTTCGCGCAGTTCCACGACCGGCGTCAGCCCGATCGTGAAGCGCCGCGGCACCTCGCCCGTGGCGTACTTCTTCACCCGCTTGTGGGTCAGCCCCGCCGCCCGCAGTCGCGGGTTGATGAACTCGTCCATGCCGAAGTTGAGCAGCGCCAGCGCGGTGCCGAGGAAGGCCACGGCGAGGCCGGGTGGCAGGTACCACCACCAGTAGCCGCTGATCTCGGCATTGGCGCTCTGTGCCCAGAACAGCATCGTGCCCCAGCTCCAGTGCTGCGGGTTGACCAGGCCGAGGAAGGCCATGGCGGTGTAGGTGCCGACTGCGTACAACACGGTGAACAGGAACGAGGAGGCGACGATCGGCAGCAGGTTGGGCAGGATCTCGTAGCCGATGATCCGCCAGTTGCGCTCGCCGGCCAGCCGCGCGGAGTCGACGTAGTCGCGGTTGCGCAGCGACAGCGTCTGCGCGCGGAGCACCCGGGCGCCCCACGCCCAGCCGGTGATCGCGATGATCAGGCCGATCAGCGCGTCGTTGCTGCCGCCCGAACTCGGCAGGAACCCGAAGATGACGATGAGCAGCGGCAGCGCGGGCAGCACAAGGAAGAAGTTGGCCAGCATCGAGAGCAGGTCGTCGGTGAGGCCGCTGACGAAGCCCGCCGTCACCCCGATCACCACGGAAAGCACCGTGGCGACCGCCCCGGCCAGGAAAGCGACGAGCAGCATGCTCCGCCCGCCGGCCAGCAACTGGGAGAACACGTCCTGCTGCAGCTGGGTGGTGCCGAGCCAGTGCGCGGCCGACGGTGGCTGCGGCACGCCGTTGGTGGTGGACACGCTCGCCCCCGGGCTGTAAGGCGCGATCCACGGGCCGGCGATGGCGAGGAGCAGGAAAAAGCCGAGCATGACCAGGCCGATGATGATCTTCGGTGACTTCGGGAACCGGACGCTGCGGGCCCGGCCGGGGACGATGGCGAGCGCCGCGGCCTCCGGCGTGCCCGTGGAGCCGGGGGCGCCGCCAGCGCTTCCGGTGCCAAGGTCTGTGGTCGCGGACATGGCTCATGCCTCCTGGCGGGTCCGGGGGTCGAGCAGCACGTACACGAAGTCCGCCACCAGGTTGGCGGCCAGGACGGCGAACGTGATGATGAGGAAGATCCCCTGGAGTAGGGGGTAGTCGCGGTTGTTGACCGCCTGCAGCAGGATCCAGCCCACCCCCGGGTAGCTGAAGACGATCTCGGTGAGCAGCGCACCGGACACCACGAACCCGATGGCGAGGGAGAACCCGGAGACGCTCGGCAGGATCGCGTTCCTTGCCGCGTACCAGACCACCCGGCGCTTGCCCAGCCCCTTGGCCTGGGCGACCAGCACGTAGTCCTCGTCCATCGTGGACACCATGACGTTGCGCATGCCCACGATCCAGCCCGCGGCGGAGCACACCACGATGGTGAGCGCCGGCAGCACCGCGTGGCTGAGCACGTCACCGGCGAAGGAGACGTTGAAGGCGGGGAAGTCGAGCTGGTTGTAGGCGCGGCCCGACGGGAACCAGCCGAGCCTGGTGGAGAACAGCTCAAGGGCCAGGAACGCGATGAAGAAGTACGGGGCGGCCTGGAAGAACGTCATGGCTGGCAGGGCGTTGTCCAGCCAGCTGCCGCGCCGCCAGGCGACCAGCACGCCGAGCAGCGTGCCGAGCGTAAAGCTGATCACGGTGGCGACGCCGACGAGCCCGAGCGTCCACGGCAGCGCGCCCTTGATCACGCTGTTCACCGTGGACGGGTAGTAGCTGGTGGAGATGCCCAGGTTGCCGTGCAGGATGTTGTTCAGGTAGTGGAGGTACTGGCCGAAGAGGCCCTCGCTGGTCCGCACCCCGAACTGGGTCTCGAGCGACTTGATCGTGCCGGGGGTGATCTGCCCCTGGAGCCGGGCCAGGATGGCCTCCACCGGGTTTCCTGGCATCAGCCGCGGGATGAAGAAGTTCACGGTGATCGCTGCCAGGGCGGTGATCAGGTAGAACACGAGCCGCCGCCCGATAACGCGCATGCCGGACCCTCTCCTACGGTTGCCGCACGGTGAGCGGCGTCGGCATCGGCGGGCACCCGCAGCTTTCCCTGCGGACCAGCCGGGTGGGCAGGGTGACGTCGTCCCGGGGACGGCCGGCGTCGTTGATCATCGAATACAAGGTCTCGAACGCGACCGCGCCCAGGTCGGTGATGGGCTGGCGGACGGTGGTGAGCTGCGGGTGCAGGTGCCGGGCCACCGGGATGTCGTCGAAGCCCGTGACGGCGACCCCGCCGGGCACGTCGACGCCGTGGCGCACCAGCGCGTAGACCACGCCCAGCGCGGTCTGATCGTTGGCACAGGCGATCGCCTGGGGCAGGGAGTCCCCGCTGGCCAGCAGGTTTTCGATCACCTTGGCACCGCCCGCGGCCGTGTAATTGCCCTGCCAGGCCGGGCCGCTCACGAACCGTGCGCCATCGGCGGTGACCTGCTCGGCCAGGGCGGCGTGCCGGGCCAGGTTGTCCGGGCTGTCCGCGTGCCCGCCGAGATAGGCCAGCGTGCGGTAGCCGTGGTCGCGGACCAGGTGCCTGGCCAGTTCTGCCATGCCGGCCCGGTTGTCACTGCTCACGTTGACCGTGCCCGGGGTCGGCATGCCCGCCAGGGTCACCACGGGCACCTGATGGCCGAGCCGGCCGACCTGGTCCGGATCGAGCACGCGGTCGTGCAGGATGAGCCCGTCGCTCTTGCCGACCAGCGCGAAGATCCGGCGGGTGTCGTCGTGGCTCAGACCGACCGAGCTGACCAGCAGGTTGAAATCCCGCTGCTGGGCGGCCACCTCGATGCCCCGGTTGATCAGGTCGGGGAACTGCAGGCTCGTCTCTTCGTCCTCGAAGATGCCATCGGCCGACACGGTGACCTCGGGCCGGCGGATCACCACCCCGACGACCTCCTTGAGCCGGCCGCTCAGCGCCCGGGCCGCCCCGTCCGGGATGAAGCCGAGTTCGGCCACGGCCCGCTCGACCCGTTCCCTCGTGTCGGGCAGCGGGTTGCGGCGGCCGTTGAGCACGCGGGACACCGAGGCGATGGACACGCCCGCGGCGCGCGCCACGTCGTAGATGGTGGGCGTGCCGTGCTCCGCGGCCTCGGTGTCGCCGTCGGCCGGCAGCAGCACGCCGGGCACCGGCATCGTGGCGCCGGGAGCACCTGGCACGCCCCCGCCGTGCCGGGTGTCTCCCCGCACGGGTCCAGGGACGATCTCGTCCACCGGCGCACTCCTTCACGTCGCGCCCGGCCGGGCCGGGCGGTGACTGCCGAGGCGGTGGCCGGTAAGCGCTTACCGCGACGGCCCAGAAAATGGCGCTCCCGAGAGCGCCTGCAGTTCCATCCCCCGGTAAGCGCTTACCAACCGGGTTGCGCCGAGCGTACGACGGACCCGGCCGGTGCCTCAAGACCTGATTGCCACCGTTACATGAACGTGACATTGCCGCCCATGTCTGGACCGAAGCCGCCGAGCGGGGGCAGATTCGGCCACCTAGTCATGGTCATTTGGGGCTGCCCGAAACATCGCCGAAATCATCGCCCGCCCGGGCAGCAGGACCGTTCCTCCCGGCGTAACGGGCGGGAAACGCGTCCGAAACCCGGCCATGGGAAACAAGAGATGTTCTTGACGGACACCGAAGTGGCCGGCCGGCCTGAGCTAACCCCGGGACCTCCCCGGATCACGGCGTCGTGATGGCCCGGCCGCGGCGGACGGCGGCACCACCTGCACGGTGATGTGGTCGTGGCGCGCGGCCGGAAACCCCCGGCAAGCCCTCGGGGCTAGCTCACGGAGGAAGGAATCAGTGAATCCCTACGCAGCGTGGCTGAGCTCGGGTGACAACGCGTGGCAGATGACGGCCGCGACCCTGGTCGGCCTCATGAGCATCCCCGCCCTTGCCGTGCTCTACGGCGGACTCGCGCAGCGCAAGTGGGCGGTGAACACCATGCTGATGGTGTTCAGCACGTTCTGCCTGGTCCTCATCGTCTGGGTCCTGTGGGCCTTCAAGATGGGGTTCGGGTCGCCGTGGATCGGCACCTTCCTCGGCAAGCCGGGAACCGTGGTGGGCGCCGCCGCCGAGCAGGCCCAGGCGAACATCCCGTCGCTGAACGGCCTGATGCCGAAATTCAGGTTCCCGCAAGGGTCACTGGTCTACTTCCAGTTCGTGTTCGCCGCGATCACCCCGATCCTGTTCATCGGGAGCGTGCTCGGGCGGATCAGCTTCAAGGTCTGGCTGATCTTCGTCCCGCTGTGGATCACGTTCGCCTACGCGGTGAACGCGTTCCTGCTGTGGGGCGGCGGCTGGTGGGCTGCGCACGGCGCCCTTGACTTCAGCGGCGGCTACGTCATCCATCTGGCGGCGGGGGTGTCCGGCTTCGTGGCCGCGGCCGTCGTCGGGCCAAGGCTCAAGCGTGACCGCGAGCACGGCGTGCCCAACAACCTGCTGTTCGTCGCGGTGGGCGCCGGCATCCTGTGGCTCGGCTGGAACGGGTTCAACGGCGGTGACCCCTACTTCGCCGGCGCCGACGCGACCGCCGCCGTGATCAACACCAACCTCGCCACCGCGGTGGCCATGATGACCTGGATCATCATGGACATGATCGGCGGCCCGGGGAAGAAGGCCACGTTCCTCGGCGGCCTCAACGGCATGATCTGCGGCCTGGTCGGCATCACCCCAGCCGCCGGGTACGTGAACGGCGTCGGCGCGATCATCATCGGCGCGGTCACCTCGGCGGTCGTCTGGTTCGCCTGGAACTACCTGTCCAAGGTGCGGCCGTTCAGCAAGGTGGACGACGCGCTCGGCGTGGTGTACACGCACGGCATCGCCGGCCTGCTCGGCGGCTTGCTCGTCGGCCTGCTCGCCAACCCGAGCATGATCGTCTACCTGGGCATCGGCAAGAGCCCCGACGTGACCACGTCGGGCCTGTTCTACGGGCATCCGCATCAATTGCTCGTCCAGGCCGGGGCGGCGCTGACCATCATCGTCTGGGATGGGCTGGTCACCTTCCTCATCCTCAAGGGCATCGGGCTGTTCATGAAGCTGCGGATACCCGACGAGGAACTGGAGATCGGTGACGTCGCGGTGCACGGCGAGGAGGCGTATCCGACGGAGGAACTGGTGCGCGTCGGTGCGGCAGCCGAGATCGCCCCGGCCCGGCCGGCCCGCTCCGACGGGGAAGGCGCCCGCGCCGGCGAGAAGGTCCGGCAACCGGAATAGCGCGGAAGAGCTCAGCCCGGCGGCCTGTCCTCCCACCGAGTGCAGGCCGCCGGGCGGTGTCTTTTGGGGGAACCCCGAGAGCTTAAGGCCGCTTCGTGCCAGGGCATGACTGCGTCCGGCCCGCGGATCCTTGCGGGTTTCACGGATTCGTCGCGTCGCCCCGCTCGTGCATGATCGCTGCTGACAGCGTTCGAAAGGCCCGAAAGGGGCCTGTTACTGGAATTCAGGGGGATTCCCATGAACGTCTCTATTGCCCCGGTCACGCGCGTGAGCGGATCACGTCGCCGCTGGGCCGTTGCGGTCCTCGGCGTGGTCGCGGTCCTGTGCCTGTTGCTGGCCGGGGCGCGCCCGGCCGCGGCCGCAGTCCCGCACCGCGGCGTCTATGCCAACTCCACCGGACTTGACTCCAACAACAAGGGCGTCAGCGTTAGCTGCCCGTCCGGCCAGCAGGTGATGGGTGCTGGTGCGGACGTCTCGATGGCCGGAAGGCCGTACGTCGTCCTCGATCAGCTGATCCCCGACAAGGACTCGGTCAGCGTCTACGCCTACGAATACCCGGACAAGCCCACGAACCTGATCTGGGGCCTGAGGGTGTGGGCCGTGTGCGCCGACCCCCCGAGCGGCGGGATGGTCACCAAGTCGGTGACCCAGCGCGGCGGCTCGCCGGTCAATCGCGTGGTCACGGCCACCTGCCCGGCCGGCATGGTCCTGTACGGCACGGGGTGGCAGATCGAGGGGGCCCGCGGTCAGGTCATGGTCGACCACGTGATCCCGACCAAGACCAGTGTCTCGGTCTCGGCCTACGAGATCGACGGCGGAATCACCAGCGGCTACTCGGGCAACTGGTCCTTGAAGGCAATTGCACGGTGCGGTGCGGACCCCGGAGGCCGGCAGATCGTGTCAGCCAACACGTCTCCTACCTCGGACAACAAACTCGGGCTGGTGGACTGCCCCAGCGGGAAGGTCCCTCTCGGCGGCGGTTTTGAGGTCCACGGCCTGCGCGACCGCATCCTGGTCAACAACCTGATCCTTACCAACCTCAACGTCCAGACGGCCGCCTACGAACTCATCGATGTCTCGCCGGGAACGTGGTACCTCGAGACCTACGGCATCTGCGCCAAGCCATAGGCCCGAAGTTCCTGGTCGTCGAGCCGGGACGGGCGCGTCACGGACGCGCCCGTCCCGGATTCTGTGACCGGCCGGCCTGGCGCTGGTGGTCACCCGTGACGGCGGGGCGCTCTGGGGTCCCGGAGTGGTGGATCAGGCTGGCGCGGGCGGGGGCTGGACGGCGACGCGGGACAAGCGGGCGGCGATGCCGTCGAGCAGGCAGTCCAGGCCGAACTCGAACCGCTCGTCCCTGGTATCGGCCGCGTCCGGGTCGATGCCGTCGTTGAGCATCGCGACCATCCGCGGGAAGTGGCCGGCCGTGCGGATGCGCTCGGTGAAATCCCGGAGCACCGCCTGCTTCTCCGCCTCGGACATGCCCTCGAACAGTTCGGCCATGTAGCGCTCGCCGTTGGCTTCCTGCTGTTCCCGCAGGACCGCGCCGAGCACGTAGGTGGTCACCGCCATCAAGGCGGTCATCGCGGTGGCCTTGTCCAGGCCCAGACCGTCCAGCGCGCTGAGCGATCGTTCCAGGTTGCGCAGCATCTTGGGCCCGGCCGGTGGCCGGGTGCTCATGAAGTTCACCGCCCACTGGTGCCGGTGCAGCGCGTCGCGGGTGGCGCAGGCCCCCGCGCGCAGGTCGGCGCGCCAGTCCCCGGACGGCTCCGGTGCCTGCGCCTCACCGACGATCGCGTCAATCATCATGTCGAGCAGTTCGTCCTTCGACGCGACATGCCAGTACAGCGACATCGTCCCCGAACCCAGTTCGCGGGCGATACGGCGCATGTTGACGGCGTCGGCGCCCTCGGCGTCGGCCACCGTTATCGCGGTGCGCACGATCTCGTCGCGGGACAGCGCGGCCGCGCGGCGCGGCGGGTGCCGCTGGCCACGCTTGGCGTCCTCGCGGGCGTGCGCCCTGAGGCGCTGGGCCCGGCGGTCTCCGGGCCGGTACGCCATGAACGGCGCCCAGAAGTCCTCGTCCTCCGGCTCCACCGACGGCACTTGCGGCATCGGCGGCTCCACTGGCGACACCTGCGGCCTTGCCGGCGCCACCTCCGCCTCCACTGGCGACACCTCCGGCTCCATCGCCGACACCTCCCCGCCAGGCCGGGCCTTGTCGGCGCGGTACGGCGCCGCGCTCTCGCCCAGTGTCTGAAACCTACTCGTCACCGCGGCCGGTTTTGCGCCTAGTACATTGTACTGCTATCGTACAGCGCACGACCACGTACAGCGTACGAGCGATATCTGGAGGGGCTCATGGCCGAGATTCCCGCGATCGAGGCGGAGGCGCTGGTCAAGACGTTCGGCGCGACAGTGGCCCTGAACGGCCTGGACCTGTGCGTGCCCCAGGGGGGCATCCTCGGGCTGCTCGGGCCGAACGGGGCGGGCAAGACCACGGCCGTGCGGGTGCTTGCCACGTTGCTGCGCCCCGATGCCGGCCGCGCCCGGGTGCTTGGCGCCGATGTCATAACCCACGCCGCCGATGTACGCCGGAGCATCGGCCTCACCGGCCAGTACGCCGCGCTGGACAACTCACTGACCGGACGGGCCAACCTGGTCATGGTCGGACGGCTGTCCCGGCTCAGCCGGGCGGAGGCCTGGGCCCGGGCCGGGGAACTGCTGGACCGGTTCGGCCTCGCCGACGCGGGCGGCCGTGCGGTGAAGACCTACTCGGGCGGCATGCGGCGCCGCCTGGACCTGGCCGCGAGCCTGATCGGCCGGCCCGAGGTGCTGTTCCTCGACGAGCCGACCACCGGCCTTGACCCGCGCAGCCGGGCCGTCATGTGGGACATCATCCGCGACCTGGCCACCGGCGGCACCACGCTGTTGCTCACCACCCAGTACCTCGAGGAGGCCGACCGGCTGGCCAGCCAGGTCGCGGTCATCGACGGCGGCGTGGTAGTCGCGGAAGGCAGCCCGGACCAGCTCAAGGCCAAGGCAGGCGACGACTGCCTCACGCTGAGCCTGGCACCGGGCGCCGACGCTGCCCTGGCGGTGGCGGCGCTGTCTGCCCACGCCACCGGGCCGGTTGCCATCGGTGCCGGAGGGCGGCAACTCACCGCGGCCGTGCCGGCGCGGGACGGGATCACCACCGACCTGGTCCGGGCTCTGGACGGCGCCGGGATCGGCGTCACCGGCATCACGGTGCGCCGGCCGTCCCTGGATGACGTCTTCCTCGCGCTCACCGGCCGGGACGGTCCGGGGGAACAGGCCGAAACGACGCGCGAAGGTGAAGCGGCATGACCACCACCACGATCGCGCCCCCGGCGAGGCTCGACCGGCCCCGCGGCCCGCGGCCACGGCGCCGCGAGTCGCGCTGGCGCAGGCTGTGCTGGGCGGTCAGCGACTCGCTCGTGCTGACCTGGCGCAGCGTGGCCCGGATCGCGCGGGAGCCGGAGACGCTGATGGACGTCACCGTCCAGCCGCTGATGTTCGTGCTGCTGTTCGCCTACGTGTTCGGTGGCGCCATCGGGCTCCCCGGCGGCGGCAGCTACCACGAGTACCTGATCGGCGGCATGTTCGGCATGGGCATCGCGGGCAGCGCGCCCGGTACCGCGGTCGCCCTGGTCGCGGACATGAAGGAGGGGATCATCGACAGGTTCCGCTCGCTGCCGATGTCCCGCGCGGCCGTGCTGCTCGGGCGCACCACCGCGGACCTGCTGACCCAGGTGATCGGGGCGCTGGTGATCGCCGCGGCCGGGCTGGCCATCGGCTGGCGGATCCACACGGGCCCGGCCGACGCGCTGGCGGCCATCGGCCTGGCCCTGCTGTTCGGCTACGCGTTCACCTGGGCCGGCGTCTGCCTGGGCCTGGTGCTGCGCAGCGTGGAGGCGGCGCAGCAACTGGGGTTCATCCTGTTCCTCCCGCTCACGTTCATCTCCAACGCCTTCGTCCCCACCCAGGGGATGCCGGCCTGGCTGCGGGTGGTCGCCGACTGGAACCCGTTCAGCGCGGTCGCCGCCGCGTGCCGCCGCCTGTTCGGGAACCCCAATCCGTCGGCCCTGGTGCACGCCTGGCCCATGCAGCATCCGGAGCTGGCGACGCTGCTCTGGTCCGGCGCGCTGCTTGTGGTCTTCCTCCCGCTGGCCGTCCGGCTGTACGCGCGCAAGCAGCGCTAGGGCACTGCCCTGGGGGAGCCCACCGGAAGCCTCGACGGCTTCGAGGCCCGCGCGACTGGGAGTCGCGCGGGCCTCAGCTCTTGTGGCCGAGGTTCCTGGTGTCATGCGGTCTGCAGGTGTTGGTTTTTCGTGCCAACCGAGCCCAGCACGTTTTAGACTGTCATGGATGGTTGTGTAGCACGGAATATGGTTGGGGCGACTTCGATGGCAGACGTCAGGGAGCCGGTGACCTGCGCGGCATGCGGGCGCCAGTTGCCGCCACAGCACGGAAAGGGCAGGCGGAGGCGTTATTGCGGCGCTACCTGCAGGAGCGCCGCCCGGCGTGCTCGCGAGGCGGGCGCCCAACGCTCGCTTGCCGATGTAAAGCACGACTTGACAGCGGCGGAGCGTCAGGAATATGTTGACGGCGTAGTCAGGACACCCGGTGAAGCTGCCCCGGTGGCGGTAAGGGTCGGTGACGCGGCGCGGCGGCTCGCGGCCGCGCTCACCGATGCGGGCACCGGCTCCCCGCTGGCCGCGGTGGCGGCGGCCAGCGAACTGTCCGCCGCCACCAACGCGGCCCTTCAAGAAGCCGTCGACCGTGCCCGGGCGGCCGGGCATAGCTGGAGGGAGATCGGCGATGTTCTCGACACAACCAGGCAGGCCGCGTTCCAGCGGTTCGGCCGGCCGGTCGATCCACGGACCGGCAGGCCCATGCTGAGGGCCGTGCCGCGCGGGATGGCGGACCGGGCCATCGACCTGTTCGCCGACATCGTCGAAGGCCGCTGGGAGGCGGCGACCAGGGATTTCACCCCAAGCATGCTCGAGCACGTCGACGCGGGCCGCATCGCCGACGCGTACGCGCAGACGGTCAGCATGGTCGGCGGTTTCGAGCGGATGGGCGAGCCGCTCGCCTACCCGGTGAGCATGGGCACCTCGGTGGACATCCCCCTCTACTTCGAAGCCGGCGAGCGGAGCGGCCAGGTCACCTTCGACCGCGACGGCAAGGTCATCGGCCTGTTCATCCGCCCGCCCCAGCCATGAAAGCCAGCACCCTCATCGCCAGGCAGGCTCGCATGAACAGCGACAGGCCAGCTAGGGCGGCCGGGCGCGGGCGGGCCGCGGCCACCACGGCCGTCGCCCTGGTCGCCGCCTGCGCGATGGCGGCCGCGGGCTGCGAATCGTCCGCGCCGAAGCCGGCGCCGCGGGCCGCGCCGCCGGCTTCGACGGCGAGCTTCCCCGACACCTCCGTCGGCCGGCAGGCTCACTGGCTGCTCGGCGTGGTGGCGCACCCGCCGGTCCCGGTCCCCGCGATCAAGGCCCACTTCGACTCGACGTTCCTCGCGCAGGTCCCGGCGAGCCGGCTGAACAGCACCTTCGCGGTAGTGCGGGGCCTGCGGCTGGACTCCATCACCAAGAGCACGCCCGGCACGCTCGCGTTCGTGGTTACCGCGAACCACGGGCTCAGGCTGGCCGTGACCATGGTCATCGACACCCACGGCCTGATCAGCGGCCTGCTGCTGCGGCCGGCCGGCGCGCCGGCGGCGCCGGCGGTGCCGGCGACCTGGTCCGGCGTGGATGGCATGATCCACTCGGTGGCACCGCAGGTGCACTTCCTGGTCGCCGCGGTGAACGGGAGCGCCTGCCGGCCGGTCCACGCCGTCGGCGCGACCACACAAGCCCCGCTGGGCTCGGCCTTCAAGCTCTACGTGCTCGACGCCCTGGCCCGCGCCGTCGCCGCGGGCAAGGTGACCTGGAACCAGCCGCTCACCGTCACGAGCCAGGTCAAGAGCCTGCCCTCGGGGGTCCTCCAGAACGATCGGGACGGCACCAGGGTGAGCGTGCAGCAGGTGGCCGCCGGAATGATCTCGATCAGCGACAACACCGCCGCCAACATGCTGATCGCGCTGCTCGGCCGTCACGCGGTCGAGGCCGCGGCCCGTGCGTCGGGGATGGCCGACCCCGCCCCGGACGTGCCGTTCCTCACCACCAGAGAACTGTTCGTACTCAAGCTCCACGACTGGCCGAAGCTTGCCCAGCGCTATCTGGCCCACGACACCGCCGGACGCCAGGCGATGCTGTCCAGCACCGTCGACCGGGTCCCGCTGAGCGCGCTCTCCGCGACCGGCTGGACCGAGCCCCGCGACATCGGCTCGGTCGAATGGTTCGCCTCACCGACCGACATATGCCACGTGTTCGCCTCGCTCGCCGCGCTGGCGCGGCAGCCGAAGCTGGCCCCGCTCGCGGGCATACTCGAGCGCAACGACGGCGGCATGAACCTGGATCCCAGCCGGTGGCGGCCGGTCTGGTTCAAGGGCGGTTCCGAGCCAGGCGTGCTGACGCTCAGCTACCTGGCCACGACCCGCACCGGGCAGGCCTACGTTGCCAGCGTGATGGCCGCGAACCCCGCCGCGCCACTCGCCCAGGACTCGGCCGTTCTCACGCTGATCAGCGCGGTCAAGGGCGCCCTCCAGCTCGCCGCCGGCCGGGCCTAGCTACAGGCTGGCCACGGCGGGGATGACCTCGCTGCCGATGATCTCCAGCGGGGTCACCTCCCAGACGTTCGCCACCGCGCCGATGGCCGCGTGGAAGCCCATCTCGGCCAGGCTGGCGAGCTGGTCCACCATCTCCGCGGTCTTCTCGCCCTTGTCCCCTGGGTCGAAGATGAAGTAGCAGGTCTTGGTGATCTCGTCGTAGTCGCGGCCCTCGGCGTCGCAGTGCGCCCGCAGCACGTCGAGCTTGCGCGCCAGGTCGGGGCCGGGGAACAGGTTGCACGCCTGGGCGTACCTGGCCACGAACCGCAGCGTCTTCCGCTCGCCACTGCCGCCGATCATGATCGGCGGGTGCGGCTTGGACAGCGCCTGCGGCGAGTTCAGCGGCCGCTCGAGCTGGTAGTGCTTGCCCCGGTAGGGGGTCTCGTCGCCGCGCCACATCTGCAGGCAGATCTGCAGCGTCTCCTCCAGCCGCTCGAACCGCTCGGCCACCGGCGGGAAGGGGATGCCCAGCCCGCGGGACTCCTCCTCGTTCCACGCGGCCCCGATGCCGAGCCACGCCCGCCCTCCCGACAGCACGTCCAGCGTGGTCACGGTCTTGGCGAGGATCCCCGGGTGCCGGTAGACGGTACCGGTCACCAGGGTCAGCAGCCTGGCCCGCGAGGTCACGCCGGCCAGGTAAGCCAGCGTGCTGTACGCCTCGAGCATCTCCCGGTCCGCCGGCCCGATCACCGGGATCTGGAAGAAGTGGTCCATCACCGCGATGAAGTCGAACCCGGCCTCATCGGCTGCGCGGCCCACCGCGGCCAGGTCGGCGCCCAGCCGGGCCGGGCCGTTCGGGAAGGAGAAGTCGGGAATCTGCACGCCGATCTGCACGGTGATCGCCTCCGCTCTCGGGTTTGCGGCCGCCGCCGGGCCGAGGCCGGCCGGGTCCGCCCGGTGAAGACTCTCACAGCGGCCGCTGATCACTGACTCCGGGCCGCCCGGGCGCCTAGTCACGCACAATGGGGATATGACCCAACCCGTGCTCAAGACCAGGACGCTGGTAACCGAGGATGGTGTGCCGATCGAGGCCATGCACCTGCCCAGGGACACCGACGTGGCGATCGTGCTCGCCCACGGCTTCACCCTGTCGTGGCAGCACGGAGCGGTCTGGAAGGTCGCCAAGAGGCTGAACCGCACGGCCGGTGTGATCGCGTTCGACTTCCGCGGCCACGGCAGGTCGGGCGGGCTGTCTACGCTGGGCGACCGGGAGACCAAGGACCTGGCCGTGGCCATCGCCTATGCGCGGGAACTGGGCTACCGGCGGATCGTCCCCGTCGGGTTCTCCATGGGAGCCTCGATCGTGGTCAGGTACGCGGGCCTGGTCGGTGGCGTCGACGCCGTGGTGTCGGTGAGCGGTCCCGGGCGCTGGTACTACCGGGGCACGTACCCCATGCGCCGGGTGCACTGGGCGGTGGAACGGCGCCTCGGCCGGATGATCACCCGCAGGTGGCTGAACACCAGGGTCAGTTCCGGGCGGTGGAACCCAGTGCCGATGCCGCCCGCGGAGGCGGCCGGCCGCATCGCGCCCATCCCGTTCCTTGTGGTGCACGGCGACCGGGATCCGTACTTCCCGGTCGAGCACGCCCACCAGTTGTACGAGGCCGCCCGCGAGCCGAAGGAACTGTGGGTCGTCCCCGGGTTCGGGCACGCCGAGTCGGGCTCGAACGACGCCCTCGTCGATCGCATCGCCGCCTGGGCCGACAAGACCACGGCAGGCCAGGCGGCGAGCGGCGGCGCAGAAGCGGAACGGGCCGGCGCCGCCTAACCCGCGCCGCCTAAGGAGCCTTACGCAGGCTCTCCCCGGTCTCCGGGTCGAAGAAGTGCAGCGCGGAAAGGTCCACGTGCACCTTGGCGGTCTGGCTCTCGGCCAGGGTGGTCCGCGGGTCCATGCGGGCCACGATCGCCGCGGACAGTGGCTGGAGTTCTTCCTCCGCGGCCCCCGGGTCCTCCGGTTCCCCGGCGGCCACCGGATGCAGCGGCTCCACGCCGATCCGGCAGTGCACATCAACTTCTGACCCAAGCTCTTCGCGCAGTTCCACCTGCACGTCGAGGACAGAACCCGGCGCCGCGTCCGGGACAAGCGCGGCGTCCTCCAGGTGCTCCGGCCGGATGCCGAGGATGACCTTGCGCCCCAGGTAACCCTCGAGCGCCGGGTGCTCGCGCACCGCCTGCTCGCCCGCGGTGAGCCGGTGCGTGCCGAAACACACCTGCGGCCCGCCGTCGCCGCGCTCGACCGTCGCCTCGAGCAGGTTCATCGCCGGGGAGCCGATGAACGAGGCGACGAACAGGTTGGTCGGCCGCTTGTACAGTTCCTGCGGCGGCGCGACCTGCTGGAGCACCCCGTGCTGGAGCACGGCCACCCGGTTGCCCAGGGTCATCGCCTCGGTCTGGTCGTGCGTGACGTAGATCGTGGTCACCCCGAGCGAGCGCTGCAGCCGGGCGATCTCCGCGCGCATCTGCACCCGCAGCTTGGCGTCCAGGTTGGACAGCGGCTCGTCCATGAGAAACGCGCGCGGCTGGCGGACGATGGCCCGGCCCATCGCGACCCGCTGGCGCTGCCCGCCGGAAAGCTGGCGCGGCTTGCGGGCCAGCAACGGCTCAAGCTCCAGGATCCGCGCGGCCTCCTCGACCCGCCGCCTGATCTCGGCCTTCGGAGTCTTGCGGTACTTCAGGCTGAACGCCATGTTGTCGTATACCGACAGGTGCGGGTAGAGCGCGTAGCTCTGGAACACCATCGCGATGTCGCGGTCGCGTGGCTCGGTGTCGTTCACCGCCTGCCCGTCGATGAGGATGGTCCCGCCGGTGACCTCCTCGAGCCCGGCCACCATGCGCAGCGCCGTGGTCTTGCCGCACCCGGACGGGCCGACCAGCACCATCAATTCGCCGTCGGCGATGGACAGGTCAAGCCCGCGCACGGCCGTCGTCCCGTCGGGGAACTGCTTGGTGATGCCGTCCAGCACGATTGCCGCCACCGTGGTCCCTCACTCTCTCCGGTCCCGGGCTGGGCTTGGCCGGCCGCCTGCGCTTGCTGTCATTGAGTCTTTAGCCGCCAAACGCCAGGGCGGGGTGCCCACGTGCCCGCGGAGGGGCCCGCAGCACGTGGCCGGCCAGGGGCTCGGCGGCCGTGGCCAGGACCGGCCCGTTCACTTGCCCATCCCCAGGGTCAGGCCCTTGACCAGGTGCCGCTGGAAGATCAGGTACACGATGATCGCGGGCAGCGCGCTGACGAGCGAGCCCGCCATCAGCACGGGGATGCTGGTGGTGCGGCCCGCCGACAGCGCGGCCAGGCCGACCGTGATCGTCCGCTGCTGTGGGTTCTGCAGGAACAGCAGCCCGACCAGCAGGTCGTCCCAGATCTGGATGAACTGCAGCACGGTCACCGTGGCCAGGGCCGGCCAGGACAGGGGCAGCGCGATACGCAGGAACGTGCGCTCGTAGCCGAGCCCGTCCATCACCGCCGCCTCGATCAGGTCGTCGGAGATGCCGCGGTAATAGGTGGCCATCAGGAACGTGGCGAACGGCGTGCCCAGCGCGACGTAGACCAGGATGGCGCCGAGGTAGGTGTTGATCAGGCCGAGCTTCCCGAGGTTCACGTACTCCGGGATGATGATCGACTGCAGCGGCACCATCAGCGCGGCGACCACGCCGAGGAACACCCAGCCGCTGGCCCGGTAGCGGAGCTTGGCGAACGCGAACCCGGCCGTGGTGGACACCGCGAGGATGAGCAGGATCGAGATCGCGCAGATCAGCGTGGAGTTCAGCAGCTCGCGCCAGACCGGCAGCTCGGTGAACAGCTGCCCCCAGCTCACCGAGGAATGGCCGCC
>Ga0070710_10000339_pt1 | contig 22268 bp, 39 predicted proteins | sample LARL52metaG_FD_65454 | JGI IMG/M metagenome (GOLD analysis project Ga0070710, IMG submission 65454) | Corn, switchgrass and miscanthus rhizosphere microbial communities from Kellogg Biological Station, Michigan, USA - LAR L5-2 metaG | ecosystem: Host-associated > Plants > Roots > Rhizosphere ...
ATGTAGAAGTTCTGCCCCTGGAGAATCGGGTTGATAGACCCCTTAGAGATCTGCATCTGCCCCATGTCGTTCAAGGCACCCAGTCCAGGAAGACTGGAGATCCCATGAGGAATCTGGAACCGGATGACCTGGTTATCCAGCGGAGTGTCGGGGGTAGCCTGCTCTCCCGTCGTGCTGTCGTACACCAGTCCCGCCTTAGCGGGGCTGTTCCAGATCTGCTGTTCCCGTCCCACGATGTACGGGTGGTCGAGCGCAATGTTGAACCAGTGACGCAGGATCTCCTGCTGCGCGTTGAGGAACGGGAAGATGAACCTCAACTGGTGAGCAGCAGTAGAAGTCTGTGTGGTATCATACATGATAGACCACACATCATTCTTGGCCTGAGTAAAAGCTTCCTTCTCGATACGAGCCTGAAGTCCAGGAGTCCATTGAAGAGTCTTGGCGTCTTCAAGACCGTTGAAAGAGATGTATTTGTCGATAGACTCACGGAGGTGGGCCCGGTAGTACGCAGCGGCAGTGGGGTGGTACACAAAGGTGTCCAGGGGCATAGTACCCAAATACTTGTGCATCGCGTGCTGCCAGTGCTGAAGGGCACCCGTAATACCATCTGTCTTACCCATGCTTAGGTTCAACAGCTGTCCGTTGACATCTGGCCGGTCACTGATGGATGGAGCCAAGCGGTCCAGGTCTTTCTGGCTGACACCACGGAGATTCTTGTTGCTAATCTCCTGGCGAATCTCAGAAGGCACCGTGTAGTGGATGTGCGACGCCACACGGTGGGCGTAGTCTTGAAGGTCTCCCTTGAAGTTGCCAGGGATGTTCTCCAGATAGGCCTTACCCTGCGGAGTTTTCAACCACTTGTAGATGTCGTCTTCGTTCCAGTTCTTGCGAACGATTTGGGCACCAAGCGTGTCACCAAGGATTTGGTTGTTGATGGCGTGTCTCCACGCCTTCGGGTGACTAGCGGCCTCCAGCTCGTTCTGACTGTCGGCACGAAGAGTATCCCACGCACCAGACCCGGAAAGACCGGATTCCATGTCCGCGTTACGTTGGAAGGTCTTCCCGATCATTCGGGAAGAGGACATCTGCTGGGAGAGCCATTCACGGTTTTCTGCACCGTAGATGTCTGTGAGGGTCACACCCTTGTACTGGCGGGCACCGTCACCGAACCGGGTCTTCTGGTACTTACTGGCTTCGTACTGAGCCAACTCCAGGCTCTGCTCCAGAGAGTCCAGACGAGACTTGAGACCGTCTACATACTCCTGGCTAGGAGTACCTGCCAGACTAGGCAGTCCAGCAGCAGTAGCTTGCTCATCCATCTTTCGCTGCATGAGAGCGTTTGTGTAATCTGACTTAGCCGCATCGCGTGCAGACGTGACCAAACCAGCTCGGTCGTTGAGAGACTTGATCGTGTCAGGTGCAAACAGGCGATTCTTCAACAGTCGGTTGATAAGGTCTGAGCCGGACACACCGAGGTTGTGGAGAACCACACTCTGCGCTTCCTGTGCCAGCCCGAGGACACGGGCGGCACCGAGAGTGGACACGGCGCGGAGACCCATGTCCGTCATCACCCGAGGGGTGAAGCCGAACCGGAGAAGAACACCGTTCTTCCAGATGCTGTTGAACAGATCAGCCGAATTGGAGACCACATCTGCGGAGGTGCCGAAGGCACTCTTCAGAGTTTGGAACTTGCCCATGTTACGGCTCGCCCAGGAGTCGAGCTTGTCGAGATCCAGCAGAGGAGTGCCCTGCCTCTTCATCGTCTCCAGAATGGGGACATGAATCGGGACACCATCCTCATCGTCCAGTGAGTGCACCAAGACATCCGCCGGAGTTCCTGCCGCAGTCTTTGCAGCAGAGAAGGCCTGAGACATCGGCCTACTGGCCCTCTGGGAGGTGAAGTCCATCCGGTTCTTACGCATCTGGTACGTACCATCAAGGATGGCGTCGGCGTCCTCTTCTGATGCGCCTCGTGCCATCAGAGTTAGCTTGCCTGCTGCGTGTTCAGCAGAAGCTACGACCTGCTGTCGCTTACCCACATCACTACCAGCCTCATAGAACTGGTTGATGAAGCTCTGTCGGGTAGCAGAGTCCATACCCCTGGCTCGGGCCAGGAAGGTCTCCAGGGTGTTACCAGCACGAGGACTGGTGTAGTCAATCCACCCATCGGGCCAAGCATCCCCGAAAGCCCGGAGAACCTTCAAGGGGGTCTGGTACAGGCCCTTGTACAGAACCTGGGTGACCCACTGACCCGGGAGAGTGTCGGCTCCCGGAATGTGAGGAGCAATCTTACTAATATCACCAAACTTATCCGCACCCTGGAAGGCTGACTTTATGTTTGCGATCGGAACATCAAATCGCCCAGGCTGCCACGTGATGTGGCCCTTCATATTGAGGATGTCCTGGGCCAAGCGGTTCTGGGTGCCTGGAAGATTAATCTTCTTCTGGAGATCATCTGCCGCGCCATGAAGCGCGTCAGAAAGAGTATTCCAACCCTGGGGACCTCCAGCCATCCCTTCTACATGAGAAAGCTTGATCAGAGGATTGATCTTCTGCTGGGCGTTGGCAATGGATTCCATGATGCCACCGGCTTGATCTGACAGAGAACCCCACCCGGTCTTAGCCCGGGTGCGCAGAACGTCTTCTGCTGTCGCATAATCAAGCGGAGTCTTAGCCGCCTGGTTGGCCTCTTCAACTGCATCCTGGAGCGCCTGACGGGATATCGCATCTTGCCCGTCAGAAGTCATGTACCGATAAGCAGCTTCGCGGAGACCACGGTCAACCGTCTGGTTGAAGATGCTGGCCAGAAGATCTGGGTTAGCAGACTTGGAGATAAACGGCAGTCGCTTAGACTGGTAAGCCGTCATCTTATCCGTAGCGTCAAGCATCTTCTGGGTGGCGCTACGAGACAGTGCCTTAGCAGCATCAGAGGCGGTCTGGATACCAGCGGTGCTGTGGGCAGCCGCACGAATACCACTCAGTCCGTGGCCTACGAGGACAGATGGGTCAGAGTACCAACCCAGTCCCGCATCGTAAGAACCAGAACCAAGCTTATCCAACATCGACCCGTGGTGGAAGTACGTATCGACAGAATTGGGATCCGAGAAAACACCTTGCAGGTACTGATCTTCCTGACGCGCGTTTCGGGTGTCCCCGTCAAAATTGAAGACCGCATCCACGTTACCCATGAGCGACTGGCCGGGGGACACGTAAGAAGACTCATCCCAGGACTTAGACCAGGTGCTCCCCTTGAACATGTCACCCCAGCTGTTCATGTTGATACCAACAAGACCAAGGGTAGATGTCGGTCGAGAAACTGCCTATGTGTAGGCGTCCCTATCCCACTGCGCTAGATTGGTCAGCGCGCGCCCCGTGTCGTGCACCGCCGTACCGAGACCAGGAACCTTCTCCGCAGCCCCGATAACGGGGCGACCCACGTCACGGTTGAGGAAGCTACCGACATCGCCCCCGTAATGTGCGACGTCGTGGATGGCTCCACTAAGGAAGGTGCCGAGACCCATGTACCTACCATCCTATTCGTTGGGTAGGGAGTTCAGAGCCTGTACCGGAGGTACCCCTGTTTTTCCCTTAGCATATGATACGGGCGCCGTGCCCACATCATAGGCAAGACCCAGTATACCTTCGTTCACCAAGTTGGCGTCTGACACAGGAGTTGAACCCTTCGGAACTTCCTGCGAGTTAGACTGTGCCACAATGGCCCCGGAGAAGGCAGTAAGGGCCTTCCCAATATCATTGGCCAGCCCCACCCTGTCCTCCAAAGATTGTCGGGTTGGGAACATTCGCGGGGAGCTGCCCCTGGCTTTGGCCAGCGGGCAACCCACCCGACTGGAGATACCGTACGAACTGCTGGCTACCTGGGTGCGCCCCCGGGAGATTGGCCAGGAATTGGAGCATCGGCAGGGCAGGGCGCAGAGCTGCAAAATCCTGCTGATTAACAGACGGAGACAGGTTCAGGGCTTCAGTGCCCGGACCGGCTCCGGATGCCGCTCCTGCGGTAACAGGTTCTCCAGGGCGCTGTGTGGGCTCGGATAGAGGCACGACAGCATTCCCACCGCCAGCCTGTGAGGCCTGGCGAAAGGCGCTCGGCGGAGGCCCACCAGAAGGGGAGATTCCTCCAGCCATGGGAGCGCCTTGCTGAATCTGCCGGAAGGCAGACTGTTCGCCATACTTAGCGTTGGCGAGCTGTTGGATGGCCTGAGGGCCACCATCAGTACGGGCGCTCATGGCGCCTGGACCAGAGACCGGAGCTGGGTTGTTCGGGGCCTGGTAACCACCACGACCGCTCGAACTTGCCCCCACTGGTCCTTGTGCTTCGGTAGGCAGAGCCATTAGTCCAGGCCCTCAACTTCCGAGATCAGCTGCTCCATTTCATACGCAGCATCTTCATGGAAGTTGTGCCGCGACTGCTCGTACTCGCTCTGTCGTAGAAGGATGCCCGCAACATCTACGAAAGCGTCGGAAACAGCTCCCGTGACTCGGGCCATCATCTGAAGACCCACCGCTGCGAAATCCCACTTCCTGAACTGCCGGGGAGTGATGGTCAACATAACCACATCATTCTCAAGTTCGTCGTCCATCACTATCTCCTTGTCAGTAAGTAGGGCCGGAAGCCTGAGACTTCTCGGTGCTGTTGCCCTCCGAGTTCGGAACGCCCGGGGCGGCACTGCCGCCGATCGGCGGAGTACGATAGCCACGGATACGGAGATCCGGAACCTCATCCGGCGCCTCAACGAACCCGGTGACGGGAGCCTCGGAGCCCATCGGCTGCTGCACGAATCGAGGACCCATACTGCCTGTGTTCGGCTGCTCAGGCGGATTCGCCTGAGAAAAATCGACCTGCTGAATGAAGCTACTCATTTTCAAACCTCTCTAGATAGTTGACCGCAGACTTAAGGCGATCGATGTTGTCTCGGAACTGACCAAGACCGCGATTGCATGGTTGGCACAAAACACCCCTCACGCACTTACCGCACGACCGACCTTTCTGTGGGCAACAAGAGTGATCATGGTCGATAGTCCACCCACCACCAGGGCCGGTACCGGGCTCCCACGTATGACAGATAGCACAGCCATCTTGTTCACGTAGCAGCCTCTCCTCATCCGCAAGAGTGATATTGAACTTATGTTTCAGCCCAATATCACGAGTAGATCGAGGATCACGGCGCGACTTCTCGTAGGCCGCGTCACAGACTCGGCACTGAGCCCTTGGACGAGGTGGCCCAGTTTTATTGTACTTCGGTTTGAAGTTATCAGAAACAACTCCACACTTGGTACAGGCTTTCATTTAGTAGTCTTCGGCTGCTTGTTCGGGTCCTTCTGGCAGCAAACGGTAAGGATCTTACCATCGAAGTTGCCGAGGGTTCGGTTGTCCGCACCACAGTACGGACACTTGTTTCGGTCCGGGTCGTGCCCGCACTTCACACACTGAGCCATCATGGTCCTATCGGTTGCTGAGATCTGACGTTGGCCTGCATGTTAGGTTGGCCCCCACCGGTAAGACCGGCGAGCATCTGCATCAGATCCTGGCCACCTGCGCCTCCCGGCTGTCCCTGAGGGGCACCAGGCGGTCCAGGGGGGCCGCCCTGAGGCGGCTGACTGGGCCCACCGGGCGGAACGCCCTGGGACTGCTGTTGGGCTTGCTGAGCCTGTTGTGCGGCCTGCTGTTGCTGGAACGAGGAAAGTACCGCGTCCGTCAGGGACTTCCCCTTCTGTCGGGCATCAATTATCTTAGCCACGCCCTGAAGCAGCTGGGTCGGATCCTGTCCCTGTTCCACCATGACACCCATAGAGGTGAGCATGGAGAAGATGCCCTGTTTCAGAGCGTCCTCCAGTTTTTCGACGTCTACCCGCTGTAGCGTTTGGAGAGTATCTAGGTCGAAAGGCATTTGCTGGAGAACGAAGTCGCGATCCACGAGATTCGCGGACATCATCTGGAGCAGGAATACGAGAGCGCGGTTTGGGTCCATTCCTGCGGCAAAGCCGTAGGTGACCTCCACCTCGTGGATCCCGGCGATATCCTTTGAGGGGACATACGTCTCCTCGTACAGCGAGCCATTCACCATGACCCGCAGTTCCTTCTTGGTGTTCTTCCACAGAAGCTCGTCCATGCGGAAGCACAGACAGATAGCCTTCTTCAGGGCGAAACCAAGAAGAGTCTGGTACGTCATCGTCTGAGAGTCGAATCCGCCCTCAAGGGCATCTACTCCCTGGCCGGTGACGATAGAACCAGGAGAAGCACCCGCCCGCGTTCCCGGGTACCGGGACCCAAGCATCAGGTCATTCTCGTAGTTCTGCATCATCGCCTCAACCTGAGGCGGGTACTCCATGCCAACCCTGCGCACGCCCTGGGGCGTGTCCGTCTGGATAACCGCATCAGGGCCGAAGGACAGCTTACGCACGTCCTTGGGGATTGCCAAGGGCGCCTGGATCGCCTTCTCGACGGCCTCCATGTTGAACAGGGCCATACGAGCCTTGGCGAGCTGAATCCACAGAACATCGTCCATGGCACCACGAGTCTGCTCATCGTACGTCGCCCTGTGGGCGACTACCACCGGACACTTACCCAAAGGGTTGGTGGCTTGGTGGATGACGAGATTAGACCGCTCAGGAATGTAGACGAGCATCTGATCGGCGTCTACATACCGGACTAGAGAGAGGATCTGCTCCGCATTGCGGATGTGATCCCTCGGGTCGTTAGACCCGAAGATCTGGTTCATGAACTGCGGATACCGGGCTGCCAGCACTTGGGCTGGCTCCTGGTGAACCTTGGCGTACGAAACGCAGTGTCCCATGATGTCGAACTCGGGATACGCATTCATGGGGTTCTCCGGGCGAAGCCTCGGAGTCTCATGCTTGAAGTCCGGCTCTACGATGATCGGCACGAACCCATAGGTGACGAGCCAGTCAGCTGCCTCTACTAGCTTGATACGGAGGTTAGAGACATCCGCGTAGCGGTGAGCAATCTTCGTGCGCTTGACACTGAACTTCTTCTGGAGGTTCGAGACGTTCACAGCAGCGGTACATGTGAGGGTCGGCATCTTGCCGATCTGCTCGGCAAGGTCCCGAGCCACCACGTCAATGTGGTTGGCGATGATAGGCTGAGGCCAATAGTCCGGTTACGGGAAGAATCCCGGCAGAATCGTTCGCACGTCACCGTTACGTACCTGCTGTACATTACGCATTCGGTTGTCACGGTCGTGGTTGATCCGCCTCAAAGACTCTACCTTGTGGGCAATGTCATCAGGACTCAACACTTAGCATCACCTCCCTGCTCACTCCGGCGCGAACACTTGTCATAGTGAGGCAAGGTACTCCTCCACCCCTGTAACAAGATCGTCTATGTGTAGGTCGTTGTGAGTCTGCATCAGGAGATCCGCAGCCTCCCAGTCTATGGTGATCTGCCTGCCGAGGAACGGCATCTGAGTCCACCCACGGGGAACTTCAAACCTCTCGCCACAGACAGCGCACTCCAGCTTGGGGAAGTCGGGGTATGCATCTTCCTGGTTTACCATCCTGGATCCGCCTTCTGGTAGTGGGCCGGGGTCGGCTGGTTGCCGTACACCGACCACTCCGGCTCAATGGAGCCCAGAGACGGCACGAGGTGCCGTGCTGCCCAGTCGTCGATGTCGATCGTGAACATGTGCTCCTCTTGCAGAGGAGAGCGGTACTTGTCGAGACCCCAGTGAGTGATAGGGCTGTTCTCATTCATCAGCTCCCGGCAGCGGATCTCGGCGAACCAGAGAGCCATCACGATGTCGGTCTTGCCCTTGGTCTCGGGATGCCAGGTGATCAGCTGCTCTCGTAGCGCCTGAACTCCAGCATGGTTGCGAGAGGAAGGGAGATCGATGAGATTCCGGCCCTCTTCGAATCCATCAAAAAGCGCTGCCATGCTAGCAACGCCGAAATCTGCGTCCCACTTATTACCATGTGTGAAGTGCGGTTGTACGACAACACCGCGACTCCGAAGAAAGTCCAAGAGCCCTTCGTCTTGTGTGAGCCACGCTTGGACATTGTTCTTCTCGATTCGCCACTCTTGGACGCTGTACTGGAGCGTCCAGTCTTTGATGGTGGAGATGATCTGGTTGTAGTTCAGTGACGACTGGTTGAAGACGTCGAGGAGGAATCTCTTACCTGTTTGCCGGTCCAGTCCCAGAACCACACTAGCAGTGTTGCCAGCGGCGGCAGGGTCAAGACCAGCCACCACCGTGAGCCCGTGCATGCCCGCAGGCCTAAGGGGACTAGCCACCAGAGGGCCAGGACGGCGAGTAGACGTGCAACCGTTAACAGACGCAGGCGTGAAGATGGCATCTCCGGCTACCTGCTCCTGCTGGTAGACCATAGACCAGTTCCGAGGAGACATGCCACTGCGCTTACGTGACAGCTGAGGTCCAGCCCACTTGGGGAATAGTCCATCTCTGTCAGGTTCCATGTCCTCAAAACTCTTACCCCGAGGACGTTGATTGCTTCGGGGCCAGAGAGTAATCCAGGTGGTAGGATCCGCATCGGGCATCTCCAATACAGCCGGTTGGCTCAGATAGGTCCAAGGGACTTCTTCCCCATCGTAATACTGAGGCTTGACAAGTTCTCCATAGAGATCCTGTGTAGCCAGACGGGTCCCCACGACCAGGATTTTTCCATCGTCCGCGTCGATGCGGGACTGGAGGATATTCTGGATCCAGTCGATCTGGTTCTCGAAGTCATGAGCGTTTGATGCGTCGACAACATCGTCAAGGATGATGAGGTCCGCACGAGCACCGTAAATTTTCTTTCCGATACCAAGAGCCTGAACTGTGGGGTCCTTCTCACCAGTAACCTCCTCGTCCTGAGCCTGGTTGACGTAAATCATGTCGTTACGCCAAATGGCGTTACCACCATCGAAGCCCTCCACCGGGGCGAAGTCCTTCTTCAGCTCGCTGAAGGCTCGCGTGGAGTCCAACCGCATCTTGATGGCGTAGAGGAACTTGTTGGCGTTGGTGGCATTGGAGGATATGATGAGAATCTTGATATCTGGGTTCTGCACGATCCGCCACACCACGTAGTTCGTCGTGATGGTGGTGGACTTGGCATGTCCCGGCGGGGTGTTGATGATGAGGTGCTGAGAGGAGTTACCCTTCTCGTACCGCTGAGTGTGGTGGAGCCCCAAGGGCTCCTTGCCCTCCAGCAGATCGATCCACTGCTGCTGGTGAGGGAAGACCTTGGCGCCAAGATACTTGGCGCTGAACTCCTCGAATCGAGGAACCGCCTTGCGGTTCCGGGCGATCTCACCTGTATCCCGGAACTGGCGGATGTGATCCATCCGCTCCTTGAACTCGGGGTCAGTCTTACGGTAGTACTCATACGTCTTCGGCGACATACCGATGTCATCGCAGATGTCCTTGATGGTTCGCCCCTTGGCGAACAGCTCCAAGATCTTAGCCTTCTTGGCTGGAGCGGGTAGCACCCGCTCGTTGGTCTTCTCCCAAGAAGCTTTTGGCGTATAAGCCATATTGTCATTCTCCATTTCACTCGGTCGTCGGCTACGCCGACTATTCCGGCGAAAGGAAATAGATATCCTTAACCTAAGCTCGTTCGTTTCGTGTCGTGAGACTAGGCCGCTTGGGGCGGCCTCACTGCACTTTCTCGCTTAGGTTCTTAGTAGGCAGCCACCCTAGGGGCTGCCCTGTTTCTATTTACCAGCCGCTTGAAGCGGCTGGGAGACTGACTGGGCGGGAGCGGTCGCTTGGAGCTCCCGCTCCCTTACTAGATAGTGTATACTATAGTATAGCCTTCGAGCAAGGTCGTTTGCAAGGACTTCTCCACGATCGTTACACTATCGTGACCATACCTTGCTCGTACGGTTACTAGTACTACTGTCCGTGTACTACCTGCTCCACAGAGCGTGACGAAGTTTATCCGCGAGTTTTAGAGGGTTATACGCACTTCCCTCGCGCGTGAATTTAAAATCCTGGGGTCGAACGTAACAGTCGCTGCCCTTTTGCGCTCCTTACTAGTGAGTCTGCCTCACATATGCGTAAGAATTGAAGTGAATACAAGACACAACTAGGCGGCGGCGTTGTATGTGTAATAGATAGCAATGTCATTGCAGGTCACACGCACTATCAAGCACGTGCACACAGCACGTGGAATGAGACAGTATGTACGTGCTCTGACGGGCCGCACGTACGAGGTTGACTGTCGGCTTGACAGCCGTGATAGGCTGGGCACAGCCCAACCACCACACGATAGGGAGCACACCATGGAGATCACCAAGCTCGCCAAGTACGCCAGCAAGCGCACCCAGCGTCACGCGCTGGTGCTGGACGTCACCGCCACCACGGTGACCTACCTGATCTGGTCGCCCGCCGACCAGTGGTCAGAAGCTGCCTACACCACCACGCCGTGCAAGGCCTCACACGCTGTGTTCCACGCTGTGTGGGAGGAATGGGCCTAGCAGCCCCTCACAGCCTCACTGAGCCCCGGTTGCGGCCGGGGCTTTGTCATGCCCTGCCCCATGCCCTGGCAGGCCGTCAGCCTGCCTCCTATGCCCTTGCGCAGGCCTACGCGTGTGCACGCGCGAGGCTGCCAGTGGTCACCCCACCTCTGTACACAGCTTGGAGTGTCGGAAAAACATGGCCTGTGACCAGGCCTGACGCAACTCGCCAAGAAAAGTGTAGTGATCCATTTGACGGCTGCGAGCGAAGCGAGGATAGTTCTCAGTGTCAGGCCGCAACACCGCAGCACCGGAACCGCCCAGCACGCTGGGTAGGCCGGGAATCCCGTAAGGGTGTCAGCCGGTGGTGCCGTTCCGACCATAGGCAACAGGCGGAGATTCCCTGTTGTGAGCGGAGCAGAGGGTGTTGCTCGTCCGGCTCAGTGCTGGATCAAGAGTGATCTACGGATCAAGAGCCCAGGTGCCGCACAATATCAACAGAATGCGCCACACGCAGTGTGGCAGCCTCGCAGAAAGCGAGGGTTTGCCAGCGCGGGCAGGGAGCCGGTTGCGACCGGCTTATGCACTACTGTCGCACAGGATGAGCTCAGACGTAGCACGCTCACGGATGTGAGCAGCGAAAAGGGGAGAGATAATATCAGCCGTCCCCCTCGAATCGAAGCGACCAGGGTTCGAATCCTTGGGCTGGCGCTGGGCACGCCATGTGGCGTGTGGAAAGGGAACAATGGCTGACCTTGTCATTGACATCACTGAGCCTGGCTATGGCATCGGCTACGTGAATTCAGACGTAGCCGAATACCTTGATTGGTCGATCTACGTCAACAAAGACGGCGCAACATGGGTCGTCTGGACAGACGACCACGGCCACGCGGCCGGTTCTACCCTGGACATCGCCATCAAGCGGTGGGCCAAGCAAGCCGGTATCATGCACGGCACTGCTGACGTCGACTACGAGTACAGGGGCAAGAGGTACACACTCACCTGGTGAGTGTGAGCACTCCACAGAGATTACCTATGGAACGACTACGCGTAGTCGTTCTGTACGACACACAGAATGTGTGTCGATCAAGTGGAGTGCGCTAGGCGCACGAAGGTGCGCCAGGAAAGGGAATAATGGATATCTCGATCAACATTCACACGGATGCTGGTACTACCATTTCCCGAGAGCTGCCCACAGGTAGCACTCCGGGAGGGTGGGTCGTGATCCAGGGCGAGGGCTATCCGAATGTGACGCTGTTTGCGCCGCATGAGGATCCTGCCGCATTCTGGCAGTACCTGTCCAACGTGGCCGCGGACATGGCCACATACGTCGAGATCTACAACGAGCGCGGATAGCGTTCAGTCCCATGGGTGAACATGGCCAGCACTCAAAGTGCACATGGGGCACTAGGCACGTGAACACGGGCCGAGAAAGGGAATCATGGAGAGTGAAGACACTAAGTTCGTGAATGTCTACGAACTGAGTCAGGCGTACGGTGGGCCTGAGGAGGGCGGTTGGTGGGTGAACTGTGGTTCCCTCATCACCTCCCGTCAAGTGCCCGCTGGTGACGCTGAGCGGGTGCAAGCTGAGCTTTCGGAGGAATACCCCTCCGCACAGAAACAGCGGGTGGACCGACTCCTTGACGGCTATGAGGAGGGTGTGCGCTACGCACCCATCTACCGGTACACCGACGTGAATTATTACGGAGGTGACTACCGGGTGTACATCGAAGATGTGCCCGGCGCGGACTTCCCGGAAGTGTTCCCGCGCTACGAATAGAGTTTGGTGGCAGAGGGTGAGGCTGGCGATGCCAGCCAATCCCTGTACAACCAAGCTGAAAGGACGTTCAATGAACATCGCAGACTATGTGACCCGCGCGAACCTGGCAGCGTTGGAAGCGCTGTTGTGGTCTGAAACGGATGACAATGGCGAGCCGTTCAACGCGAGGTTCAGCCCGTACGACATCACGATCTCCCCTTCGCTGTTGGATCTCTTCTATCAGACACGTGATTTCGTGGTAGCCAATCAGGCTGATCTCGCAGAGATCTCCCCCGAATTGGCTGGGCACGATTTCGTGCTCACCCGCAACCGTCACGGTGCCGGTTTCTGGGATCGTGGCTACGGTGATAAGGGTGACAGGCTCACCAAGGCTGCCCATGTGTATGGGGACGCTAGCCTATACGAAGGTGACAACGGCAAGCTGTACCTCACTGCCTGATAGCTGATGGTGCGGGCCACTATGTGGCCCAATCCATGAACCATCAGACAGAAAGGATGTGCAATGAACGGCATTCCCGATTCCGCCATGCGGGATTTGGTGGAGGTTCAGGTGTCCATTGAAGCCGCTTACGGGGAGTACATTCCTGTAGCCGAGTTCGAGTACATCGACGGCGAGTGGACTCTCGACGGTATGGAGCCGTTCGAGTGGGCTCACGCCGTGTTTGGCGATTTGGAGGACTGATCTCGCGAGGAGTATGGGGCAGGGGCTCTGTCCCTGCTCTGTATCCCCTGCGTTGAGCAGAGGGTAACCGAAGGGTTTTATTATGAAGCACGATGGTCGGACCACCGACTACTACGGCTAACTAGGTGTTTAAGGCTTGATGGTGAGGCCTACGATGTAGGCCAATCCACCTCGGCTTAACCGTCTGAGGTACTGAAAGGGTGCGTTATGAAAACGCGCACTGTGTACAGGTATGAGAACGTGTTCGGCAGGGGCCCCTATCGGGGTGCCACCTGGTATGACGCCAGCGCATGGGATTGCATGTGCGACAGTCATGCAAACATGCAACATCCCACCTGGGCCCTCGACTTTGACATCGACCAGTTCGAGGGTTTCAACCGCCGAGACTACCTGGCAGCGTGTGACTCTCGCGAGTCACTCAACGCTTGGTTCGACGGCTGGCACGACGTGCTGAGGGCCAACGGATTCAAGGTGGTTGAGTACACAGTGCCCGCTGAAAACGTGGCGGACAGCATATCAGGTACGCAAGTGGCGTTCCGTAAGGTGTAGCATCCGATTGCGGAGTGAGCGGGGAACTGATACACTGCGATCAGTTCCACCGCCCAAACCGACAAACGGTTTGGTACTTAGGGAGTAAACATGTTCAGTCCGAAGGACATCACTGACATTCTCCTCGACCACTCGGACGAGGGGTACAGTGTGAACGCGGAGAACGAGGTTCCCAAGTCTGGTTACATGGTCGGCGGGTACGTGCCGAGTCTCGTTCTTGCGGGGCCGTATGAGTACCGGGTGTACCACACCACGGATGCGTGGCTCACCCGTAACTGGCACTTCTTCAGCGAGGGACTGGGAGAGTACTTCGCAGGGGTGTGGACCGACCAGGAAACGGGTAAGATCTACATCGACATCTCTCGAAACATTGAGAGTCTGGACGAGGCTATCGCCGTTGGTCTCAACTTCAATGAGATCGCGATTTGGGACGTGGAGAACAACCGCGAGATTCGCCTTCAGGACAACTGATCACAGAGTGAGCACGGCCCAGGTCTTGCACCTGGGCTGTGTCCAAACTGGCGAACAGTTTGGTACCAAGGGAGCTTTACCATGGAACAGCTTATGCTGACGGAAGCCCTTCCGGCAGGGTACCTTCCCTGCTCCAACCCGGATCTTGTCCGGGGGTATATCGCCATTGACGAACTGTTGCGGGGCAACAGTGGTGACTTTGGCAAATGCTGGGAGTGCGGCTATGCGCTCTGTGAGCACGCGCTTGACGACAAGCGACAGGACGACTCCTATCAGGAATTGGTCGGTCACTTCCGCAAGGGAGGTTTGATCAATCAGCCGGTCGCGTATGACGTGAGGGTCAAGCAACTCTGCAACGGCCATCACCGTCTCGCCGCCGCGTATGACGCGGGGTACACCCACATTCCCTATTGCCACGATGGCGGTAGCAGTCGTGAGGGATGGTGGGACTCCGATTGGAACGAGCACTTCACTGATGTTGGTTTCACCCTGATCACGGAATGATGATTGGCCAGGGACGTGTGCCCTGGCCTTTCACCAAGCTGAGGATCAGTTTGGCTGAGTCTCGAAGATTTCGAGACTCTGCACGATGCGGAATTGCATTCCGCTTCGCGAGAAAGAGGTAAGATCATGTTGGGACGTTCCTACACGTACAACCCGAATGCTGACGCCGCTGACAAGTGGCTCGGTCAGAAGGTGTCTTTCAACGGCTCTGAGAAGGTCGCTACGGTCACCGCAGCCTGCTGGCAGGGTCCTGGCAAGGCGACTCAGCTCCGGGTCACTGTGCACGGCTCTGAGGTCTCGGAGCTGACTGACTCGGAGCACGTAGTGATTGTCCGCCATGTGTAAGCCGGTCACAGAGACGCGATGGCGCAAGGTCACAGTCCTTCACCGTAGCGATGCGATGCGATCGTGGGAGGACATCGCGTGGATTGAAGACATCCACATTTTCGCGCCCGTAGGTGCACGCTTTGAGCACGATATGGACGCGTACTACGTTACCGACGTTACCGTGGACGTAGACACTCGGAGTGAGATCATCAAGGTGATCCTGACTGTTCGGCCTGTCTAAATGAGGGGGTTGGCCCTGGCGATGCCAGGGCTTTCCTCTCCACTTAGAAGGGATCAGATGATGGAACTGGAATACCGTGAGACCATCAACGACAGCGAGTGCAGTTGGGGCCCGTGGAAGCTTCTCCCGATCGAGAGGGGGATAACCCTCTGGGCGACTCACGAGGATTACGAGGTGCAAATCCGAGTCAAGCCGGAATTCGTTCCGGGTTGGTGGGTGTATGTAGGTGACGATGCTAGCGACCACGAAAGCGCTAGCTGGTTTGACCACGAATTCCCCGCATGGAACAATGGAACATGGCAGCGGGTGAATGTAGTCATCACACCGGCTGAGTGAAGTGTATGCCACCCTCTATACGAGGGTGGTGTATTCTCTACTCAGAGAAAGGGTGAGAGATGAAAGAACCGGATTGGGAAGTTCTGTGGCACCGTGCGGATGTGGACTTTATTGCCACACTGGCGGAGTACTGTGGGGTGGATCCGTACCACCCCAAGATCAGTACTCTGTGGAGTATCGCTTGGGATCGTGGCCACTCCGGAGGACTTTCCGACGTGGTGTACTACTTCGAGGAGATGGCGGAGTTGATCAAATGATCAATCCCACTTCGTTCTACCTCGGTCAAGAGGTCATCTGGCACGACGAGCACGGCAACAGCATCGGTCCGGGCACTGTGCTTGACGTCCGGCCGACACCTGGTAGCATCATGCTGTCGGTGCTGGAGCACAGCACACAGCTTTACCAGCGAGTGAGTGTGTCTCACGACGGCGTGGAGCGCGTCCAGTTCTCTGATGAGCAGGTGGAGGCACTGCCTCGCATCGTCTTGGATGAGATCAGGTGTGCGCTGGAGTATGGTAACGAGTGCGCGGTGGATCAGTGCGGTGAGTCTCGTATCTTTAGTGACTCTCTGTGTCTGGGTCACGCCCTAGGCCAGGACGAAGGCAACTGGCCGGATTTTCACGATGAGGCACCTGATTGGGTGGACGATGGTCTGCCGGATTGGATGATCTGATGAACGATGTCACTCGTGTTCTGTATCTGTGGCTCAGCAACGATGAGCCCACTTACCAAGATATTCAGTACGGGGTGGAGTCACCGGAAGATCTCTTTTCGTTTGTTGAGCTGAACATGCGGCCGGAAAACGACTTCTGGGCGGGTATCGGCCGGGACCTGCTGAACCTGGCCGACTGGACACAGTTGTACGAAGAACTCAAGGACGAAGGGCCGGAAGACCCGCCCGGATATTGGGGTTGGGACGAGGCCGCGATGTGCGATAGGTTCTATCCGGCTGAGTGAGGAACCTGGGGCAGGACTAACCGCCTGCCCCTCATTCTCCACTTAGACAGAGAGGATGAGTAATGCAGATCACCAAGGTTTCTCAGGCCACGGGTGTTGAGCACACTCGGGAAATCCAGGTCAACCCGGATGACTATTACTACTGGGAGGCTCACCGGGCCACAATGGCGGGGGGTTTCGTTCAGGACGCGTTCCCTCACCTCTCCGCCGATGACCGGGAATTCCTCATCTCCGGTGTCACTCCGGAGGAGTGGGACGAGCTTTACCCGGATATCGAGGAGGACGAGGAGAGCAACTACACCGATTACCCGGGCGAGAATGAGTCAGGGTGGGACTGGAACGAGGTGCCGTTCTGATGGATGACGCCACGCGCGAAGCGGTCGAATTTTTGGAGTGGTTGGCGCGCCCCTCGCATGGGCTGCTAGCACACGAGCAAGACGCTATTCACACAGTGCTGGCGGCGCTGGATAGCGCAGCCGAATGGGCCGCATACTGGCGAGAGATGGCCGACTCGTACAAAGGTCAGATAGGTTAAACACAAAGAAGGCCCCCCGCCATTGGCGGGGGGCCTTTCTTGTTTCTAGCGGGTTGCCCAGTAAGGCAAGTGGTCTAGCACACCCTCGGCATCTTTCTCGGGGGCAACCATCATCAACAGCCGACGAACCAACACCCGTGCGTCGTACAACTCCTCGGCGAGATCCCATGCCGACCACTCGTAGAAGCGGTCCACCGCGTCAGCGCGGTCAGCTATCGTGCCGTCGTACTTGATAACCTCGTTCATGCCTCTCACAGCCTCTCTAAGGGCCTAGTAGTCCTGTCCGGTGTCCCTGTCCAGCCCGAGCTGTCGTCGGGCCTCCTGCTCGCTCTGAGCGTACCTAGAGCCTACCCGCTGGAGAGTCTTCCGGAGCATCAGCTCACCGTGCTCATACGCCTCCCAGTCCACCATCTTGCGCGGGTGGCTGGAGATCCACACCCATAGCTCTTGGGCGATGTCGGCAGGGTCAGCGAGGGGGTATTTCCTGGCCGTGTTCACGGCCACCTGTTCAACGATGGTCACGAGATACATCAGTAGCACTTCTCTCGGTAGTAAAACCGGCCGTTCTGTGCCACCAGTAGTTCAGGCATAGTACGGTCCAGTGTGCGATTCCACGTCAGCACCCCCACCCCGTGGCCCCACTCAGGAGACTTTGACGTAATGTATTCCGCTGCACTGAAGCGCATGGAACAGCCGACATTCATGTAGAAGTTCGTCTGCATATTGAAGTTGTAGCCGACCGCCGCTGAAGTGAGCAGAGGTCGGTGGGTGTGCCCGGCAACAACAGACTTCCCAGTCTTCGCCACCACACTCGTACCTTTCATATACTGGTTGGCACTCGTAAGACCCCATTGGTGACCATGCCCTGCAATAACGTCGGGAAAGACTTCGAAGATTTCCCGACGGTATGAGATCTCCAGCTCGTCCAAACCGAACAGGTTCTCGATCGAGAGAGCACGGAGCTTCCGGAACGCCGGGAGGCGGGTTGTGATGGACTGGGAGAACCGGGCGAGGTGGTTGCTGTAGGCCATGTCGTGCGTGGCATTGGGGGTGACCTCACGGACCCGCTTGAGCCAGCCGTGAGTCACGTCGATCTGCTGCTGTAGGTTGCCCTCGGCCTCTTCTGGCCCGCCCTGTACCCACCTACCGATGGTAGTAGCGTCGCTCTCATCACCGATCCAGACGACCTTATCGGGATCGAGATCCCGGGCGAGCGTAAGCACTCGCCCGAGGAAATCGTCGTCCTGTAGATCGCACTGCATATCGGAGATGACAAGCGCAGTTCGAGTGCGCTTACTCACTAGGCCACTCCAAATCGTCGTCGCCTTCGGGACAGTGGCAAATACAATCGCACTTGCGCCGGTAGATTATCTCACCATCTGAATCCCATACCATGTTTTCGTCTTCACAACAAGTGTCAGGCACCCCAGTTCACGCCGGGCAGGTCATTCCGATCAGTGTCCACAATGGGAATGTCGTCGAACGCCATGCCGATACCCTTGGCGAGAGCAGCGCCACCGTTCCGAAGGCGCATCTCCTCCTCACGGGCAGCCCTGTCGGCTGCCTCGGCACCGTAGTTCTCAGCTCCCGGCAGAGCGGGCTGGACGAACACAGGGCCTATCGGCAGGCCGTGAATCGGATACTGGGGGACAGTCGGCGCAATCGCCGGGTGAACCGTGTCCACCACATCCGTCAGTACTTCCGTGTCCACATCGTTTCCGTTCACCTGCCAGGACACCACCTTTGAGCCGTTGTCGTAGATGAATGTGTATTGGTCCGCGTGACCACGGACCTTTGAAAGCTTGAGGGTCATTTCCCGATCTTCTCTCTCAGCCACTCCGGGCCGTTCTTGACGAGCATGGAATTCACATCTTCACCTGGCGGCATGTGAATCGGCCGAGCTTTGATTTCCCTAGCCAAAAAGTTACCAAAGTCCTTGCCCGGCTCGTCTCCATCACAAAAGACGTAGACAACGGGGAAGTCGTCAAAACACCTTCGATAAAAAGGCTTCCAAGCCTTAACCCCAGGGATGCCAACGGCGGGAAGTCCAGCGGAGAGAAGTGAGATCGTATCAATCTCACCTTCGGTGACACAGAAAAACTCAGTTTGTGTGAAAAAAGACTCAACGTGATACAGATTCGTTTCGAATCCGGAGAGATTGAGGTACTTTGGCGCTGACGTTTCTCCGATTGCGCGGAACTTAAGATTAACGACACCAGCTCTGGTGACATACGGGATACTCAGCCTTCCCTTAAACTGCTCTTGACCGGGAAGTGGGTCGTCCACGTAGCCCAACATTTCCTCGTTGGCCAGGTCCACCGGGATTCCACGTTCGTCCAGGTAGTCTATTGCCTTCCACAGGGTCTGATTGTACGCCCTCGCCGAAGTCTCTAGCAAGTTCCTCTGCTCGTTGCTTAGCAGCACGATACTCCATTCCCTCCTGCTGCATGATAAGCTTGATGGCGTCACCCTTCACGCCACAGGCGTGACACACGAACACGTCTCTCGGGCTGACATTTATGCCGACACTCGCACTGGTGTGCTCGTCATCGTGGAAGGGGCACCTCACCGGGTGCCAACCAGGCCGGTCTGGAGTTGATACACCATAGTGGGATAGAATAGATCTAATCATGTCCGACCCAATCCCCTAGTCGTCGGATGATCAGGGCGTCATCCCAAGACTGACCCTTGACCTTCACCACCAACAGACCAGGAGGGGCCACCCTGAGCCCTCTGTGGGCTCTGTAAGCCTCTCGCTGTGCCTTCAGGTCCTTCCACCAGCCCTTGACCTTAGAGACCGGCAGAGGCCGGTCTTCGCCCTTCGTGGTACGAGCGGCGAAAGTCTTCAACTGGACCACGATCGGGGAGCTGTAAGTCAACTGGACTATGAGATCTCCCTCGTCCTCCGTACCTGCCAGGTGCAGGCGCTCAGAGATGAGACCGTGGTCCCGGAAGTATTGGAGTAGTTCCGCTTCGGCGTTGAAGCCGAATCGCTTGTTGTTCACCGCAGTGTTCAATTGAAATCAATCCTTCGGCCAACGTGGTAAAGCTCTTCGGCCAGGTAGACATCAGCCGGGGTCGGGTAGAAGTCCTCACCCGTCCAAGAAGCTGTACGAATACGCTCGTAGAGCGCGAACAGGCCCTTCGCCTGGTCTTCAGTCAACTCAAGCTGAATCTTGTCCACAGTAGCGTCAGACAGAATAACCTTAGCCTTCATCACATGTCCTCAAACCTGCACTGGTCGGGGTAAGCCTTAAGGGTGAGATATTCCCGCCCGGACGGATCCTGCCGTCCGTGGCGGTTCTTCACAGCACACACGCACAGGTTCTTCGTCCACGGGTCCGGAGCGACATTCAGGATCAGCGACGGCAGTTGTGAGACCTTCTGAAGGATGGCCGAGCGGGGAGGCACCGGATTTCCCGGCACCCCCTCGCTGGCGTGGTGCACCAGGATCACACAAGCGGAATAGTCGCGGGCAATTCCGGCCAGGTAGTCCACAATGCGCATGGCCGTGCTGTGCTCGCTGTCCTCCATGTAGTTCATCTTCATGAGGACGTCCACGACCACCAAGACCGGAGGGAGCCCAAAGACCTCGTTGAAAGCGTCGAGCTCTTCCTCAACCTCTGGTAGGGTGGGATTGGGATTGAAATTCCACTTGATGTGATCTGTATCCGTGAGGGCAGAACTCGCCCATTTCGAATCCAGGTGCATCCGCTCTTCAATCCGTTCTGTGGACAGCTGCATTCGGCGGGCGATCAAACGGCTCGCCACGGTGGTCTCATCACTGTCGTTGGAGATGTACAGTGTGGGAACCTTCCAGCTATCCGCCAGAGCGAGGGCGAGCTGGGTCTTGTAGGACCCAGGCACGCCCGCGATCATGCACAGACTGCCACGACGGAACTTGATGCCACCCGCTGTGAAGCTGGTGAACACCTCAGGAAGGGCCTCACCACGGTTTCCTTCCTGGCGTAACGTCTTGGCAAGCGACAGCACTTACAGCTCCTTATCCGCCCTCTGGGCGAGGTAGAGGAGAGACTCCTCGACGTCCTGCTTGTGCGGCCGGAGGCTCACAGAGATCAGAATGGTGTCAGCCACGATCTGCTTCCAGTCGTACTCCCCTATCTCCAGGAACTCCCCCCAACCGATCGCGTTCTGCTCCAGCGCAACTCGAATGCCCTCAGCGGCCAGATGATGGGCGACCACGTTCTTAGCAAACGCCTCGTTCATCTCGTACACTAGTTCCTCTTCTCGAAAGAGGCCTTGCACTGGTCAGCCGCGCCCTGGGGCTGCGGGCAGAACCACGCAACCCAGTTGGCCTTAGCCACACGAGAGCGGTTGCCGTGGACACAGGTGGTGTCGGCACCGTTGGACTTGGCGGGAACCGCGTCACGCGGGCCAGTAGCAGCCGCAGGAGCCGGACGAGCGGCTGCCTCAGGGTAAACCAGCCCCAGGTCCGTCAGAGCGCCCTGGAGGACTTCCAGGCGAGCCGCCGGGTCGGCGTACTCAAGGTCATCCGTGTTGAACGTGACCTCCGCGTAGCTGTACTGCTCCTTGCCAGGCAGACGGTAAACGATGTTAGCCATTAGTCAATCTCCTCGTAGTAAATCTCAACAATTCCGTAGCTGTTGATGACTTCCTCTGCCTCTCGGTAGAGGTATTCCTCTCGATCGTCCGAGGACAGACCTTCCAGGTCTTCATCGTCCACTTCAAACTCAATCCGCTGGGTGGCGGTGGCGAAGCCAATACCGATACAGGCGTTGAACTTAGCCACCGTTAACCTCCCTCAGGTAGGTCTCTCGTGCCGCCAGGTACTCCGAGAAGGTCATCATAGACCCTTCATCACGCTTGAACGCGTTCCACTCATCCCGCCTGGCGCGAAGCCACACACGAAAGAGTTCTTCATGAAACTTAACTGCCACCGAGCACCTTCTCTATCAGGTAGAGGTGGGCGTCCGCCCCACCGAAGGCCTCACAGCCCTGGTTGACAGGGCAGTAGTTGCACAGGTTGGTCTTGTGGGGCAGAAACACCTTGTTCTGTACTGCTGTCTTCAACTGTACACCAAGACGACCCATGTAGTCAAGAGTGTAGGTGGACAAATTATAGATCTCGCTGAGCTTGTTCAGCCGAGGGTTGAAGTAGGCACCGAAGTTCGGCCGCGCGCCATACTGCTCGTGGATGCCCACCGCGTAGGTACCGAGCTGGTCCTCATTCTCCGGCATCCGACTGCCGGTCTTCAGGTCTACCACCACTAGTGCCCCGCTTCCGGGGTACACAAACACGCGGTCTACAGAGCCCTTCATCGTCCATCCCCCGATCGGGATGTCGATCGGGAGCTCGACAGCGACAGTCTGCGTGCCGTTCTCCAGGTAGGGGTCCCACAGCTCCCAACCAGAACTACGCCGCCAATCGATGTAGTTCTGGACGAACTGGGGGCCAAGGTCCATCCACGCGAGGTA
>Ga0070710_10000341_pt1 | contig 22161 bp, 22 predicted proteins | sample LARL52metaG_FD_65454 | JGI IMG/M metagenome (GOLD analysis project Ga0070710, IMG submission 65454) | Corn, switchgrass and miscanthus rhizosphere microbial communities from Kellogg Biological Station, Michigan, USA - LAR L5-2 metaG | ecosystem: Host-associated > Plants > Roots > Rhizosphere ...
GAGCAGATGCGCCCGCCGGTCGGCCGGATCGGGACGGCGCTCGATCAGCTCGCGATCCTGCAGTTCGTCCAGCACCGGGATGACCCGGGTCTTGTCCGCGCCGATCGCGGCGGCCAGCGCTGCCTGACTCCGGGTCGGGCGCTCACCCAGCGCCAGCAGCACCGCATAACCCCACATCGAGATGTCGTGCGCACGCAGCACGGGGAGTTCCGCGGCCATCAGGGCCCGGCCCAGCGGAACGATCATCGCCGCGAGGTCCCGGCGGCGGGGCGCATCGTGCTCGTCGATGCCCATAAAAATATACTCGCGCCTATCGTAAGCGAGCACATACGATTGGAGACGCGCCGGGACACCGGAGCCGGAGCCGAAGCCGCCGGGGCGGAAACCGGGCAGTGCGGGAGCGGACCATGCCGCGTCATGACATCAGGGAACTGAACCGCCGGGCGGTGCAGGCCAGCGTCGAGGTGGTCTCCCAGGTCGACCCCGGGGACCTCGGCAGGCCCACGCCCTGCTCACAGTGGTCGCTCGGCGAACTGCTGGCGCACATGACCGTCCAGCATCGCGGCTTCGCCGCGGCGGCCGCGGGCCGGGGCGCGGACCTCGCCGTGTGGCAGGCCGGGCCCCTGGCCGCAGATCCGGTCGGCGCCTACGCGGCGGCGGCCGACGCCGTGATCGCGGCGTTCGCCATCGGCGGCGCGGCCGACAGGCAATTCGCGCTGCCCGATATCGCCACCGCGATGACGTTCCCCGGCCGGCAGGCGATGGCCTTCCACCTCGTGGACTATGTGGTGCACGGCTGGGATGTCGCCCGCTGTCTCGGTGTCGGGTTCGAGCCCGACCCGGAGGTTCTGGCCGTCGCGCTGAAGGTCGCCCAGGCCGTCCCGGACGGGCCGGGCCGGCTCGAGCCCGGCTCCGCGTTCCGGCCCGCCGTGCCTGCGCCCGTTCCGGCAGGCGCGCTGGACCAGATCGTCGCGCTGCTCGGCCGGGCCCCCGACTGGCCGCGCTGACCCCGCCGCCGCGCTGACCCGGCCGCCGCGCTGACCCCGGCCGGCTGCCCCAGACGTACGACCCGGACATCCGACCCGCCCGGAATACCACGATGCGTTCGGAATAGCACTCATGGCACACTGGTTAAGACGAGCAAAATGCGTGCTCCGGGGTCGGTGAAATTCCGAACCGGCGGTGATAGTCCGCGACCCGGCCGCAGCGTGCCGCGTCACCCGCCCAGGCGGGACCGCAGCAGGCCGCAGCCGGCTGACCCGGTGGAACCCCGGGACCGACGGTGAAAGTCCGGATGGGAGGAAGCACGCGCGCGGCCGCCCTGGCCGTGCCCACGCCTCCGCGCGTGGGCAGCGCGTTCTCCCCGGAGCCGAACAGGCATGACGGCGCCGGAGGAGGAACCGCGGGATGTACACCGGGATCGTAGAAGAGCTGGGCGAGGTCGTCGGGCTCGAACACCTCGAAGGCGCCGCGCGGATCACCGTGCGCGGCCCGCTGGTCGTCAGCGACGCCGCCCCCGGCGACTCGCTGTCCATCAACGGGGTCTGCCTCACCGTCACCGCCGCGCATGACGGCACCTTCACCGCCGACGTCATGGCCGAGACGTTGAGCCGGTCCAGCCTGGGTGACCTGCGGCCCGGCAGCCCGGTCAACCTGGAGCGCTCGGTGCGCCCGGACGGCAGGCTCGGCGGGCACCTGGTCCAGGGGCACGTGGACGGCGTCGGCGCGATCATCTCCCGCAGTCCGGCCGAGCACTGGGACGTCGTGCGCATTTCGCTGCCCGAGGGCCTGGTCCGGTACGTGGTGGAGAAGGGCTCGGTCGGCGTGGACGGCGTCAGCCTTACCGTCACCGCCACCTCCGATGCCGAAGGCCCGCCCTGGTTCGAGGTCAGCCTGATCCCGGAAACGTTGCGGCGCACCACGCTGGGCCGCAAGCAGCCGGGCGACACGGTCAATCTGGAGGTCGACGTGATCGCCAAGTACGTGGAGAAACTACTCGGCAGGAGCGTCCGGTCATGACCGCCGTGGCCACCGAAGCCGCGGACGGCACCCCGCTGGATACCCCGCAGCGGGCCGTCGCGGACATCGCGGCCGGCCGGCCGGTCGTGGTCGTGGACGACGTCGACCGGGAGAACGAGGGCGACATCATCTTCGCCGCGGCCAAGGCCACCCCTGAGCTGCTCGGCTTCATGATCCGCTACACCAGCGGGGTCATCTGCGTGCCGATGCCCGGCCGCGAGCTGGACCGGCTGCAGATCCCGCTGATGACCACCGAGAACAACGAGCGAATGCGGACCGCGTTCACGATCAGCGTGGACGCGCGGGACGGCGTCAGCACCGGGATATCGGCGGCCGACCGCGCCCGCACGGTCAAGGTCCTGGTGGACTCGGCCACCGAGCCCAACGAGCTGGTCCGCCCCGGTCACATCTTCCCGCTGCGCTACACCGAGGGGGGCGTACTGCGCAGACCCGGGCACACCGAGGCCGCGGTCGACCTGGCCCGGCTGGCCGGACTGGAGCCGGTCGGCGTGCTGTCCGAGGTGGTCAACGACGATGGCTCGATGGCCCGGCTGCCCGCGCTGCGCAAGTTCGCCGGCGAGCACGGCCTGGCGCTGATCTCGATCTCCCAGCTCATCGAGTACCGGCGGCACACCGAGCAGATGGTCCACCGGGTGACGCAGACCAAGCTGCCCAACGCCTACGGCGAATGGCAGGCGTTCGGCTACCTGAACTCCGTCGATGGCACCGAGCACGTCGCCCTGGTCCTGGGTGAGCTCGGCGACGGCGAGCAGGTACTGACCCGGGTGCACTCCGAATGCCTGACCGGCGACGTGTTCGGCTCCCTGCGCTGCGACTGCGGCGCCCAGCTCGCCGCGGCGATGGCCGCGATCGCCGGCGAGGGCCGCGGCGTCGTGCTGTACCTACGGGGGCACGAAGGCCGCGGCATCGGGCTGCTGAGCAAGCTGCAGGCGTATAACCTGCAGGACGCCGGGGCCGACACCGTGGACGCGAACCTCGAGCTGGGCCTGCCCGCCGACGCGCGGGAGTACTCCACCGGCGCGCAGATGCTCCTCGACCTGGGCATCCGCTCGATCCGGCTGCTGACCAACAACCCGGCGAAGGTTGACGGCCTGTCCGGATTCGGCATCGAGGTGGCCGGGCGCTCCGCGCTGCCTGTCCTGGTCACCAAGGAGAACCTCCGCTACCTCACCGCCAAGCGGGATCGCCTCGGGCATCAGCTCGACAACCTGGCCCTCCCTAACGGCGCTGCCCCGACCGGTCAGCCAGCGGAAGCCCGGTGAGCGGAGAGGGCCGCCCCGGCGCGACCACCGTCGACGCCGCGGGCCTGTCGGTGGCGATCGCGGCCACCCGGTGGCACGCGGAGATCACCGACGCGCTCACCGCGCGGGCGGTAGCCGCGGCCCGGGCCTGCGGCATCGAGCAGCCGCAAGTGATCCGCGTGGCCGGCGCGGTGGAGCTGCCGGTGGTCGCGGCCGAGCTGGCCCGGCGGTACGACGCGGTGGTCTGCCTGGGCGCGGTGATCAGGGGCGGCACACCGCACTTCGAGTACGTGTGCGACGCGGTCACGGCCGGCCTCACCCGGGCGGCGCTGGACACCGGCACCCCCATCGGCAACGGCGTGCTTACCTGTGACAGCCTGGAGCAGGCCCGGGACCGCTGCGGTCTGCCGGACAGCCATGAGGACAAGGGATGGGAGGCCGCCGTGGCCGCGCTGGACACCGCGCTGCTGCTGCGGTCGGTGAGGAGCGGCTGAGTTGCTGTCCCTCGTGCTGCCCAAGGGCTCCCTGGAGAGCGCCACGCTCGACTTGTTCGACGCCGCCGACCTGACCGTGCGCCGGTCTTCCGCTCGCGACTACCACGCCTCGATCGACGATCCCCGGATCGACAAGGTGCGCTTCCTGCGGCCCCAGGAGATCCCGACGTACCTGGAGCGCGGGCTTTTCGACGCGGGCATCACCGGCCGGGACTGGATCGAGGAGACCGGGGCGAGCATCGTCTCGCTGGGCGAATTGCAGTATTCCAAGGCGACCTCACAGCCGGTGCGGGTGGTGCTGGCGGTGCCGGACGGCTCGCCCTGGCAGTCGGTGGCCGACCTGCCCGACGGGGTGCGCATCTCCACCGAGTTCCCGTCGCTGACCCGGCGCTTCCTGGACGCGCACGGGGTGAAGGCGACGGTCGTGCCCTCCTACGGTGCCACCGAAGCCAAGGTGCCGGACATCGTCGACGCGATCGTCGACCTCACCGAGACCGGATCCTCGCTGCGCCGCAACGGGCTGCGCGTGCTGGAGACCGTGGTGACCAGCTACACCGAGCTCGTGGCCAACGTCGATGCCCACGCCGATGAGGGCAAGCGAGCCGCGATGGAGGACATCGCGCTGCTGCTGCGCGGGGCGATCCAGGCCCGGGGCAACGTGCTGCTCAAGCTGAACGTCCCGGCCGGCCGGCTGGGGGCGGTGACCGCGATGCTGCCGGCCATGTCGTCCCCGACGATCACGACGCTGGCCCGCGGCGAGATGAACGCGGTCGAGACGGTCGTGCCCAAGGCCGGGGTGAACACCCTGATCCCCGCGCTCAAGGCGGCCGGGGCGCGGGACATCCTGGAGATCCCGATCTCCAAGATCGTCGAATAGCGAGGCTCAACTACCGGGTTAACCTGGGGGGGTGCGAGACATCCTGAACCCCATCACGAAGTGGTGGGACTCTGGTGAAACCTTCGGGCTGGCGACCGTGGTGCGCACGTTCCGCAGCGCGCCTCGGGAGCCCGGGGCCGCGCTCGCCGTATCCGGCGAAGGCGAGGTCACCGGCAGCGTCTCCGGCGGCTGCGTGGAAGGGGCGGTGTATGAACTCGCCCGCGACGTGATCGAGACCGGCGTCCCGGTCCTGCAGACCTACGGCGTCAGCGATGACGATGCGTTCGCGGTGGGCCTGACCTGCGGCGGGATCCTCGACGTGTTCGTCGAGCGGCTCGGCCAGGCAGAGTTCGCCGAGCTGGGCGAGGTAGCCGCGTCGGTGGAACGCGGCGACCCGGTGGCGGTGGCCACCGTGATCGCCGGGCCGGGCCGCATCGGCGCGCGCCGGGTGATCTGGGGGCCGGCCGACGCCCGGGCGCCGGGCGGCAGCCTCGGCGCGGGTGACCGGCTGGACGCGGCGGTGGACGACGACGCCCGCGGCATGCTAGCCCAGGGCCTGACCGGGGTGCGGCGTTACGGCGCGCACGGGGAGCGCCGCGGTGACGAGCTGAGCGTGTTCGTCAACTCGTTCGCGCCTGCGCCGCGGATGCTGGTGTTCGGCGCGATCGACTTCGCGGCGGCCGTGGCCAGGGTGGGCAAGTTCCTCGGCTACCGGGTCACGGTCTGCGACGCCCGCGGCCTGTTCGCCACGCAGGCCAGGTTCCCGGACGCGGACGATGTGGTGGTGGACTGGCCGCACCGGTACCTGGAAGGCGTGGACACCGACACCCGGACGGTGATCTGCGTGCTCACGCACGACCCCAAGTTCGATGTCCCGCTACTCGAGGTGGCGCTGCGCAAGCCCGCCGCCTACATCGGGGCGATGGGCAGCCGGCGGACCCACGACGACCGGATCGCACGGCTGCGCGGCCAGGGCCTCACTGACGCCGAGATGGCCCGGCTGCGGTCACCCATCGGCCTCGACCTCGGCGCCCGCACCCCCGAGGAAACGGCGGTGTCGGTCGCGGCCGAGCTCATCCAGCTCCGCTGGGGCGGCTCCGGCCGGCCGCTCACCCAGACCGCCGGCCGCATCCACCACGGCTGACCGCTCCGCGTCGTTACCCGGGCTGGACCTCGTACGAACACGGCCGAGGGCGGCGGCGCCGCGCACTTCTGCCGCACTTTAGCCGCATCTTCTCCGCACGTTTGCCGCAGCAACCGCCCTGGCAGTCGGTCGGGGGGCCCGCTTACAGTTTCGATGAGCAGGCAAATTCGAGGCAAAGCCACGGGCCACAAGAGCGCGACCTGGCCCCGCGGGCTAGCAGCGGCGGTGGCCGGCGGGCCTGCTCCCAGGCCGGCCTAAGACACAGGATCGTCACGGCGGTGGCCCCGTCCGCGCCTACGCGGTACGGGCTGGGGAGGACGTCCCGGTGCCGGAACGGTAGCGGGACGACCGTCGTGGCGGCCCTGCCGCCGCTCACGTCAGCCGAGGGCCCAGCGGGGGCGCAGTCGGCGGTGGGCGGCGGCCGCGGTTCCGGCTCACTCGGGACGGATAGCGGGATCAGCGAGTGGTGACGCTCTCTTCACCAGGTCGGCCACCGCTCCCCAGCCCGCCGCGGGCCGGCGGCGCTGACACGGATGCGTTCTGGCAGCCGACCCAGGTCCACGGCCAGCGGGACGGCGCTGTCGGCCTGGCGGATCCGCACCCTGGTGCCGTCGTCGCTGGCCACGCAAGTCAGCCGCAGCACGTACCTATGGGGCCCGGCCACCAGCCGGTAGGCCACGCTCCACGGCGGCTCGTAGCCGATCAGCTCGCCGGAGCCACAGATGTCCCCGTCGCCGTGGCGCAGCCGCAGCCCGAACGTGACCCCGATCCCGGCCGGCTGCCCGGCGCCGACCTGCACACCGGCCACCTCTGGCAGCCAGTCGGCTAGCCGTGCAGGCGCGGAGAGGTGACCGAAGATCGCCGCCAGCGGCTGCGTCAGCGTCACCTCATGGTCCATGACTGCTCGCCTTCACTCCGTTACGTCACCACGGGCCGCTTCCCAGCGGCCCGAGTGCAGGCTAGGCTCCACAGTGGCGTGGACACCAGCCATTGAATGCGGCAAAGGTGCTGCAAAAGTGCGGTTACACAGCGGTCCGTCCGGCTCAGATGCCCAGGGGATCCGGATGCAGGATCTGGCGGGGTTCCGGGCGGCGGTGCGTGAGCGCTGTCGCGCGGCGGGGCGCACGCAGCAGCAGCTCGCCCGGGCTGTCGGTCTGCACCCCAACGTGCTGAGCCATAAGCTGCATGAGCGCGGCGCGCGGCTGAACGCCGCCGATGTCATCGCCATCGTCACCGCCCTGGCCGACTGGGGCACGGTCGGCTCGGCCTCGGAGGCGCGCGCGCTGCTCGCGCTGATGGGAGTGCCCGAGCACGCCGTCCCGGCCCAGGCATGGACTACCGCGCCGCTGGGCGCCTTGCCCCACGACCCGCCGGCCGCCGGGCCGACTGCCCAAGTCGGCGAAGCCACCCCGGAGCCAGCGCCCGCCACGAACCCCGGCGGGGGGCGTCCGGCCCCGGATCCGCTCCCGGTGCCGCTGACCCCGCTGGTCGGCCGGACCGCCGAGGTCGCCGCGGTCACCACCGTGGTGCCCGGTTGCCGGCTGGTCACGCTCACCGGAACCGGCGGGACCGGCAAGACCCGCGTCGCGCTGCAGGCGGCTGCCGAGCTGGCCGACCGCTTCCCGGACGGGACGGCGTTCGCCGACCTGGCGCCGGTCAGCGATCCCGAACTGGTCGCGGTGACGCTGGTGCGCGCGCTGGGCCTGACGCCGCAGGCGGCGGACACGGCCGAGGACCAGCTCGCCGCCGCGCTGCGTCCGGCGCGCGTGCTGCTGATCGCCGACAACATGGAGCACCTCATCGAGCAAGCGCCGCTGCTGAGCCGGCTGCTGGCCGCCGCTCCCGGGCTGCACCTGCTGGTCACCAGCCGGGTCGGCCTGGGCCTGTACGGAGAGCAGCAGCTTCGGGTGCCGCCGCTGCGGCTGCCCGATCACGATGGCCAGGCCGCCAGCTCGGAGGCGGTCCAGCTGTTCGTGCAACGGGCCCGGGCCCTGGATCCGGGGTTCGACCCGCAGGGGGAGACGCTGGCTGCTACCGCCGCGATCTGCTCCGCGCTGGACGGGCTGCCGCTGGCGATCGAACTGGCCGCCGCCCGGATCCGGCTGTATCCGCCGCAGGCCCTGCTGCCCCAGTTGCAGGCACGGCTGCCGCTACTGACCGGGGGGGCGAGGAACCTGCCGCTGCGCCAGCAGACCTTGCGCGCCACCCTCGACTGGAGTGACGCCCTGCTGTCTCCCGACGCCCGGGACCTGTTCGCCCGCGTGGGGGTATTCGCCGGCTCGTTCGATGCCGCCGCCGCGGCAGCGGTCTGCGATGTCGCCGATCCGCTGGCGATGACCGAGCGGCTGGCCGAGCTGGCCGAGCACAGCCTGCTCGAGGTGACCCCCGGCCTGAGTCCGCGGTTCGGCCTGCTGGCGACGATCCGCGAGTATGCGCTGGCCCGGCTGGCCGAATCCGGGCAGGCCGACTCGGCGCGGGAGCGGCACTTGCGTCATTACCTGGCGCTGGCGACCCGGGCCCGGGCCGGCCTGGACGGGCCAGAGCAGGCCGACTGGTTCAACCGGCTGGAAGCCGATTTCGCGAACATCCGCGCGGCCCTGGACTGGGCCCGGTCCCGGGCCGAGGCGGACGGCAGCTACCTGGAAGATGGGCTGCGCCTGGCCACCGCGGCGGCGCCGTTCTGGCGCCGCCGCGGGTCCCTGGCCGAGGGCGCGTTGCACCTGGAGCGCCTGCTGGCCATCGACGCCCGGCACCGTGCGGCGACCCCGGCCACCCGAGCCTGGGCGGTCCTGGAAGCCTGTGCGCTGGCCTGCTTCCGCGGCGACTTTCCCGCCACGACCGATCTGGCCCGCGAGGGCCTGGAACTCTGCGGTGAGCTCGGTGACCTGCGGGGCCAGGCGTGGGCGCACCGCTACCTGGGCGAGGCCGCCCTGGCCCAGGCAGACCTCGGCGCCGCCCAGCCGCATTTCCAGAGCCAGCTCGAACTGGCCGCTCACGCCCGTGACCCGTGGACCGAGGCGACGGCGCGCAACATGCTGGCCCAGGTCAGCCGGTACGAAGGCCGCTATCGTGACGCCTCCGCGCAGCTGCAGTTGGCGCTGCGGGCCTTCGAGGTCGCTGGTGACCCCGACGGCGCCGCGACAGTGCGCGCCAGCCTGGCCGAGGTGGCCCGCGACGCCGGGGAGCCGGACCGGGCCCGGGATCTGTTCCGCCAGGCGCTGCGCGGCCACCAGCAAACCGGCAGCAAGCGCGGCATGGCCTACGACCTGGAAGGGCTCGCCGCCGCGGCCGCCCTGACCGGCAACGACCGGGCCGCCCTGACCTATCTGAGCGCGGCGCAGGCGCTGCGCGAGCAGAGCGGCGGGCCGCTGATGCCCATCGATCAACCCATTTACGATCGGCTCTTCGACCCCAGCGTGGCCGCCCTCACCCAGCGCGAGCGCGAGCAGGCCCTGGCCGAGGGCCGCGATCGCTCGCTGGCGCAGATCATCGACGAGGCACTCGCCAGGTAAGGCCGCTCCGGGGTGCCATCGTGGTCGATGGCACATCGCCTACCCGATAGCGTCGGCGATGGCGCATCGACCACGATGGCGGGGTTCCGGGTAGGGTTGGCGGGCGTGCGGACGCGTGTGGCCGGGGTGCTGCTGGCCGCCGGCGAGGGATCCCGGCTCGGCCGTCCCAAGGCCCTGGTCGAGATCGCCGGGCAGAGCCTGGCCGATCGGGGGGTGGCGCTGCTCCGGGCGGGCGGCGCGGCCCCGGTGGTGGTGGTCACCGGCGCGGCCGCTGCCGAGCCGCCCGGCGCACTGATCGTGCACAATCCGGATTGGCCCACTGGCATGGGATCGTCGCTGGCCGCCGGGCTGACCGCGCTGCCTGGCGCCGCCGAGGCGGCGGTGATCGCCCTGGCCGATCAGCCCCTGGTCGGGCCGGAGGCGGTGCGGCGGCTGATCGCCGCCTACGACCACGGCGCGAGCGTGGCCGTGGCCGGCTACGACGGCCAGCCGCGCAACCCGGTGCTGATCGCCCGCCCGTACTGGCCCGAGGTGATCGCGGCCGCGGTGGGCGACAGCGGCGCGCGCGCATTCCTGCGCTCGAGCCCGGAACTCGTCACCCTGATCGAATGCGGTGATACCGGCAGCGCCGACGACGTCGACACGCCCGAAGACCTGGAGCGGGTCAGCAGGGCGGTGCGGTCACTCAGGACGCCGCCGGGCTGACGTCCACCCCCCAGGCGTGCCGGACGGTCTCACCCGGCTGCAGGATGAGCAGATCGGTGCCGGTGACGAAGGCGTTCGGCGGGCAGGTCATCGGCTCGACCGCGAGGGCGCGCCTGCGATGCGGCGCGCCGAGCGGGTCGCCGGTGAACACCTGCAGCCAGGGGTAGCCCTCGCCGGCCCAGAGCCTGACGCCGCGCTCCGGTCCCGCCAGCCGCACCCAGGCCCGGCCGTCGGCGCCGCGGTCCAGGCCGGTGAGCGGGTGATCGAGCCGGACGTCGGCCAGCCGACGCCCGTCCCGGAAGTCGTACCGGGTGCCGCCGACGTCTTCGGCCGGTCCCGAGGGAATGCCGCGGTCCCCGATCGGCAGCCAGCGCGCGGCCGGCACGGTCAGCTCGCAATCATCGATGAGCGGCGTCCCGGCGGTCAGGTACGGGTGCGAGCCCGTTCCGTACGGGGCAGGGGCGTGGCCGGAGTTGCGGGCGATGATGTCGACCCGCAGCCCTGTCTCCGGGTCCAGCCGGTATTCCGCCTCGATGTCCAGGCAGAACGGATAGCCGACGTGCCCTCGCAGCGGCTGGTACAGCATTACCCGGTCGGGGTCGTGCGCGACCGCAACCCAGGTCGCCCACCGGGTGAGGCCGTGGATCGCGTTGCCCGCGGCGGGCTCGCTGAGGTCGAGTTGCAGCTGCGAGCCGCCGAACGAGTACCGGCCGCGGTCGACGCGGTTCGGCCACGGAAGGAGCAGCTGCCCCGCGCCGCCCGGCGGAAGCTGGTTGGGCTCGTACCCGGCCAGCAGCGGCGTGCCTCGATGGTGCAGCGCGCGCAGGCCCGCGCCAAGCTCGGTCACGACCGCGGTGTAGTCACCCGCGGAGATCTCATACTGCGTACCGGTGAGCGCTGTAGGCATGGCCCCATTCTGTCGGACCCGGCCGGTGCGGGGGGCTGATGCCCGCCAGGCCGGTGCAGGGAGGGCCCGGGTCAGCGCGCGGACACCGCCAGGACCAGCGCGGCGCGGCAGCCCGCCACCAGTCCCCAGGCCAGGTCGGCGCCCGCGGCTGGCGCGGTGCTCGCGAGCAGCATCCTGGTCACGGCGGCCAGCGGCTCCTGGCCGGCCAGGCCGCGCAACACGGCCGACACCTCTTCTGTGGCCTGGCCGTGTGCGGCGCAATACAGCAGCGTGGCCCCCAACGACGTGGTCCGCCGCGAGGCGTCGGAGGTGACCGCGGCGCCCAGCCAGTCCGCTAGCCAGACCGCCCGCGTCCCGCCGGGGATCGCGCCGCCCAGCAGCCGCAGCGCCAGCAGCAGCCCGCTGATCATGTTGTCCCCGCTGGGCGCCAGGCCCGGGCCGAGGCCGGTCATCCGTTCGGCCGCCTCCACCGCACCGGCCAGATCGCCGTCGGCGCAGCTGGCGGCCAGCGTCGCCGGGGCATCGTGGCCGGCCAGGCCGGGTGCGCGGTCAGCCGCTAGGCAGGCCCGGTGCAGGGCGGCCGCGCCCTGTTCCAGCCGGGCCCGGGACAGCGGGCCGAGCACGGGGGAGGGATCCCACCAGCGCAGCACGCGCACCGTGAGCTGGTCGGCCTGCACGACGCCGCGGCCGACCCAGGACTCGCCGGATGCCTCGGGAACGAGCCCGTCCAGCCCGGTGGACACGGTGACCGCGTTCGGCAGCCGGGACATGCCGGCCGCGGTCAGCACGAGCACGCGGGGTTCGGCCGCCGACGGCGGAAGTTCCAGGTAGACCGCGTCGGGCCGGGCCGCGATCACTCGTGCCTGGCGACGCGGGCCGGCGAGCGGCTGGCGGACCGCCAGGCTCGCGGTGCCCGCCACGACCAGCGGCCGCGGGCTGACAACAGCCGTCATGCCAGCCACGGTACCGGCGAGGGTGTGCCGGCGGGGCTGCTGGGGAGCGGGGGACCGTTAGCCCCGCCGACACTTGCACCATAACCAACATCCGGGTAGGTGAAGTGCAAATTTCACTAACCCTGAGGCAACTTCCCAGGCTTCACAGCTACTCTCCGTAGCTATTCAGGTGCGCGGATGCCCGAGCGGCCCAGGGTGGCACCAGCCGGCCGTCGCGGACCGCCTCGGCCGCCAGCAGGCCGAACAGGTAGAAGTAAGCGGCTTCCTCGTCGTTGAAGAGCCGCGCCTCCCGCTTTACCCCGTCCGACGCGCTGAACACCTCGAACCCGGTGTCGGTGCTGACCAGGCACATGGCGCCGTCAACCGCCTCATCCACGGCGTAGGAATCCGGCGGCAGCGCGGCCAGCCTGGCGAGTTCGGCGAAGACCTGCCGGGCCTGCGCGCGCGGCGGCCGGCGCGCCGCGCGGCGCTGCCGCCTGTCGAGCTCCGCACCCGGATCCAGGCCAATGATCGCCGGGTCGGTCCTCGGTTCGGGGTAGGTGATCGTGGGGTCGGGCCTCGGTTCGGGGTGGGTGGCCGTGGGGTCGGGCCTCGGTTCCGGGTGGGTGATCGCGGGGTCGGGTCTCGGTTCGGGGTGGGTGGCCGCCGGGTCGGGCCTCGGTTCGGGGTGGGTGATTGCCGGGTCGGGCACCGGTCCCGGGTACGTGGCCGCCGGGTCGGGCACCGGTCCCGGGTACGTGGCCGCCGGGTCGGGCCTCGGTCCCGGCTGCTTAGCCGCAAGATCGCGCACCGGCCCCTGGTACATGACCGCCGGGTCGGACTCCGGCTCCGGGTACCCGACCGCAGGGGTCGGTGCCGTGGTCGCAAGGTGGCCGTCGGCGGCGTCCGCCGCGTCGCTGCCCGGCCAGCCTTCCTGCCACGGCAGGAAGGCGTGATCCACGCGGTCCTCGGTGATGTCCGTCACGTCCTCGCGATCGGCCAGCAGCTCGAACACGCCCGGCTCCATCTCGGAGTACCCGAGCCGCCCGGCGCGGGCGAGATCATGGCCGAGGTAGCTGATGTGCAGGTGCTCGCCCAGGTCGTCGAGGACCAGGCAGGGCTCACCGCGGAACATGCCGGACGGGCGCGATTCCCAGACGGCGTCCACCTCCGCCCGGCTCACCGCCTTGCGCCAGTGGCCCGTCGCGGGCTGGAATCCCAGCTCCTCCGGCGGCGGGAGCGCCGCGAACAGGGTGACGTCCCTGTCGGTGGGCCCGACCCCTGCCTCGTAGGCGGCACCGCGGTACGTCGCCATCAGCCGGTACCGCATGGGTCAGCTCCCCGCGCCGATCTGGAGCCAGGCCTGCCCGTCGTAGCGGGCGATGAATTCCTCCCCGGCCGGTGTGATCCGGTACATCTCGGTGCCGATCGGGATAGGGCCGGGCGCGATGAACAGCTCGAAAGCCGGATGGCCCCGCCCGCCGTACGGCTCGCCCCATGGCAACGGCCCGCCGTCACCGTCGGGCGGCACCGGGCTGGCGGCCAGGTAGGTCTGGATGTCGAGGGCCCGCCAGCGCAGCACCCACAAGTCATCGGTCTCCCGTGCGTGCGCCCCGGTCACTTTCCCCGCGTCGTGCGCCGCGCGCAGCCAGGACGGGCCGGGGAGCATGCCATCCTCCTCGCGGTGCACGAACCCGGAGATCACCGAACGCTGCGTGCTGAGGTACGGCTCCACCAGATGCTGCGCCACCAGCTTCTGCATCAGCGTGCCCGCCTGGATCCGGACCGGCACGCCCGGCCCGTACGGTACCGGGGCACGCGAAGACGCCGCCTGACCGACGGGCACTGGCTCATGACCGAGCTGCGTCACGCATCTCCCCTGAGTCCGACGGCGGTCCCGACGCGAGAAGCTCTCGTATCGCAACATACCGACTCAACTGGCCCCGGTGGAGCCGTAATGCATAGCAGGAATGCGCAGTCGGCCCGACCGACGTGGAAGGATCGAATACATGGTGCGCTGGCTGACCGCGGGGGAGTCGCACGGGCGCGCGCTCGTCGCGATCATCGAGGGCGTGCCCGCAGGGGTGCAGGTCACCACCCCGGACATCGCGGCCGCGCTGGCCCGGCGGCGGGCCGGCTATGGCCGCGGCGCACGGATGAAGCTCGAGCAGGACGAGATCGAGATCACGGCCGGGGTCAGGCACGGCCGCACGCTCGGCGGCCCGGTGGCCATCAGGATCGCCAACACCGAATGGCCGAAATGGGAGACGGTGATGTCGCCCGATCCCGTCGATCCGGCGCAGCTTGACGGGCTGGCCCGGGCCGCGCCGCTGACCAGGCCGCGCCCTGGCCACGCCGACCTGGTGGGCATGCAGAAGTACGGCCACGACGACGCCCGGCCTGTCCTCGAGCGGTCCAGCGCCCGCGAGACGGCCGCGCGGGTCGCGCTGGGCGAGGTCGCGCGGCGTTTCCTCCGGCAGGCGCTGGGCGTCGAGATCGTCAGTCACGTGATCGCGATCGGCCAGGTGACCGTGGCCGAGGGCACTGTCCCCGGCCCCGGGGACACCGAGCGCACCGATGCCGATCCGGTGCGCTGCCTGGACCCGGCGACCAGCGAGAAGATGGTGGCGGAGATCGACGCGGCGCGCCGGGACGGTGACACTCTCGGCGGCGTCGTCGAGGTCGCGGCCTACGGCCTGCCTCCCGGGCTCGGCAGCCACGTGCACTGGGACCGGAAGCTCGACGCGCGGCTGGCCGGCGCGCTGATGAGCATTCACGCCATCAAGGGGGTCGAGATCGGCGACGGATTCGAGACCGCGGCGCGCCGCGGTTCGGCGGCGCACGACGAGATCGAGCCGGCCGGCCCGGGCGTGCGCAGGCGGACCAACCGGTCCGGCGGGATCGAGGGCGGGATCAGCACCGGAGAGCTGCTGCGGGTGCGCGCGGCGATGAAGCCGATCTCCACCGTGCCGCGCGCGCTGGACACGGTGGACATCAGCACCGGCGAGCCGGCTAAGGCGATCAACCAGCGCAGCGACGTGACCGCGGTCCCGGCGGCCGGGGTGGTGGCCGAGGCGATGGTGGCGCTGGTGCTCGCCGACGCGGCGGCCGAGAAGTTCGGCGGTGACTCGCTGACCGAGACGCGCCGCAACCTCCGGGGGTACCTCGACTCACTGGTGATCACATGACGGGCACCGGGCCCGCGGCGATCCTGGTCGGGCCGCCCGGGTCGGGCAAGTCCACCATCGGCCCGCTGCTGGCCGCCCGGCTGCGCACCGTCTTCCTGGACACCGACGACGAAGTTGAGGCCATCGCGCGCAAGCCTGCCGGTGACATCTTCGTCGAGGACGGCGAGCAGGCCTTCCGCGCCCTGGAGTGGCCGGTGGTGCAACGAGCGCTTGGCTACCCGGGCGTCGTCGCCCTGGGTAGCGGCGCGGTGCTCGACCGCGGCGTGCGGCGGCTGCTGGCCGGTCAGCAGGTCGTCTATCTGGAGACTGGCTTCTCCGAGGTGGCGAAGCGGGTGGGCATGAACAGGCCCCGTGTTGTGGTGCCAGGGAACCCGCGGGGGATGCTGCGGGCCATGCTCGAAGAACGGCTTCCGGTTTACCAGGACGTCGCGCGCGTCACCGTTCGGACTGATGATCTTTCCCCGGAAGAGGTCACGGACCAGATCGCGGCAGCCCAGATCGCGGCGGGAGAATCGAGCCAGTGACCGCTACCCGGATCACGGTCGGGGGTGAGCGGCCATACGACGTGGTCGTCGGCCCCGGCGTGCTCGATGAGCTGCCCCGGCTGGTGCCCCCGCGTGAGCACCAGGGCGCAGCCGTGGCCGTCATTCATGCGGCCGGGCGCGGTGAGGTCGCCGCGGCCGCCTGCCGGGTGCTCGCGCAGGCCGGCTACCGGGTGCACGCGCAGGACATCCCGGACGGCGAGGCGGCCAAGGACATCGCGGTGGCGGCGCGGCTCTGGTCTTGGCTCGCGGCCCATCGCATCGGCCGCACCGACTGCATCGTCGGCATCGGCGGCGGGGCGGCCTGTGACCTGGCCGGGTTCGTCGCGGCCACGTGGCTGCGCGGAATCCGGGTAGTGCTCGTGCCGACCACGCTGCTCGCCATGGTGGACGCGGCGATCGGCGGCAAGACCGCGGTCAACATTCCCGAGGGCAAGAACCTGGTCGGTGCGTTTCACTCGCCCGCCGGGGTGCTGGCCGATCCGGCCACGCTGGCCACGCTGCCCCGGCGCGAATACGTGAGCGGCCTGGCCGAGGTGATCAAGGCCGGGTTCATCGCCGACCCGGCCGTGCTCGACTTGGTCGAATCCGATCCCGGGCTGGCCGCGGACCCGGCCGGGGCGCCCGCGGGCGAGCTGATCGAACGCGCGATCAGGGTCAAGGCCGCCGTGGTCGCCGAAGACCTGCGCGAAGCCGGGCGGCGGGAGCTCCTGAACTACGGGCACACGCTCGGTCACGCGATCGAGCGGGTGGAGGGGTTCGGGTTCCGGCATGGCGAGGCGGTGGCGATCGGCATGACCTACGCCGCCGAACTCGGCCGCCTGGCCGGCCGGCTTGACGACCGCACGGCCCGGCGGCATCGTGAGGTGCTCACCGCGGTCGGGCTGCCGACCCGGTACCGGCCGGACGCGTGGCCGCAGCTGCGGACGGCTATGGGAGTGGACAAGAAGGCCCGCGGATCCCGGCTGCGGTTCATCGTGCTCGACGGGCTGGCCCGGCCGGGCGTCCTCGGCGACCCCGCGGAAGAACTGCTCGAGCAGGCATACCAGGAGGTCTGCGCGCCATGAGGCAGGTGCTCGTGCTCAACGGCCCCAATCTGGGCCGGCTGGGCGCCCGCGAGCCCGAGGTGTACGGCTCGGCCAGTTTCGATGACCTGGCCGCCGAATGCCGCGCCGCCGCCGCCAAGCTCGGGCTGCGGGCGGACGTCCGGCAGACCGACGACGAGACCGAGCTGATCCGGTGGGTGCACGAGGCGGCCGACGGCCGCATCCCGATGGTGCTCAACCCGGCCGCGTTCACGCACTACTCCTACGCGCTGCGGGACGCGCTGGCGATGCGGACCGCGCCGCTGGTCGAGGTGCACCTGTCCAACCCGGCGGCCCGCGAGTCGTTCCGGCACAACTCGGTGGTGGCGGGCGTAGCGGACGGGACGATCGCCGGGTTCGGCCTGATGTCCTACCGGCTGGCGCTTGAGGCTATTGCCGAGTTGGCCGGCCCGGGCGAGCCCGGCGAGCCCGGGGAGCCGGGCGCGGCCCGCGCGGCCGGCGCGACGGGGGAGGCCCGGGAGCCCGGGGAGCCCGGCGAGGCCGGTTTCCGGTGATCGTCCTCGTCGGCTTCATGGGCGCGGGCAAGACCACGGTGGGCCGGCTGCTCGCGTCCGGGCTCGGGCTGCGCTTCGCCGACAGCGACCTGGTCGTCGAGCAGCGCCGCGGCCGCAGCATCGGGGAGATCTTCGCCGAGGACGGCGAGCCCGCCTTCCGGGCGGCCGAGCACGAGGTGCTGGCCGAGCTGATGCGCGGGCCCGACGCGGTGCTAGCGGTGGGCGGCGGTGCGGTGGAGTACCAGTCGTCGCGGCGGCTACTGCGCGCGGCCCGGGTGATCTACCTCCAGGTCAGCTACGACGAGGCCATGCAGCGGGTCGGGGCAGACGCCGGGCGGCCGCTGCTGCGCAGGCCCGATCTGGCCGACATCTACCGGCGGCGGCTGCCGGTCTACCAGTCGGTGGCCACGCTGACCGTGGCCACCGCAGGGCGGCCTGCCGAGGCGGTCTGCCAGGAGGTCATCAGCAGGCTGGCCCGGGAGCCTGGCCTCCCGCCGGGGCCTCGCGCCGGTTACGCTCGCTGACAGCCCCGAACCGGATTCGGCCGCACGAAGGGTGGCGCCATGCGCATCGGGATGTCCCTCAACTACGCCGGCGGATTCGCCGAGACCGTCGAGGAGCTGGCCGACTACGAGCGGGCGGGCCTGGACATCGTCTTCGTGCCCGAGGCCTACAGCTACGACGCGGTGAGCCAGCTCGGCTTCATCGCGGCCAGGACCTCACGGCTGCAGATCGCCTCGGGCATCCTGCAGTTGTACTCGCGGACGCCGGCGCTGACCGCGATGACCGCGGCCGGGCTGGATTACGTGTCCGGCGGCCGGTTCAACCTCGGCCTCGGGGCGTCCGGACCGCAGGTGATCGAGGGCTGGCACGGCGTGCCTTATGACGCGCCGCTCGGCCGGACCCGGGAGATCATCGACATCTGCCGGAAGGTGTGGGCCCGCCAGCGGCTGGAGTACCAGGGGCGGTACTACCAGATCCCGCTGCCGCCCGGTCAGGGCACCGGGCTGGGCAAGCCGCTCAAGCTGATCAACCACCCGGTGCGCGACCACATCCCGGTCATACTGGCCGCGATCGGGCCCAAGAACACCGAGCTGGCCGCCGAGCTGGCCGAAGGCTGGGAGCCGATCTTCTACCTGCCGGAGAAGGCCGCCCAGGTCTGGGGCGACCCGCTGGCCGCCGGGCGGGCCAAGCGAGATCCCGCACTCGGACCGCTCGACGTGGTCGCCCAGGCGGGGCTGGCCATCGGCGACGACGCGGGCGGGTTCCTCGATCTTGGCCGGCCCTTGCTCGCGCTGTACGTCGGCGGCATGGGCGCGCCGCGGGACAAGGGGCCGAACTTCTACTTCAACCTCGTGACCCGGTACGGCTACGGCGCTGAGGCGGAGAAGATCCAAGATGCCTACCTGGCGGGGCGCAAGGACGAGGCGGCCTCGTTCGTCCCGGCCGAACTGCTCGAGCGGATATCGCTGATCGGATCCGAGGGCTTCGTCGCCGAGCGGGTGGCCGCGCTCCGGGAGTCGGGTGTGACCACGCTGAACGTCACGCCGCTGGCCGCCACGCACGCCGAGCGGGTCGCCCTGATCGAGAAGATCCGCGACCTGGCAGGCTAGCGCAGCCGGCGCAGGGCAAGGCCGAGGGTGGCGACGCCCTCCTCGATGTCGGCCGTCGTGTTCGCGGCGTACCCCAGGATGATCCCGGGCCGCTGCGAGCGCTGGCTGTGCCACGAGAGCGGCTGCACCTTCACCCCGCGGGCCAGCGCCGCGGCGGCCAGGTCGGCATCCGCGAATCCGGCCTCGAAGGTGATCATGAGGTGCAGCCCGGCGGCGGCGCCGTGCACGACCGCGCCGGGCAGGTGGGTCCTGATCGCGACGATCATTGCGTCCCGGCGGCGGCGATGGCGCCTGCGCACGAAGCGAAGCTGGCGTTCCATCTCGCCGGATTCCATCAGCCGGGCCAGTACCAGCTGTGGCAGCACCGCGTTGCCGAGGTCCGCATGCCGCTTGGCGGCCACCAGGGCGTCCTGGTACTTCGGCGGCGCGAGCACCCATCCCACCCGCAGCGCGGGGGCCAGCAGCTTGGACACGCTTCCCATGTAGCAGACATGCTCGGCGAGCATCGAGCGCAGGGCGGGGACCGGCGGCCGGTCGTACCGGTGCTCAGCGTCGTAGTCGTCCTCGATGACCAGGCCCCCGTCCCTGGCCCAGCCCATCAGCTCGCGGCGGCGCCCGCCGTCGAGCACCACCCCGGTCGGAAACTGATGCGCGGGGGTCAGCAGGACCGCCGGAGCGCCGCTGGCCCGGAGTTCGTCGACCCGCAGGCCGCCGGGATCGACCGCGACCGGCGGGGTATCCAGCCGCCAGTTGCGCAGCTGCTGGCGGGTGCCGAGCGATCCGGGGTCTTCCACCCCGACCGCACTGATTCCGTCCGCGCGCAACCCCTGGGCCATCAGGCTCAGTGCCTGCGCGACGCCGGCCACGATGCAGACCTCTTGGGGGTCCACCCTGATCCCGCGGTTGCGGGCCAGCCAGCTGGCCACGGCCTGGCGCAACGCGGGCGTCCCGCGAGGATCTCCGTAGCCGAACCCGGCCGGCGAAAGCTGGCCGAATACGGACCGCTCCGCGCGCAGCCAGGCCGCCCGCGGGAACGCGGCCAGGTCGGGCAGGCCGGGTGACAGGTCGATCCGGGCCGGAGCCGCGCGCAGCGAGTCGAAGACGTCCGCACCCGGGGCCGGGCCGAACAGCGCGCTCGCGGCCGGCGTTCCCGGCGTTCCCGGCGATCCCGGCGATCCCGGGTTCCGCCGCGTCCCCGGTGGCCGGGCCGGCGCAGGTGCGGTCACCGGAGCGGCGACCACGACCGTCCCGCCGCGGCCGTGCCCGGCAACGTGCCCGTCCTCAGTCAGCCGCCGGTAGGCCTCGGTGACCACGCCGCGGGACACGCCCAGGTCGCCGGCCAGCACCCGGGTGGCCGGCAGCCTGCCGCCCACCGGAAGGCGGCCGTCCTCTATCGCCAGCCGGAGCTGCCGGGCCAGCCAGCCGGACAGGCCGCCGGCTGGCGCGTCGCCGGTGTGCAGCTGGAGGAAGTCGGCCCCCGGCGTTATGGACCTATCGCCCAAATCCTGTTTGGCCCTACCCATCAGACCATTGTGACGGCAGGGTGTCCCTATGCCAACCGCGACAACGCGGGGCCGCGCCAGGCCCGCGAACCTGATCACGGGCATCCTGGCCATGACGCTGGTCGGCGGCAGCGTCGGGGTCTCGCGCACGCTGACCGACGCTCCGCTGTTCGCCGCCCAGGCGATCCGGTACGCCGCGGCGGTCGGCATCCTGCTCGCCGTGGCCCGGTCGGCTCGCATCCCGATCCTGCGACCGCACGGCCGGGAGTGGCTGTGGCTGTCGGGCATCGCGGCCACCGGCCTGGTGCTGTTCAACGTGGCCATCGTGCGTGGCGTAGCGCACGCTGAGCCCGCCGTCATCGCGGTGGCCATCGCGTGCGTGCCGGTGCTGCTCGGCGTGGTCGGCCCGCTGGCCGAACACCAGGCGCCGGGCCGCCGGATGCTGCTGGCCGCCCTGGTGGTCACCGGCGGCAGCGTCCTGGTGGCGGGCGCGGGCCGGGCCGACGCGATCGGCGTGGCCTGGGCTGCGGTCGCGTTGCTGTGCGAGTCCGCGTTCACGCTGCTGGCCGTGCCGGTGCTGCCCCGCCACGGGGCCTGGGGAGTCTCCGTGCATTCGGTCTGGATCGGCACCCTCATGCTGATCGTGCTCGGCGGCGTAACCGAGGGACCCGGCAGTGCAGGGAGGCTCACCCCGGCGGACTGGGCGGCAATGGGTTATCTGGCCATCATGGTCACCGCGGTGGCCTTCGTGCTGTGGTACTCCACCGTCGCTGCCCTCGGCGCGGGGCCGGCGGGCCTGCTCACGGGCATCGCGCCGGCCGCGGCCGCAGTAGTCGGCATCGTAATCGGGAGCCAGCCGCCGCGCCCCCTCGTCTGGCTGGGCATACTCATCGTCATCTGCGGACTGGCCATCGGCCTGCGGACGCACCCGACCCGAGCCGCAGGACTGCGCCGGGTACCCGTGGCACAGGCAGGAGGGCCGCCATGATGTTCGGCTACGACGCGGCGGTCATCCAGCGGTATCCAGCCATCTGCGCCGGAGTGATCCACGCGACCGGGCTCAGCAACGGGCCGAGCGCGCCGGGCCTGCGGGCGGAATACCGGGACGGGCAGCAGGCGGCCCGAGCGCGGCTGGCCGCGACGGCTATGGCGGATCTCCCGTCGATCGCCGCCTGGCGGCGGGCGTTCACCGCGTTCGGGGCCAAGCCGACCCAGTACCGCAACGCCGCCGAGGCGCTGCTGAGACGACTCGCCAAGCAGGGCGACATCCCCGCCGTCAACACGCTCGTCGATATCGGCAACCTGGTCTCGATCCGGTACGCCATCCCCGTGGCCGTGATCGACCTGGACAGCATCGCCGGCTCGATCACGGTCCGGTTCGCCACCGGCTCGGAGCTGTTCACCGACCTCGGTTCGGCCGACAGCGTCCACCCGGATCCTGGCGAGGTCATCTTCGCCGACCGCGACAATACGGTGAGCGCCCGGCGCTGGTGCTGGCGGCAGAGCGCGCAGAGCGCCACCAGCGCGGCCACGGTCGGCGCTCTCATCGTGGTGGAGGCCCTGCACGAGACCGCCGCTCCCGACATCGGGAACGCCGTCACCGACCTGACGGCCCTCCTCACCATTCACCAGCCCGGCGTCCGCCTCACCTCCTGCACCCTCCCGGCCCCGTGAGCACTTTGCACACGTTCCGACCAAAATCCCGGGTGTTTTGTACCGGTTCCGTGGTCGGAACGTGTGCAAAGTCGCGATTATCCCTAACGGACGCGGGCCGGCGGCAGCGGTTAGCTGCAGGTGGGCACGGCGTACAGTCTGCGCTATGTCTGACACGCACGCCGCCCGACGCGACCGCGCGCAGCAGCGC
>Ga0070710_10000342_pt1 | contig 22161 bp, 18 predicted proteins | sample LARL52metaG_FD_65454 | JGI IMG/M metagenome (GOLD analysis project Ga0070710, IMG submission 65454) | Corn, switchgrass and miscanthus rhizosphere microbial communities from Kellogg Biological Station, Michigan, USA - LAR L5-2 metaG | ecosystem: Host-associated > Plants > Roots > Rhizosphere ...
TGGCACGCCCTGGAGTTGTTGTGACCGGTACGCACGTGCGCTCGTCGCTGTACGGCCTGCGCGGACTCGACCAGTCCGGTGTGGACACCGAACGCGGTGTGTCGCCGCTGGGCAAGTTCGCCGCCGTGCCGTGGCTCGCGACCAGCGGACCTGTCGCGCGCGGTCACGTCTCCGTCGCGGCGGTGCACCTGGACCGCGGCTCCGGCGCCGTGGCCTGCCCGCAGATCACCGTGCACGGCAACGACGTCGTGCTGCGGTGGAGCGACGGCCTCGACACGAGGATCACCCTGCCCAATCCTTAGGAGGAACCCCATGGTCACCCGCAGGACAGTGTTGTCCGGCGCCGCGGCCGCCGTCGCGGCGACGGCACTGGGCGCGAAAGCCGTCGCCGACCAGACCATCTCCGTCGACCCCGCCACCAGCTACGGTGCGTGGGAGGGCTGGGGCACGTCACTGGCCTGGTGGGCCAACGTGTTCGGCGACCGCGACGACTTCGCCGACCTGTGGTTCACCACCAAGTCCGTCACCTACGACGGCACGACGCTGCCGGGACTGGGCCTGAACATCGCCCGCTACAACCTCGGCGCCTGCAGCTGGAACAGCGTGGACGGCGAGAGCATGGTCGCCTCGCCGAACATCCCGCGCTTCAAGCAGATCGAGACCTTCTGGCAGGACTGGCGCAACACCGACCCGAGCTCGTCGGCGTGGAACTGGAACGCCGACGCGAAGCAGGTGGCCGCCGTGACGAAGGCCGCCGCACGCGGCGCCACGACGGAGCTGTTCTCCAACTCCCCCGCGTGGTGGATGTGCATCAACCACAACCCGTCCGGCGCGGCCGGCGCGAGCAGCGACAACCTGCAGTCGTGGAACTACCGCACGCACGCCTCCTACCTGGCCGAGGTGGCACGGCAGTTCCGTTCCCGGTGGGGCGTCACGTTCCGCACGGTCGAGCCGTTCAACGAGTCCGCCTCCGACTACTGGTCGGCGACCGGCAAACAGGAGGGCTGCCACTTCGAGCCGTCGACCCAGCGCACCGTGTTGCAGTACCTGCGCCAGGAGCTGGACAGCCGCGGCCTCACCGGGACGTGGATCTCGGCGTCCGACGAGACGAACTACGACGTGGCGCGCAGCTCGTGGAGCGCGTACGACGCCACCACGAAGGCCGTGGTGAACCAGATCAACGTGCACGGCTACCAGGGCTCAGGAGGCCGCCGCGACCTGCTCTACGCCGACGCGAAGGCCGCGGGCAAGGTGCTCTGGAACTCCGAGTACGGCGACAAGGACGGCACGGGCCTGTCCATGGCGAGCAACCTGTGCCTGGACTGGCGCTGGCTGCACCCGACGGCGTGGTGCTACTGGCAGGTGATGGACCCGACCCCGGCCTGGGCGTTGATCGCCTACGACCCGGACACGCTGCGCGCGGGCGCCGTGCAGAACAAGCACTACGTGCTGGCGCAGTTCACCCGGCACATCCGGCCGGGCATGCGGATCATCGCCGCGTCCGCCGGAAACGCCGCGGTGGCCCACGACCCGGACAACCGCCGGCTCGTGCTCGTCGCGGTCAACACCGCGACCTCGGCGCAGACGATCACCTTCGACCTGACGAGGTTCGGCACCCTGCCCACCGGTCCGATCACCAGGTGGTCCACCTCCACGACCAGCGGCAGCGACCGGTACGTGCAGCGCACCGACGTCCAGCTGGACGGCAAGCTGCTGCGGGCGCCGTTCGCGGCGGGGCAGGTGCAGACCTTCCAGCTCGACGGGGTCAGCGCGTAGCGATCGTCGATTCGAACGTCGAACTGCCGGGCCCACCTGGAAAGCGCTTACCAAGCCGTACCACGAGAAGTAGCATCGATGCTCGCGCACTGGCAGAGCGCACTCGCCGCCGACGAATCCCCGTCGCAGAGAAGAGGTTCACCATGGTGAACAGCGCAGTGGCGAGCACGATCTCCGCCGCCCTCGTGGGCGCGGCCCTGGCAGCAGCACCACCGGCCGTCGCCGCCACCACCCTCACGGTGGCGGCCGACGGCAGCGCCCAGTACCGCACCGTCCAGGCCGCGGTCAACGCGGCACCGGCCAACAGCTCCGCCCGCACGTTGATCACGATCAAGGCGGGCACCTACCGCGAGGTCGTGCGGGTGCCCGCCACCAAGACCGCGATCACGTTGCAGGGGCTGGGTTCCACCCCGGCGCAGACCGTCATCGTGTTCAACAACAGCGCGAGCACCCACGGCACGTTCAACAGCGCCAGCGTGTTCGTCGACGGCCGCGACTTCGCCGCCACGAACCTGACCATCTCCAACGACTACGCCGAGAAGCCCGGCTCCGAGGGCAACCAGGCGGTCGCGCTGCACCTCAACGCCGACCGCGCAGTGTTCCGCAACGTCCGGCTGCTCGGCGACCAGGACACGTTCCTGGTGAACGAGAACACCCGCGCCTACCTGGCCGACTCCTACGTGGAAGGCACCGTCGACTTCGTCTTCGGCGCCGGCACCATGGTGTTCGAGCGCACCACCGTGCACGAGAAGCGCACGACCGGCGGTCCGATCACCGCCGCGAGCACCCCGGCCACCAGGAAGTACGGCCTGCTGTTCTACCGCTGCACCGTCACCGGCACCACCGACAACAGCACGCAGCTGGGCAGGCCGTGGCGCCCCGCGGGCCAGGTCCTCTTCCGCGAGTCCACCCTGACCGCCGCGATCAGGACCTCCCAGCCGTGGATCGACATGAGCGAGAACTCCTGGAAGAAGGCCCGGTTCGCCGAGTACCGCAACACCGGTCCCGGCGCGGGCACGAACGCCAACCGCCCCCAGCTGCCGGATTCCCAGGCCGCCGACCACACCCCGCAGAAGTACCTGGCCGGCACCGACGGCTGGAACCCGCGATGACGTGAGGACGAGTTCCCCACGTCATCGCACCGGGTCGTCCGCGACGAGCCCCGCGGACGACCCGGTGCACCGTTCACCCGGGCATCCTGTCCCCCACCAGGGCGAGGCACTGGATCGCCGCGAGTCCGTACTGAGCGGTCGCGTTCGTCGACACCCACGTCGCCTCGTCCACCGGGTTCAGCACAGCGGGACCACTGATCCTGGTGCTGCGCCACGGACTGCTCGCCGGGTAGCCCGCCTCACCGCGCTCCAGTTCCGCCCACGCGCGAACCGCGAGGGCCGGGTTGCCCGTCTTCGCCGCCGCGTAGGCGGTGAGCCGCGAGTGCGCCTGTCTGAGGTTCAGGCTGCCGAAGGACTGCCCGACCGCGGCGATCTGCTCCTCCGCCGTGCCGTTGTACAGGGTGCAGTACTGCACCCAGGCGCGTTCGAAGCCCGGCAGGTCCGCCGCGGCGATGATCTCGCTGCACATCTCCGCGAGACCGAACACGGCGCTGAGGTGCGACACGGACACGGCGACGGTGTCGGTGGCGAACCTGCCGGTGGTGAGGTCGTAGCGGCCCTCACCGGTGATGAACCCGTTCTTCAGCTTGCCGATCGCTTCGCAGGTGTCGATCAGCTTGGTCTTCGCGATCGGGTCGCCACCGCGTTCCCACTCGGTGAACCACGCGGCGGCCAGTGCGCCCCAGTCGGTGCCGAGGCTGATCGACAGCGCCTTCGGGTCGGGCTCGTACGGTTCGGTGCGGATCTTGCGCAACGGGTCGAGGACGAGAAACGTCCTGTCCGCGTCCACCAGGTCGCGCATGAGGTCGCCGACGCGTTCGTCGGCGGTGAGGAAGTACAGGAACCGGCGGTTGGCGGCGGTGCTGATCCGCAGCTGCTTGGCGCTGTCGGCCCAGTGCTGCACGCCGTGGCGGGTGCCGAGGTCGGTGTACTTGCCGAGGTGGTAGACGTCGACCTCGCCGGTGTGCCGCGCCATCGCCTCCGCCAGGCGGAACACGTCGGCGCGACCGGTGCGCAGGTAGCTGTACCACAGCCACAGGTCGGTGCTGAGCTCCGAGTTGTCCCACGCGTAGCCGCCGATGTCGTAGCGCCACACGTGCCGATCGTTGTCGTAGGTGTGCATGACGTCGCCGTAGTCCCAGAACCCGTACCACCGGCGCTGTTCCACCTGGTCGCGGTAGAAGGTGAAGAGGAAGTCGAGGCGGTCCTCGATCACCGCCTTGGCCGGGGTCGACCGGTCGACGGGAGACCAGTCGCCGAACACGCCCGCGGCGCGCATCCGTTGCGGCGTCGTGACGAGCAACGGCGGCGTGCTCACCGCGGCCGCCTGCGCGGCGAGCCGTTCGGCCGAGGGCGTGGCGTCCAGCGCCCAGAACACCAGCTCGCTGGTCCGCGCGACGCCGTACGGGTCACCGAAGCCGGGCTCGTAGTCCTCGTAGGTGATCTCCAGGCCCTCCAGCTGTTCCGGGTAGGTGTCCATACCCATGCCGTCGTGGTAGAACCGCAGGTCCATCGGCCTGGCATCGGGCGACCACAACCAGAGCGTCACCTCGGCGCAGTCGCCGGCCGCACCGCGGACGTCGAGCCGCGTCGGGTGCGTCTGCCAGAAGTAGCGCTGGCCGAACGCGAACCCGCCACTCGCGCCGCCGACGTAACCGAAGCCGGCCGCTCTGGTGCCCGCCGCCGCGCGCACCCACCCGTGGCCCGCCTTGGTCCGCTTGCGGATCTCGAACCCGTCGGCGGTGAGCTGGCTCAGCGTGTAGTCGCCCCAGGCCGGGATCAGGTTCAGCCGCGAGCTCACCCTGGTGTCCCAAGTGGATACGTCCGGGGTGGCGCGCCCGGCGATCTGGGCCGCGCGGACCGCCGCACCCGGATCGCGGCGCAGTCCGGTGATGCCGCGCACGGCCTCGCCGAACAGGCCGCCGTCCGCGCTCGCGAACCGCACGTGCCGGTTGTGCAACTGGTCGGACAACGGCACCTGGAACCGCACACCGAGCCCGCGGACGAAGTCTTCAGACGCCTTGCCGTCGAAGACGAAGCTGTGCACCATCCGGAAGTTCTCCGCGCCCGCGTGGAAGTACAGCCGGACCGTGAACGGCAGCCACGCCCGCGCACGGCGTTCGGCGCGGTGCTTGCCCTCGATCCGCACCACCGCACGCACCGGCCCGTCCTGCTCGACGGTCACCCGGTGCACCTCGCCGGTGTAGCGCTCGTCGGAGGCGTTCTGCCGCAGGCACACCAGCTCACCCCTGCGCGCGACGACCTCGCCACCGCGGGAGACCTCGTCGACCAGCACCCGGCCGCTCCGGTTGAGCACGCACCGCAGCACGCCGGTGTCCACCACGATCCGCCCGGCCTGCCGGGACACCGCGACCCGCTTCTCCGGTGCCGCGGCCGGACCGGGCGCCAGGAGGTACTTCGCGGCGGCCGGCGCGTCCGCGGGCAGCGCGTGGGCGGTCCACTTCAGCGATCCGTCCGGCCAGTAGCCGGTCGGCCACGTCTGCACCGGCACGGCCACGCCGTCGGCGGTGCGCAGGCCGAACGACTGGTCCGCCCGCACCCGTCCCTTCGGCCACGGCACTCCCCACGTGACTCCGGTCATCGCGGCGGGAACACCGCCTTCGAGCCAGTGCAGCTCGGTCGGTTCGCCCGGCTCCGCGGCCGCCGCCGTGCCGCCCAGGGGTGCGGACATCGCGAGCGGCAGCGCCGCACTGCCGGCCAGCAGGGTCCGGCGAGTGAGTGGAGACATGCTTCAACGCCCTTTCGGAGTACGGGATCACGCTCGGGAAAGCGCTTTCCGGAACGGCACGCAAGGGTTACTCTCGAATCGAGGACCGTTTTCCGTTCGTCTACATCGGACAAATCCCGCCCGTCTGGAGACAGCTGTGAGGAAACGTTTTCTGACCGTGGCCGCGCTGGCCGCCCTGCCACTGCTGACGGTCGCCGCGCCCGCCTCGGCCGGCGCACCCGAGTGCGCTCCCGCCGCCAGTGCGCCGACGAACGCCGCCGCCGCCGTGAAGGTGTGGCTCGCCGGAGACTCGACGATGGCCGACCCGAAGTCGAGCTGCCCGGTCGGCTGGGGCAACCAGTTCGGCGCGCTGTTCAACGACGACGTCACCGTGGTGAACAGCGCGGTGGCCGGCCGGAGCATCCAGACCTGGCTGTACGAGTCGAACGTGCAGAGCACCAAGGACTCGGCCGGCGAGTGCGTGGTGAGCCCGAAGACCTTCCACCAGCGCTGGCAGAACATGCTGAACCCCACCACCGGCATGAAGACCGGCGACTACCTGGTGATCCAGTTCGGCATCAACGACGGCAGCCCCGACTGCCCCCGGCACGTCGGCGGCGCACGGTACAAGGAACTTCTCGCGCTCATGACCAAGGCGGCCAAGGACCGCGGCGTCACGCCGATCCTGCTGACGCCCGTCTCGGCCATCAAGTGCAGCGGCAGCACCGCGGTGGGCACGCGCGGGTTCCTCACCGAGACGTTCGACGCGGCCAAGGCCGCCGGGGTGCCCGTCATCGACCTGCACAAGCTGAGCTACACGCTCTACAACACGCTCAAGTTCTGCCCCAACGACGGCGACTTCACCAAGGGCCCGGTCGGCGCGTTCTTCTGCAACGACCACACGCACTTCGAGGCGGCCGGAGCCAGGCAGATCGCCGGTGTGGTGGCCAGGGCCCTGCGCGACCAACGGATTCCCCTTTCGAACTACCTCAGGTGAACACCGCCGCTCGAATTCGAATCGAATTTCCTCGCTTTTCCTTCCCTCGTCAGGGACATTAGCGACAACGCGCGTTCCGAGAAAGGGATCGGTGACGCCGGACCAGTGGGAGGCGACCGGTCCGGCGTGACCCGTCCACTGGTCGGACGCCGGTGCGGGGGAGTTCCCCGGCTCACCCGGCCGAGGGACGCGGCACTCGGGTGCGGGAGGCCGTCACGAAGTGCGGACGCCCCGTCAGCGGGTGCGGCACCACCGCGCTCCGCACCCCGAACACCTCGGCCACCCGGTCCGGCACGAGCACGTCGGCGGGCGGGCCGGAGACGACCACGCGGCCGCCGTGCACCAGGACCAGGCGGTCGCAGTACGTCGTGGCGTGGTCGAGGTCGTGCAGTGCGGCGACGGTGGTGAGCCCTAGGTCGCGGACGAGGTCCAGGAGTTCGAGCTGGGCGCCGATGTCGAGGTGGTTGGTGGGCTCGTCCAGCAGCAGGACGGGTGCCTGCTGGGTCAGGGCCCTCGCGACGAGCACGCGCTGACGCTCGCCTCCGGACAGCGTCGCGAACACCCGGTCGGCCGCCCAGCGCATGCGCACGCGGGCCAGTGCCTCGTCGGCGATCACGCGGTCCGCGCGCGTCTCCCGGTCCAGCAGGCGTTTGTGCGGCAGGCGGCCCATCGCGACGACTTCGCGCACGGAGTAGTCGTTGTCGAGGTCGTGGTCCTGGGCGACGACGGCGGTGCGCAGACCGGCTTGGCGGGCACCGGCGCGCCAGATGTCCTCCTGTCCGATGTAGACGGTACCGGCGCTGGGCTTGAGAGCGCGGTAGAGGCAGCGCAACAGGGTGCTCTTGCCGGAGCCGTTGGGGCCGATGACCCCCGTGACGCAGCCTGGTTCCGCGACCAGGTCGGCCCGGTCGATGATGATGGTGTCGTCGATGCGGACCTCGACGCCCTCGGCCACGACCTTCATCGCCACACCTTCTTCCTGTTGCGCAGCAGCACCAGGAAGAACGGGGCACCCAGCGCCGCGGTGAAGATGCCGATGGGCATCTCGTTCGGGCGGTCGACCGTGCGGGTCACGAGGTCCACGAGCACGAGGAACACCGCCCCGGCGAGCAGTGACACCGGAAGGAGCTTGCGGTGGTCCGGCCCCACGACCAGGCGGACGGCGTGCGGCACGATCAGGCCGACGAAGCCGATCCCGCCCGCGACGCTGACCACGGTGGCGGTCAGCAGCGACGACGCGACGAGCAGCTGGACGCGCAGCGCGTGGACGTTCACGCCGAGCCCTGCCGCGGTGTCGTCACCGACGGACAGCGCGTTCATCGAACGCCCCTGGGTGAGCAGCCACGCGGCGGTCAGCGCGACGGCCGCCGCCGGGACCCCGAGATCGGCCCACTTCGCGCCGGACACCGAACCCAGCAGCCAGAACATGACGCGCCGCAGCTCGGTCGGTCCGGCCTGGAGCTGGACGTAGCCGGTGGCGGCGTTGCCCAGCGCGGCGACCGCGACACCGGCCAGCACGAGGCTGCTGCCGAGCAACCGGCCACCGCGCTGGGCCATCACGAAGACGACCGCCAGGCTGATCAGCGACCCGGCGAACGCCGCTCCGGCGACACCGAGACCGGTCAGGACGACACCGCCGGTGGTGAGCGCCACGACCGCGCCCAGTGACGCACCGGCGGAGACGCCGAAGAGGTACGGATCGGCCAAGGGGTTGCGCACCAACGTCTGCAGGCACACCCCCGCGAGGCTGAGGCCCGCGCCCGCCACTGCGGCGAGCAGCACCCGCGGTGTGCGGAAGTCCCAGACGATCTGGTCCGCCAACGGGTCCGGGCCCCCGGTGCCGGAGGTCACGTGCGCCAGCACGATCTCCAGCACCCGTCCCACCGGCACGTCGACCGTGCCGACGCCGATCGCGAACGCCACCGAGAACACCAACGCCACCACGAGGCCCGCCAGCAGCAGCGCGTAGCGGGGTCCGGCGACGAGGTGCGGGCTACTGCCGGCCGTGCGCGGCATCGGCGATCTTCCCCACGGCGACGGCGTTGAGCGGCCCGAGGTAGAAGCTGTCGGACACCGAGGTGTACGTCCTCGTCTTCGAGGCGTCCCACTGCGGGAACTTCGCGAAGAGGTCGGCGGCGAGCTTCTCCGCGTTCTCGTTCTCCTGGTACAGCCCGATCACGAGCACGTCCACCTTCGCGGCGGCGAGGGCCTCCGCGTTGATCTCGGAGAGCTCGGCGGTGGTCCTGCCCGCGAACGCGTTCACGCCGCCCGCGCGCGACACGATGTCGTCGTAGATTCCGCCGCCGAACACCGCCGGAAGGCCGTTGCTGTTCATCATGGCCATGCCGGGGTACGCGACGAGCACGTTCTTCGGCTGCTTGCCCGCCACCCGTTGCCTGATCTGCTCGATCCTCGCGCGCGCCTGGTTCACGTGGTCGGCCGCGCGCTGCTGCACGTCGAAGATCCGGCCCAGCTGCAGCAGCAGCTCGAACGACGACTCGATCGACTGGCCCTTCAGGCGTTCCCGGTCCACCGGGCTCGCGGCGGGGTCGCCGTAGGCGCAGTTGACCGGGGTGACGTAGCTCTGCGCACCGGTCTGCGCGAGCTGGTCCCTGGTGATGGAACCGATCCTGTCGTCGAAACCGCCCGCCCACGTGGAGATCACGAGGTCGGGCTTGAGCGCGAGCACCTGCTCCCTGGGCACCTCGAAGTTGTCGTTGAGCTTCAGGCCCGCGGTGGGCACGTTCTTGATCCTCGCGACCATCGACGGGTCGTCGGACACGCCGTAGGACTGGCTGTTGGCCAGGATCCGGTCCTGGAGGCCGAGCGTCAGGAAGCTCTCCACCTCGGCCACGGACGTGCCGTTGAGCAACACCACCCGGCTCGGCGCCTTGTCGAACGTGAGCTTGCGACCGCAGTTCTCGATCGTGAGCGGGTACGTCGTCGGCGCGGCGGTCGCGGTCACCGAAGGCCCGGTGGCCGTCGGCGTGTTCGCGACGGAACCCGCTGTGCCACATGCGGTCGCCGCCACCAGAACCGCGGCGAGCGCCAACGCGCCCCGGGAGGGCAGGTAGGTGTTCACGCCTCACTGGTCGAGGCGCACGCCGAGAAGTTCCCGGTGACCCTCGTCACAGGCACCTCGCGGGAACCGCCGGCGGTGCGCGCTCGACTCCCTTGCCATGTGGGAGAAATCCGCCGCCCTGACGATGGAAGCGTGCTCACCGCGGCAAGGACGCACCGCGGTGCTCGCGGCCGTCGGTGCGCACGTACCGTCCATTGTGGTCACCAATGACGATCTCGCCGCGCGGCTCGACACGTCCGACGAGTGGATCACCAGCCGGACCGGGATCAGGACGCGGCACGTGGTCGAGCCGGGGAGGTCGACGTCGGACCTCGCGATCGCGGCGGGCACCGCGGCCCTGCGCGCCGCCGGCCCGGACACGTCGATCGACGCGGTGGTGCTCGCGACCTCGACGCCGGACCGGCTCGTGCCGGCCACCGCGCCCGCGGTCGCGGCGGCTCTGGAGCTGTCCGGGGTGGCCGCCTTCGACGTCGACGCGGTGTGCTCCGGTTTCGTCTACGGGCTCGCCGTGGCGAACGGGCTGATCGCGGCCGGAACCGCGCGCCAGGTGCTCCTGATCGGCGCGGACACCTTCTCCACCATCGTCGATCCCGCCGACCGGACCACCGCGCCGCTGTTCGGTGACGGTGCCGGCGCGGTCGTGCTGCGCGCGGGCGAAGCGGCCGAACCAGGTGCGCTGCTCGCCGTCGAGCTCGGCAGCGACGGTGCGCTCGCCGAGCTCATCACCGTGCGGGACGGCTGGTTCGCCATGCAGGGACAGGCCGTGTACCGGCAGGCCGTCACGCGCATGGCGGGCGCGGCCCGTGACGTGCTCGCGCGGACCGGATGGCGGCCGGAGGACGTCGACGCCTTCGTCGGTCACCAGGCGAACCTGCGCATCCTGCGGACGGTCGGCGCGGACCTCGGCATCGACGCCGAACGGGTGCACGCCAACGTCACCGACGTGGGCAACACGGTCGCGGCGTCGATCCCGCTGGCACTGGCCCACGCCCACGCGGCGGGCCGCCTCCGCGCGGGTGACCGCGTGCTGCTCTCGGCGTTCGGCGGTGGCACGACCTGGGGCGCCGCCACCCTCGTCTGGCCAGAACTCGGCTGAAGGGAGAAAACCGTGGAACAGCAACAGGTGCACGAGCTGGTCGAGGACTTCGTCCGCCGGCTGAACGACACCTCGGACACCGAGGTGCCACCCACCGCACAGCTCACCGAGCTCGGCATCGACTCGCTCAGTCTCGTCGACCTGCTCTTCACCCTGGAACGCACGTTCGAGGTGTCCATTCCGGACGATGCGCTGCCCGGCATCTCGACCGTCGCCGACCTCACCGACTACGTCGTCGCCACCTCGCGCTGAAGGAGAACGTTGATGCGGATCACCGAGCAGGACGGCATCGGCGTCATCGCCGAGAACTTCGACTCCTCCAGCGACGAGGACGTACGCGCGCTCAAGGAGGCCGTGTACCGCGACAAGATCGTCGTGCTGAAGGAGCAGGACCTGGACCCGAAGCAGTTCCTGGCCCTGGGCACAAGACTCGGCACACCGCAGACCTACTACGAGCCGATCTACCACCACCCCGAGGTGAAGGAGGTCTTCGTCTCGTCGAACGTCGACGACGGCGAGAACCGCGTCGGCGTGCCGAAGACCGGCAAGTTCTGGCACTCGGACTACCAGTTCATGCCCAGACCGTTCGACATCACCCTGATCTACCCGCAGGTCGTGCCGTCACGCCACCGCGGCACTTTCTTCATCGACCTCACCAAGGCCTACGAGAACCTCGGCGAGGAGCTCAAGCTGGCGGTGAAGGACACCACCGCGTGGCACAGCGTCCGCCGCTACTTCAAGATCCGGCCCAGCGACGTCTACCGGCCGCTGTCGGAGATCATCGAGGAGGTCGACGCCAGGACGCCCCCGGTGGCGCTGCCGACCGTGCACCCGCACCGGCACACCGACGAGACGATCCTTTACGTCAGCGAGGGTTTCACACAGTCCATAACGGACTCCGAAGGCCGTGAGCAGCCCGAGCTGCTGCGGGAGCTCCTGGCCTCGACCGGCCAGCTGGACCGGGACTTCGAGCACCCGGCCATCCACCTGCAGACCTATGACAAGGGCGACCTGCTGGTGTGGGACAACCGCAGCCTCGTGCACCGCGCACTGCACACCGCCACCGACGAGCCCGCGGTGTCGTACCGCGTCACGGTCTACGACGGCGCAGAGGCCTGAGTGACCGCCGCGACCGATCTGCTCACCGCCGTCCTGCGCTGTTACAAACCGCACTGCCGCTACCTGGTCTCGGCCGAGGTCACGCGGGACGGCGAAGTGGTGCGCGGCAAGGGAGTCATGCGCATCCCGGAGTCGTGCTACATCGACGACACCGGCCACCTGAACTCCGTCGAGGTCGGCATCTGCTACAACCAGCTGCTGTACCAAGTGATCGCGGCCTCGGTCCGCGACGGGCTGCTGCCTGAGCTCGCCGGCTGGACGCTGGACGACTTCTGGCGCAGGCAGCTGCCGGACGTCCTGATCGCCCGCTTCTCCTGCGACTTCCGGCGCCCGATCGACCCGCGCTCGTTCTGCTTCGAGCTCACGGTCGACCGCGCGACGCGGCGCACGTTGCGTCCTGGCGCCGATCCGCTGGTGTCGCTGGAGACGACCTTCCGCTGCTGGGACGACCACGGCGGTGCCTGCTCAGGTGCCGTGCGGGTCGCGATCGTGGGGAGCTGAGCCATGTCCACCGAACGCCTTCACCACGCCGAATTGCGCACGGTCGCGCGCATTCCCGGCTACCACGCCGAACGCACGCCCGACGTTCCCGCCATCACTTGTGCCGGACGTACGTTGACCTACGCCGAACTGGACGCGTTGAGCAACCGCATCGGGCACGCCCTGGTCGCGGACGGCATCGGCCGGGGCGACCGGATCGCCTACCTCGGTCTGGAGTCGGTGGACTACTACGCGACCTACTTCGCCTGCGCGAAGATCGGCGCGGTGCTGGTGCCGATCAACTTCCGGCTCACCGGGCCGGAGGTCGCGCACATCCTGCGCGACTCGGGCAGCGCGCTGCTCGTCGTGGACGACGACCTGCGGCCGGTGACCGCCGGGCCGCGGATGCGCGGAACCAGCGGGTTCACGGAGTGGACGCGGCCGCAGCCCGCGACCGAGCTGCCGGAGGTGACCGGGCCCGAGGACGCCGTGGTGCAGCTGTACACCAGCGGCACCACCGGGTTGCCCAAGGGAGTCGTGCTGGCTCAGCGCAGCTTCTTCGCGATCCGCGACTCGCTCGCCGCGGCAGGCCTCGACTGGATCGACTGGCGTGCGGGCGATCGCAGCCTGATCGGCATTCCCGGCTTCCACGTGGGCGGCATCTGGTGGGCCACGCAGGGGTTCTCGGCCGGCATCACCAACGTCGCGATGCCTCGGTTCGACAGCGCGGGCGCACTGCGACTGATCAGCGAAGGCGTCACGACCGCGTGCGTGGTGCCGTCGATGCTGCGGCTGCTGCTCGCCGAGCCGGGAGCGGACAAGGAGGCGTTCGCGTCCCTGCGCAAGATCGTCTACGGCGGCTCCCCGATCGCGGAAGCACTGCTGCAGGAGGCACTTCCGGTGTTCGACTGCGACTTCGCGCAGATCTACGGCCTGACCGAGACCGGCAACACGGCCATCTGCCTGCCGCCCGCCGACCACGTCGCCGGCAGTCCGCGGTTGCGCGCGGCGGGAAGGCCCTACCCCGGGGTCGAGGTCAAGATCATCGGGGACGGCGGCAGGCCGTTGCCACCCGGCGAGGTCGGTGAGGTGTGCCTGCGCACGCCCGCTCACATGATCGGGTACTGGGGTACGGCGGAGGCGACCGCGGCCACGCTCGTCGACGGGTGGATCCACACCGGTGACGCGGGCAGCCTCGACGAGGACGGCTACGTCTTCATCAGCGACCGGCTCAAGGACATGATCATCGTCGGAGGGGAGAACATCTACCCGGCCGAGATCGAGAACGTGCTGGCGAAGCATCCCGCCGTCGCCGACGTCGCGGTGATCGGTGTCCCGGACGACAGGTTCGGCGAGGCGGTGCACGCGTTCGTGGCCGTGCGGCCGGACGAGGAGGTGCGCCCGCGCGAGCTGTTCGTGTTCAGCCGGGAACGGCTGGCGAGCTTCAAGATCCCGTCGAGGTTCGAGTTCGTCGACCGCGTGCCCCGCAACCCGAGCGGCAAGATCCTGCGCCGCGAGCTGCGCGAGAAGTTCTGGTCCGGCCGCGACCGCCAGGTCAACTGACTTCCCCCGGAGGAACCCCGATGCTCACGCTCGACGGCGTGCGGACCCAGCTCGCCGAACGCCTCTACCTGGAACCCGCCGAACTCACCGACGACACCGACCTGCTAGCGGAGGGACTCGACTCCGTGACCATCGTCGATCTGCTGGAGGAATGGCGTGGCAACGGCGCCGAGGTCAGCTTCGCCGATCTCGCCGAACGGCCGACGCTGCGCGCGTGGTGGGACCTGCTCGCCAGAACAGGCGCCGACGATGCCTGACACAGCGCTCACCGCCGCGCAGTACGGCATCTGGGCCGGCCAGCAGCTCGATCCCCGCTCCCCCGCCTACAACACGGCCGAGTACGCCGACATCGACGGGCCGCTGGACGTCGGCGCGCTGGTGCGGGCGATCCGGCACGCGGTGGCGGAGACCGAGGCGTTGTCGATGCGGTTCGCCGAGCGCGAGGACGGACCCCGGCAGGTCGCCGATCCGCCGGTGTGGGACGTGCGGATCGTGGACGTCAGCGGTGAACCGGATCCCCTGGCCGCCGCGGAATCGTGGATGGCACAGGACGTCGCCACCCCGGTCGACCTCGCCTGCGACGTGTTGTTCGCGCACGCGATCTTCCGGCTCTCCCCCGACCGCCACCTGTGGTACCACCGGGTGCACCACATCCTGCTCGACGGCTACGGCCTGTCCCTGGTGGCACGCCGGGTCGCCGACGTCTACACGGCGTTGGTGCGCGGCAGCGAAGCCGGCGCGCACGGGTTCGGCACGCTGAGATCGGTGCTGGAGGCCGAGGCCGCCTACCTCGCCTCGCCGGAACACGCGCGCGACGCCGAGTTCTGGGCGTCCTACCACGAGGACCGGCCCGCACCCGCCACCCTGGCCGGACGTTCGGCGACGCTGCCCCGCCACGTCGTCCGCGCCTGGGCCGACTGCGCAGCAGTGGACGAACTGCGCTCGGTGGCCCGCGAGGCGGGCGGAACGTGGACCGACGTGCTGATCGCCGGGCTCTCCGCGTACGTGCACCGGATGACGGGCGCCGAGCAGGTCTCGCTCGCGGTCCCGGTCATGCTGCGCACCGGTTCGGTGGCGTTGCGCGTGCCGTGCATGGTGCTCAACGTCGTCCAGCTCTACACCGACTTCAGCGACCGGCCCGCGCTCACCGGCCTGACCGGGCAGGTGGCCCGGCACCTGCGCCGCAGCCGGCGGCACCACCGCTACCGGTACGAACAGCTGCGCCGCGATCTCGGCCTGCTCAACAGCGAACGGAAGCTGTTCGGACCGTCCGCGAACATCATGCCGTTCGACTACGGCCTGAAGTTCGACGCGGCATCCGCCGTGATGCGCAACGTGTCCGCCGGCCTCGTGGAAGACCTGGCGTTCAACGTCTACCACCGCGCCGACGGCACCGGTCTCGCCATCGCGCTGGACGGCAACCCGAACCTCTACACCGCCGCCGAGCTGGCCACCCACGCCGAACGGCTGCACGTGTTCCTGCGCCGGCTGCTGGCCGAACCCGCCACCCCGGTGGCCGAGGCGGACCTGCTCCTCGACCGCGAACGGGTTCTCGGGTCCGAGGTGGTCCGCGACTGGCCGGACGGCACCATCACCGACCTGCTCGCGGACCGGGTGGCCGCCACCCCGGAACGCACGGCGCTCGTCGCGACCGACGAGGACGGCAAGCAGGTGCAGCTGACGTTCGCCGAGTTGGACGAGCGGGTGGGTCGCCTGGCACACCGTCTGCGCGAAGCGGGAGCACGGCGGGGCACGACGGTCATGCACCTGATGCCCCGCACGGCCGACGCGATCATCGCGGTGTTCGCCGTGCTGCGGACCGGCGCGGCGTACGTGCCCGCTGATCCCGACCACCCGCCGCGCAGGCTCGCGTTCCTCCTCGACGACGCGCGGCCGCAGCTCGTCGTCACCAGCCGCGACCTGGCGTCCCGGTTGCCCGGCGGCACCTCTGTGATCACGGTCGACACAGCGGGTACCACAGCGGGTGCGACGGTCGCAGTCACGCCGGACGAGCCGTTGTGCCTCATCTACACCTCGGGGTCCACCGGCGAGCCCAAGGCCGCCGTGATCACCCACCGCGCCATGGTGAACCTCTATCACCACCACCGCACCGAGATGATCGAGCCCGCCGAACGCGAGCACGGCGTGATCCGGGCCGCGCTCACGGCGTCGCTGTCGTTCGACACCTCCTGGGAAGGCCTGCTGTGGCTGTTGGCTGGCCACGAGCTGCACCTCGTGCCCGACGACGTGCGCCGCGACCCCGCCGAGCTGCTGCGCTACATCGACGCGGAACGCGTGGGGTTCCTCGACATCACGCCGACCTACGCCGAGGAGCTGCTGACCGCCGGACTGCTCGCGCCGGGGCAGCACCGTCCCGCCGTCATCGCCCTGGGCGGTGAGGCGACCGGCCAGGCGTTGTGGTCGGCGCTGCGCGAGGCCGAGGGCATCACCGCCTACAACCTCTACGGCCCAACGGAATGCACGGTCGACACGGTGTGGGTGCGGCTGGCCGACAGCCCGACGCCGGTCATCGGCCGCCCGGTGGCCAACACCCGTTGCCACGTGCTGGACCGCGAGCTCCGGCCGGTCCCGCCCGGAGTCGCCGGAGAGCTGTGTCTCGGCGGCACACCGCTCGCGCTCGGCTACCACCGGCGGCCCGAGCTGACCGCGCGGAAGTTCGTCCGCGGGCCGTCCGGCGAGCGGCTCTACCGCACCGGCGACCTCGCCCGGTGGCGACCGGACGGCCTGCTGGAGTACCTGGGGCGCAACGACGACCAGGTCAAGATCCGCGGCTTCCGGATCGAGCCGGGTGAGGTGGAGGCCGCGCTCGCCACCCATCCGGACGTCGCGCAGGTCGCCGTGGTACCGCGCGGCGACCGGCTGGTGGCCTACGTCGTTCCGAACTCAGGCGCTCCCGAACCGCCTGCCCTGCGCGCGCACGCGGCGACCCTGCTGCCGGATCACCTGGTGCCGCCCGTCTACGTCGTGCTCGACCGGCTTCCCCGCACGGTCAACGGCAAGCTGGACCGGGCGGCGCTGCCGGAACCGGCCGTCACGACCAGCAGGCGGCAGCCTTCCGGTGACCGGGAACGGGCGCTGTGCGCGTTGTTCGCCGAGACCCTGGACGTGCCCGAGATCGGTGCCGACGACGACTTCTTCGCGCTGGGCGGGCATTCGCTGCTCGTCGCGAAGCTGCTGAGCCGGGTGCGGGCGGAGTTCGGCGTCCGGCTCGGTCTCCGCGACGTGTTCGAGGCCTCGACCGCCGCCGCGCTCGCCCTCAGGCTGGCCGCCGTCGCACCCCTCGGCACAGCACCTCTGTCCGATGTAGACCTTCAGGCCGAGGTCGTGCTCGACGAGGCGATCACGGCGTCCGGGCTGCCACCATTCACCGGCCGGGTCGACGACGTGCTGCTCACCGGCGCGACCGGGTTCCTCGGCGCGTTCCTGCTGCGGGAACTGCTCGACCGCACGTCCGCGCGAGTGCACTGCCTGGTGCGCGGGCAGGACGCACCGGCTCGGCTGCGGACGTCGTTGCGGCGCTTCGGGTTGTCCGACGACGGCCTGCATCGCGTCGTCGCGGTGGCCGGAGATCTGGCACAGCCGTCGTTCGGGTTGAGCGAGGACGGCTTCCGGCGGCTCGCGACCGAGGTCGACGTGGTGCTGCACAACGGCGCCAGGGTGAACCACCTCGACCCGTACCGGCGGCTGCGGGCGGCGAACGTGACGGGCACGGCGGAGGTGTTGCGGCTCGCGACCACCCATCGGCTCAAGGCCGTGCACTTCGTGTCCACTTGCGACACCGCGGTCGCGACCGACGGCAACCCGCCGACCGTGCGCGAGACGCGGCGGGCCAGGCCTGAGTCGTTGCTGCCCAACGGTTACGTCGCGAGCAAGTGGGTCGCGGAAGGCCTGGTGCTGCTGGCCGGCGAACGCGGCGTGCCGGTCGCGGTGCACCGGCCGAGCCGCATCGGCGGCCACAGCGGGACAGGCGCCGCGAGCACCGACGACGCGCTGTGGAACCTCGTGCGCGGCATGCTCGTCATCGGCGCGGCACCGGATCGTGCCGGTCACGCCGACGTCGTCCCGGCGGACCGAGTCGCCGCTGCCGTGGTGCACCTGCTCGTCCACGGCGGGACCGGCGCGACCTACCACCTGACCAGCCCGCGGCCGCTCGCCGTCGACGACGTGGTCGACCGGCTCCGCGACCGCGGCTACCGCCTCACCAGGCTGCCCTCGACCGAGTGGCGCGACCTGCTGACCGACACCGCCGACGCCGGTGACCACCGCCTCGCCGTGGCCGTGGCGCACGCACCCGCGTTGGGCGGTGCGGAACCGGTCGTCTTCGGCCGAGACGCCCTGACGGACGCGGGCCTCGACGTCCCCGCGGTGGACGGTCCGATGCTCGACCGCTACCTCGACCACTTCATCGCCACCGGTTTCTTCCCCGTACCGCAACGAGGGCAGCCATGACCACGACCATCGAACATGTCAGCTTGAGGGCCTGGTTCGGCCTGGCGGCGATCCTGGCCGCCACCTTCATGGGCCAGGTCGACGGCTTCATCGTCACCGTCGCCGCACCGTCGGTCCAGCGCGACCTCCCGGCGTCGTTCGGCCAGATCCAGCTCGTCGGCGCGGCCTACGTGCTCGCGTGCGCGGCCGGGCTGGTCACCGGCGGCAGGCTCGGCGACCGCTGGGGCCGCCGCAGGACGTTCCTGGCGGGCGTCGCGGTGTTCACCGTCGCCTCGCTGCTGTGCGGTCTGGCACCGAGCCCCGAGGCGCTCATCGTCGCGCGGTGCGTGCAGGGCCTGGCCGCGGCGGTGCTGGTACCGCAGGAACTGGCCCTGATCCACGCCATGTTCCCGGGACGGACCCAGCGCGCCCGCGCGATCGGCTGGTACGGCGTGGTCCTGGGGCTCGGGGTCGTCGCCGGGCTCGGCGGCGGAGGTCTGCTCGTGCACTGGAACCCGGCGGACCTGGGCTGGCGCGCGGTGTTCCTGGTCAACGTGCCGATCGGTCTGCTCATCCTGCTGCTCGGCCGGGCCGCCGTCGACGAGAGCAGGTCGGGCGAACGGCCCGGCGTCGATCTCGCCGGTGCGGCGCTGACCGCGACCGCGTTGCCCTCGCTGCTGGTACCGCTCGTGCTCGGCACCGAGCCGGGCGCCTCCGGTCTGCTGTGGACACTGCCGTTCGTCGCGCTGGCCGCGGGTGTCGTTCTGGTGCGGCAGCAGCGGAAGCTCGCCGCGTCGGGCGGTGCGCCGCTGTTCCCGCCGCGGGTGCTCGCGACGCCCGGCCTGCTGACGCGTCTCGCCGCCATCACGACGTTCTTCGCGGGCAACTCGGGCCTGTTCCTCGTGTTCACCTACTACGTGCAGACCGGCCTGGGCCGAGACCCGTTGACCGCCGGTCTGATGTTCGTGCCGCTGGGTGCCGCTTTCGCGCTCGGATCCGCCTGGAGCGCCCGCCTGTCCGCGCGCTTCGGGGACCGGCTGCCCGTGCTCGGCTGCTGCCTGCTCGCGCTGGCGTTGCTCGGCCATCTCGCGGCCGTGCGCGCACCGGTCGACGCCCAGGACTTCCTGCTCGCCGTGGCGATCGGTGCCGTCGGGCTGGCCCAGGGCGTCGTCGTGGCACCGGTCGTCACCGGGATCTTCGCGCGGGTCTGCCCGGACGACGCCGGGGCGACCTCCGGGATCGCGTCGACCGTCACGCAGCTGGCCCTGGCGACCGGCTACTCCGTCGTCGGCGTCGGTTACCGGATGCTGCTGGGCGCCGCACCCGGTGCGACGGCAGTGCCGTTGAACGACCACGTACACGCGTATTCGGTGAGCATCGTCGTGCTGACTGCGCTGGCGCTGGCGACCGGCGTGCTGTGCGCCCGCAACCGTCCGTTGTGAACTTTCAGACGACTTCGAGGCCTTCTCGCCCCTGGCCGCCGATCAGATCCTCCCGCGCCCTGGCGACACGCGACCGGACCGTCCCGATCGGACAGCCCGCGACCTCGGCGGCCTCGGCGTAGGACAGGCCGAGCACCTGGGTGAGCAGCAGGGCCTCACGGCGCTCCGGCGCGAGGCCTGCGAGCATGACGTTGAGCTCGACGACGTCCTCGAACCCGGCCGACCGGGTGTGCTTCGCGTACCGGTCCGCGTCCGAGGCCAGCAGGTAGTCCGCGGACCAGGCGATCGACGGCCGGGCGACGGCGGCCCGGATGTGGTCGACGACCGTGCGGCGGGCGATCGAGAGCAGCCACGTGCGTGCCGACGAGCGGCCCTCGAAGCCGGGCAGGCTGCGCAACGCGCGCAGGTAGACCTCCTGGGTGAGGTCGTCCGCGACACCGATCCCGCCGAGGTGGGCGACCAGCCGCCAGACGTCGCGCTGCGTCGAGCGGACGAACCGCTCCAGCGCATCACGATCACCAGCACCGGCAGCCAGCGCGAGCGCTGTCACCGCCTCGTCGTCACCCCTCGAAGTCGACACGATCGGGGAGCGTACCCAGCCACAAGATTGCTGGGAACCAGGAGGGACGACTATCCGACAATATCGGCGTGGAGTGCTACATCTGTCGCGAAGCCCTGTCCGCGAGGCTCGACGGGGAAGCCGAAGGCGTGCCCGCCGACCAGGTCGACGCGCACCTCGAAAGCTGCGCGTCCTGCCGGAAGTGGCACGACAACGCCGCCGCGCTCACCCGCACCCTCCGCGTGAGGCCCGCCACGCCGGTCCCCGACCTGGCCGCGTCGATCCTCGGCTCGGCTCCCCCGATCACCCCGCCCGCGCCCGGCGGCCTGCTGCCCCGCGGCCTGCTGGCCGGCGTCGCGGTCGCCCAGCTCACCCTCGGCGTGGCCCAGGTGCTCGGCGTCGGCACGTCCCCGCACGGCGGTCACACCGCCGGTGTCGACAGCAGCCACCTGTTCAACGAGAGCACGGCGTGGAACCTCGCCCTTGGCCTCGGCCTGCTCTGGACCGCGCTGCGCCCGGCCGCCACCTCCGGCACGCTGCCCGTCACCGCCGCGTTCGTCGCCGTGCTCATCCCCTACTCGGCCGGCGACCTGCTCAGCGGCACGGCGACCGCGAGCCGCGTCCTGTCCCACTCCTTGCTGCTCATCGGCCTGGTGCTGCTCGTCTTCGTGCACTTCACCCAGCCACGTCCCGGCGGCCGGACGCCACTCGCACACGGCGGCACCGAGTCCGTCACCACCTCGGACTCGCCGCGCGAGGCTCGGCAGGTCCGGACGCGGCGCCGGATCCGCCTGCGTCCGGTGAGCAGGCGGCACGCCGCCTGAGACCACGACCGCCGGCCCTGGCGTGGCGGCGCCAGGGCCGGGCTTTCAGCCGACGGCGCAAGCGCTTCCGTTGAGGGTGAAGGAAACCGGCGCCGGGTTCGAGCCGGTGTAGGTGCCGTTGAACCCGATGCTCGTCGAGGCGTTCGGTGCCAGCGTGCCGTTCCAGGCCAGGTTGGTCGCGGTGACGTTGGTGCCGGACTGGGTGATCGTGGCACCCCAGCCGGGCGGTGTGACCTGCTGGCCGTTGGCGTAGCCGAACGCGAGCGTCCAGCCGTTGATCGCGCCGGTGCCGGTGTTGGTCACGGAGATGCTCGCCGTGAAACCGCTGCCGCCGCCCCAGTTCGGGGCCGAGTAGCCGACCTTGCAGGTGCCGGTGCCGCTACCGGCGCTCGTCGTCGCGGACACGATCGCGGAGTTCGCCGAGACGTTGCCGGCCGCGTCCCTGGCCCGCACCTGGTACCGGTAGGTGGTCGACGGGGTCAGGCCGGTGTCGGCGTAGGTGGTGCTCGCCGTCGAGCCGGCCAGGGCGAACGAGCCGCTGCCGAGAGCGCGGTAGACATCGTACCCGGTGACGCCGACGTTGTCCGTGGACGCCGCCCAGGTCAGGGTGAGACCGGTGGACGTCACGGCGGAGGCGGCCGGAGTGCCCGGTGTGGACGGTGGCCGGGTGTCGGCGGGGCCGCCACCGCCGAAGATCGTGGCTTCCTTCGACGTCTGCCGGACTCCGTTGGCACCGTTGAGGAAACGCTCGCCCCACGGGGTGAGGCTCGCCGGGTTGAAGGAGTTCGTCATGTCGAGGTACGCGACGTCGCTGCTGTTGCCGCTCCACGACCAGCCGAGGTAGCCGAGGCCTCGGGCCTGGGCCTGCGCCATGATCGTGTCCTCGTCCGGGTCACCGTCGCTGTGCATGTTCCCGAACTCGCCCACCACGAGC
>Ga0070710_10000343_pt1 | contig 22102 bp, 21 predicted proteins | sample LARL52metaG_FD_65454 | JGI IMG/M metagenome (GOLD analysis project Ga0070710, IMG submission 65454) | Corn, switchgrass and miscanthus rhizosphere microbial communities from Kellogg Biological Station, Michigan, USA - LAR L5-2 metaG | ecosystem: Host-associated > Plants > Roots > Rhizosphere ...
GCTCGATCGACCATCGAAGTTACCCGCCTGCCGAAGGATGCATCGGTCGAGGTAGAGGCGATCGCACTCCGGCTGAAATAGTAAAGACACGAACTTCCGTCCGAATTATCGATCTCGGCCTCAAATCGTGGATCCGGCCGATTGCCGATTTCGGCCAGTGGGTGATGGTGATATGCCTCTTGATGATATGCCTGCTCACCTTCAGAATAGGAATAGCCAGACGCATTTGGGTACGCCTTCGAACGCGCGTTATAGTCCAGTCCTCCGAGGAATGCTCGCGCCTGAAGGGCCAGCCGCTACCATCAAAGTACGAATGGTAGGTATTAAACCGACACGAGATCTCCGGTTTCCGCTGCGCGCTTGACCGCGTCGATCACTCTGAGGGTTTTCAGCCCTTCGCGCCCGCTCACCACAGGCTCGGCCGTACCGCGAATTACCCCGCAGAAATTTGTGATCTGCAGGCTGAGCGGGTCTTCTTTCTCGTATCTCAGCCGCTCGCGCTCAATCGGCGCCCACCAGCTGGCCTTGCTTGGGTGATGCCATAGATCGAGTTGCGGAATAGCCAGCGATGCCCTCGTGCCGCCGATCTGGTAACACGTCTCCTGCGTATGACTGTACGCTGGGTTCTCACCAGCAGTGAATTCCCAGCTCCAAGGCGACTGGATGGTATCGGAGAGATTGACCGTTCCCAGCGCGCCGGAGGCGAAGTGCAGGATCATCACCGCCGTCTCTTCAACCGCATTTCCACGCAGTCGATTGGATTGGGCAGCTTGTACCGCCACGATATCCCCGCACAAGTACCGCAGCAGGTCGACATCGTGGATGAGATTCAGGAAAACAGGCCCCGCCCCTTTTTCGCGACGCCAAGCCACATTGAAATAATCGTCCGGCTTGATCAGCCAGAACATGCCGTGCACCGACACGATCTCGCCGAGCCGACCGCTGTCGATCTCCGCCTTGGCGCGTTGGATCATCGGATTGTGGCGGCGATGATGGCCGGTGAGGAGCGGCACGCCTGCCCGCTCGGAGGCTTCGACCAGGGCCTGTGCAGCTAGGACGTCATCCGCTAACGGCTTCTCGATGAGCGCTGGGATGCCCGCAGCGATACAATCCATGCCGTTTGCCACGTGCATCTGATTGGGAGTGGCGACAACCACCCCGTCCGGCCGATCTTCGGAGAGCAAGTCCTGAAGGGACGGAAACCAGTCCACCTGCAGCGAAACCGCCAACTCTCGTGCCGCCGGCGTCGGATCGACGATCGACGACAGTACCGGCTCGGGCCGCGCGAGAATGTGTTCGATGTGCCGCTTGCCGATGAGACCCGCTCCCATGACCGCCAGGCGGACCGGTGCACTCATCCGATGCTATCCCTTCTTCTCATCAAGCAGCCTGGCCACACGACGGAGGCCGAGCAGATAACCCTGAGTGCCGAAGCCTGCGATGACCCCGTCAGCTCGCTTGGAGGCAAACGAGTGGTGGCGGAATTCCTCGCGTTTGTGCACGTTGGAAATATGCACCTCGATCACTGTCCCCTCGAACGTGTTCAGAGCATCGAGGATGGCGACCGAAGTATGGGTGAAAGCCGCAGGGTTCATCACGATACCGGCAGCCATCTCGCGCGCCTCATGGATCCAATCGATAATCTCGTATTCTCTGTTGGATTGATGAAAGCGAATCTGCAAGCCGAGCTCCTGGGCTAGCGCTCGACAATCCCGCTCCACATCCGCAAGCGTCTCGTGGCCATAGATGTGGGGCTGGCGCTTGCCGAGCAAATTGAGATTGGGTCCGTTGAGAACGTAGACAAGACGACTCATAGAAGAACTCCGTTCAGTGATGGGCAAGGATCTCGCCAAGAAATTGGCTGGTGCGGGCGTGCTGTGGATTGCGGAAGAAAGCGTCGGGCACGCCTTCTTCGATGATCCGCCCTTCGGCCATGAAGATGATACGATCGGCAACCTGGCGGGCAAAGCCCATTTCATGTGTCACGCAAATCATGGTCATGCCGTCATTGGCGAGGCCGATCATCGTATCGAGCACTTCCTTGACCATCTCCGGATCGAGAGCCGAGGTCGGCTCATCAAACAGCATCACCTTGGGCTGCATGCAGAGCGCGCGCGCGATCGCGACGCGCTGTTGCTGGCCGCCCGAAAGTTGAGCCGGATACTTCTCGGCTTGATCGCCGATGCGCACCCGCTCGAGATATTTTCGCGCGGTCGCCTCCGCCTCGGTCTTGCCGATGCGGCGCGCGCGAATAGGCGCGAGCATGCAGTTCTGCAAGACCGTCATATGCGGAAAAAGGTTGAAGCTCTGAAAGACCATGCCGACGTCCTGACGGACGACGTCGATAGCCTTGACGCTGTCGTCCAGCCTATGACCGTTCACCACGATACTGCCCTGCTGGATCGCCTCCAGGCGGTTGATACAGCGGATCAGCGTCGACTTGCCCGAACCGGACGGACCGCAGAGCACGATCTTTTCACCTCTACGCACGGTGAGATCGACGTTGCGGAGAGCCTGGTACCCGCCGTACCACTTCTGCACGCCCTTCATTTCGATCAGGATCTCGTCCTGCATGCTGGTCTCCGCTGTCGGGCGGCGGCCAACGCGGATCGCGCGTCAGCCGCTCGCAGGGGCTACTGAACTGTGAACGGAACGCTGGGAACCGAGTCGGGGAAGGTCGGCACCGGCACCTTCATCCATTTGGCGTAGAAGCTGGCCAACTTGCCGTTAGACTTGATCTCGTCGATGAACTTGTTGGCCGTCTCGTTCCACTCCTTCTCGCCCAGGCGCGTGCAAGCGCCGTTGAACAAGGCCGAGAAGTGAAGCTTCGGTTCGAACCCGAGCTCCGGCTTCGCAGCGTTCAGACGCTGAGGATAGAACAAATTCGCACCGACGGCCTGGACCTGGCCGGAGAGCAGTGCCTGGATCGTGGCGGCGTCATCGTCGAACCTGCGGATCTCGGTCCCGGACGGGGCGTTGTTGGTGACCTGAGTATCCTGCGTGGAGGACCGCGGAACGCCGATGACATATTTGCCCATATCCGCATTGCTTTTGATCGGTGTTGCCTGGGCAGCGACGAGCGTGATCTCATTGGCAACATACGGCTTGGAATACTGCACCGCCTTTGCGCGCTCCGGCAGCATGGCCATGGTTGCGAACAGAATGTCCACGCGGCCTGTGGTCAGCGCCGGAATGCGATTCGCCACCGCCAGCGGAACGAACTCGGCCTTCACGCCGAGATATTCAGCGAAGGCGCGGCCCATGTCGGCATCGATGCCATCCTGCTTCCCTGAGCTATCGACATAGCCCCAAGGAGGATTATCGCCCTGAATGCCGATGACGACGACGCCCTTCTGCTTCACCACTTCCAGAGTGCCCGCCTGCGATTCGCCTGCGACAGCGATGGTCCCCAGCGTCAGCAGCGCAATGCCGAACTGGCGACGATTGAGTGAAAACAACATGAGTATCTCCTCCTGGTGATGGCTGTGTTTGATTGGGCAGGTGCGCCGTTCCCTACCTTTGGCCGGCCAGGGCGAGCCTGGCCTCCATCCGACTGCCCCACCATGAGAGTGGCCAGCAGAGGATGAAATACATTGCGCCGACCACGCCGAAGACGAGCAACGGCTGGAAGGTCTGGTTCGATACGATTTGACCGGCGCGGGCGAGTTCGATGAAGCCGACGATGGCGGCGAGCGAGGTGCCTTTGATGAGCTGCACGAGATAGCCGATGGTCGCCGGCAGCGAGATGCGAATGGCCTGCGGCAGCACGATGTCGCGCATGCGCGAGGAATAATGCATGCCGAGCGCCATTGCCGCCTCGGTTTGACCGCGAGGTACGGCCTGGATTGCGCCGCGCCAAATCTCGCCGAGAAAGGCCGAAGCGTTGACGGTGAACCCGATCGCGACCGCCGCGAACGCTGACAGCTTCAGTCCGACGAGCGCCAGGCCGTAGTACACCACGAACAGTTGCAGCAGCAGCGGCGCGCCCTGGAAGATTCCGATATAGATCCGGACTATCAATTCCACGGTCTTGCGACCGCAGGTGCGCAATAGTGCGACGATCAGGCCGGCCGAACAGCCACCGACGAAAGCAACCAGCGTCAACAGCACCGTCCATTGCAGGCCGCGCAGCAGGAAGCCGAACTCGGGAAGACCAAAATGCGGTGTCATGATCTCCCTCCTCAGCGCGTCGGATAGGAGAGGAAGCGGTGGGAGATGATCGCGAAGCCCGACATCAGCAGCCATGAGATCGCGAGGTAGAGGAAGGTGACGAAGAAGTACACCTCGAAGCTGCGGAAGGTGTCGCTTTCGATGCGCTGTGCAACCGATGTCAGTTCGTAGGCGGACACAGCCGAACAGATCGACGAGGTCAGCGTCAGCATGATGAACTGCCCCGTGAGTGAGGGGTAAATCGCGCGAAGCGCGGGCTTGAGTACGATGAAGCGGAATACCTGCCCTTTGTGCAGTCCGAGTGCGTAGCCGGCCTCTATTTGTCCCTTGTGAATAGACTGCACGCCGCCGCGGATGATCTCGATGGCGTAGGCGCCACCATTGACACCGAGCGCGATAATGGCGGTGGCGGTCGGATTGAGCTTCAATCCGATGAGCGGCAGGGCGAAGAACAAGAAAAAGATCTGCACCAGGAAAGGCGTATTGCGCACAATCTCGACGAAGCCGATCACGAGAGCTCGCAACAACGCCGCCTTCGAATCGCGTGCCGCGACGCCGGCGACACCGATAATCATTGCGAGCGTCATTCCGGCAAGCGCCAGGCCCAACGTACCCACGCACCCCCACAGCAGCGCGGGCATCGCATGCCAAACCACTGAGAAATCGAGCGTGTAGCCCATCCTGCGTTTCCTCTCGGGCGTTGTGCGTGCCGCTCGCCCATCGGCCGGGTGTCACCCTCCCAGGGATGCAAAAGTGGCGAAGAAGACGTCTGGATCGGGCGAGATACCGGTGAACAGGCGGAATGCTTCGGTGTCCTGGAAGATCGCCATGCCACCACCATCAATGGTGCGGCAGCCGAGAGTGCGCGCCGCGCGCAGCAGCGCGGTTTCCAAAGGGAAGTATACGATTTCCGCGACCCAAGGGTCGGGACGCAGCAGTGCCGGCGGCAGAGGTGTACCGGGGTACTCGTTCATGCCGATCGGCGTCGCGTTGACAATTCCGTCTGCGGCAGACACGGCGGCTGCGACATCGTGGCCAACCTTCAGGCGCCCTTTTTCGAATCGAGAAGACAAACCGGCGACCACGCTCTGCGCCTTGGGCAAGTCGATGTCTACGATGGTCAGATCCTGCACGCCAAGCTCCATGAGCGCGAAACCGACCGCTGCGCCCGCACCGCCCGCGCCGAACTGGACGACGCGGCCGAGCGGGGCACCCTGCATGTTGCGGCGAAAGTTCTCGGCGAAGCCGAACCAGTCCGTGTTATGGCCGGTCATTCGGCCATTCCCGATGACCACGGCGTTCACGGCACCAAGCGCCTCCGCGTCGGACGAAAGCTGGTCCAGCAGCGGAATGATCGCCTGCTTGCACGGATGGGTCACGTTCAACCCATCAAAGCCCATCCGCTTTGCTGCCGTGAGCAATTCCCGCAAGGCTTCGACACCAAGTTTCAACTCTGTCAGGTCAATCTTCTTGTAGATGTATCGAAGGCCGGCCGCGTCAGCGGCCGCTTCGTGCATCGGCGGCGTGCGCGATGCCACGATGCCGCTGCCAATCAGGCCGACGAGAAAGCTGGGTTTCAGATGCATTATCGGTGTCGCCCGTCAGCGCAATGGAACAGTCAGTTCGGCGATGACCTGGGCCGTGCTCGGCCTGACGCCGCGCCACCAGACAAAGGCTTCCGCCGCCTGCTCGACCAGCATGCCGACGCCGTCGGCCAGCTTGGCCACACCTTCGGCGCGGGCCGCTTGCAGAAAGGGAGTCAACCCTTTGCCGTAGGCGAGTTCGTACGCCAGCTCCGCACCGCGGAAGACATTGCTTGGAAGCGGCGGCATTTCACCCCGCAGGCTGGCCGATGTCGCGTTGATCACCACGTCATAGCCCTCGGCAAGATCGGCTAGTTCAGCATAGCCGCTGACAATCAGGGGACCACAGCCGGCAAACTCTTCGGCCAATGCCACCGCTTTCGACAGCGTTCGGTTGACGAGAACCAGCTCGGACGGCTCCTGGCGCAAAAACGGCAGCAGTGCGCCACGCGCCGCTCCTCCAGCGCCGAGCATCAGGACGCGCCGGCCGGCCACTTTGACGCCGAGATTGACGGTGATGTCACGCACCAGGCCGATCCCGTCGAAATTCTCGGCAATGATCCGATCGCCGTCGAACTTCAGGCAGTTTGCGGCGCCCGCTCGTTTGGCGCTCTCTGAAAGCTCGTTTGCGTAGGCGAAGGCATCGAGCTTGAACGGGGCGGTGATGTTGAGCCCCTTGGCGCCCTCTGTCCGGAATTGATCAACCCGCTCACTGAAGCCATTGAGGGGTCCCTCGATCGCTTCATAGACAAGGTCCTGTCCTGTCATTCTGGCGAACGTGCCATGGATGAGGGGTGACTTGCTGAAGCCGATCGGATTGCCAATCACTGCATAACGATCGCTCATTGCTCACTCCTGCACTGCAGCTTCGTGGTACAGCACGCCGTCTCGCACCATCGCGTCGACGGTTTTGGCGGACAATCCCAGCGACGCGGCAATGCGGCGATTGTCCTGGCCGAGCAGTGGCGCCGGAGTACGCACCGTGGTGTCGCAGCTGGAGAAGCGGAAGGGCAGGTTCGGCAACGTCACCTTGCCGAGGACAGGATGCTCCTGCTCGACCAGCATGCCACGTGCGTGGATCTGCGGATCCTTCACGACCTCTTCAATGGTCTGCACGGGAGCGGACGGCACACCTGCGTCCTCGAGCGCGGCAAGACAAGCATCCCGAGACGGCTGCGACAGCGTCCAGCTGCGCACAATTTCCATCGCTTCGGCATAATGGGCGTTCCGCGCGGCAGGCGTGGTGAAGCGTTCATCGGATGACAACCTGCTTCCCCCAATCAGCCTCGCCAATCGTAGCCACGCGTCGTCGACTTGTGCAGCGATGACAAGATTGCCGTCCTTGGCCGGAAAGACCCCGTAAACGGTCGAGTCCGGCTGTCCGCTGCCGGTCTGCTTCGGCAGGTCGGTACCGCCGGAGAGGAAGTAACGCTGAACCGCATAATCGTGCATCGAGACCATGCAGTCGTACAGCGCCAGATCGATATGCTGGCCGGACCCGGACGACGCGCGGCCGACCAGCGCCGCATTGATGGCAGCCACGCCGTGAATGCCGGTATACATGTCGGCCAGTGGCATCCGCAGCAGCGGCGGCGCTTCACCGGGGGAGCCCAGTTGCGCCAGAGCGCCCGACATCGCCTCGGCGATCAGGCCGAAGCCCGGACGGTCGGCATAGGGACCGGTGTGGCCATAGGCGGAGACCGAGCAGTAGATCAGTCTGGGATTCCGCGCCGAGAGCGCCTTGTAGCCAAGCCCGAGGCGCTCGAGTGCGCCAGGGCGGTAGTTCTCGATGAAGACATCGGCTGTCTCTACCAGCTTCATCATCATGTCGAGACCACGCGTGTCGCGCAGGTCGATGCACAATCCCTGCTTCCCCATGTTCTGCTGCAGGAAGTAGCCGGATTGTCCGTCCTTGAAATACCCATGGGCGCGGCCCGCATCGCCTTCCTTCGGACGCTCCACCTTGATCACTTCTGCGCCCATCGCGGCGAGGCAACGACCCATGAACGGGCCTGCCAGGAAATGGCTGTAGTCGATGACGCGAATGCCTTTGAGCGGCAGATCTTGCGCGGTCATGCCGGCTCTCCTGCAGCGTCGGTCTTCGGGCGCATTGGAATCATCAGCCGATGCTCACCCAGCTGCACCACTTCGCCGCGCTGATTGACGAGCTCCGAGGGCAGCACCACGATGCCCCACCCATCACGCCTCGTGGTGCGCATTGAACCGACGCGGAACTTCACGTGCACGGTGTCGCCTAGCTTGATCGGCAACTTGAAATCCCACGTCCAGCCCAGCGACATTCCCGGAAGGAAGCGATAGTCGGCACGGGTCTTCAAACCGTCGGCCAGCGACAGGCCAAATAGCCCGTGCGCGACGCGCGTGCCGAATGGTGTGGTCTTGGCGTATTCCTCGTCGACATGGACCGGCGTAAAATCACCCGTCAGTTCGGCATAGGCATTCACCATCGCTTCGGTGACCGTCACCGAGCGGGTGACGCATTCGTCACCGACCTTGGCATCGTCCCAGTAGCGCTCGTCGGTCATGTCGCGTCTTCCTCTAACTCTGGGCACGGGGATTGATCGCCAGCGCGGCTTCCACGGCCCCTGCACTGGCCTGCAGGATTTCGACGTTGAGCCCGCCCGGCAGCTCGAGCCAGTTCGGCCCGGCGGGCAGTGCCTTCGCGCCCCAGGCGGCGGCACGGGCGAGCACGCCTTCGTAATCGTCGACCATGATGCCGAGATGGGCGAGGCGCCCCTCCGGTCCGATAAAATTCGGATCCTCGATGAATTGCACGCTTCCGAGCACCCACACCTGGCGCGGGCGCCCGCCACGGGCTGGCTGCTCGTCGCGGATACCGAGACCCAGCACCTCACGAAAGAAAGCGACGTGACGATCAACGTCCGGCACGCGGATCGCGACGTGTTCGACATAGGCGCGGGGCAGCGACATCGTCTCAGCTCTTTCCAGGATAATCACCGCGGGCGTATTCGATGCCCTTGATCAGCGCGACGAGGGTGGAGTTCACCGGGGTCGGCACATTTAGCTTGGCGCCCCAACGAACGACGGAGCCGTGGATGTAATCAACCTCGGTCAGATTGCCGGACTGCAAGCTCTGCAACATCGACGTCTTGAACTCGGGCGGCAGCCCAGCAGACGCCATCGTCCAGGCACGTCGCGGGTCGGTAATCGAGATCTTCACGCCGGCGGCCTGCGCGACCGCGATACCCTCTGAGACTGCGGCCAGCGCGCAATCTTCCAGGATCGGTAGCGAATAGAGGCCGCCGTAAGTCAGTCCGGTAATGGCGGTAACCCCGCCGCCGGCGACGTTGATAAAAAGCTTGTCCCACATCGTGCCCAGGATATTGTCGCTGAGCAGCGTGAGGATGCCGGCACGATTAAAAGTCTCGGAAATTCGCTGCGCACGTTCCGTCAAACGGCCATCGAGCTCGCCAATGATCGTCTCCTTGCCGATGACTCCGGAGCGAACATGACCGGGTCCCAGCAGCACGCCACCGACGTAGGTCTTGCCCGCCATGACCCGGTTACGGCCAACCTCCTCCGACAGGATGTCCTCGTGACCAAGACCGTTTTGAAGGGACATCACGACAGTTCGCGGCCCAACGATCGGCGCTGCCGCCCGGATGGCATCCCGCGTGTGGTAGGATTTGACCAGGACGATGACGAGGTCTGCCTCTGCGCCCACCTCGGCCGCGGAGGTGCAAGCCGTGACCTTCACAACGGTCTCGGCGTCACCTTCGAGCATCCGCAAGCCCGTGCCATTGATGGCGTCGACATGAGCCTGGAACGGGTCGATCAGCCAGACCTCGGCCCCGCCGCGCGCCAGCGTTCCGCCGATGGTCGAGCCTAAGGCCCCCGCTCCAATAAAGCAGATCCTCATCCGAACGCTTCTCCCAGCGCCTTTCTCGGCGTTGGACGCGTGGTAGCAGGCTGGTCAACATTACGATATGCTATGATTGCTATATCCATTATTGTGAATCTCAATGAAGCATCCGGATCATGCCGAGACCAACCTGCTGGACCCGCGCCTGCTCAGGCTGTTCGACGCATTGTTCACCACTGGCAGCGTCACCAAAGCGGCCGAGAAGCTCGGTCAAAGTCAGCCGACGATCTCGATCTGGCTGGCACGCCTGCGAAGGGAATTGGACGATCCGCTCTTCATCCGGTCAGCGGACGGGATGCTGCCGACGCCGCGCGCCGAGGCTCTCATCGGCACGGCCAGACAGGCGCTGGAGATGCTGCGTCGTCTCGCGGAGCTTCGCATTGACTTCGATCCGACGACCGCAAAGCGCCGGTTTGCCATCTGCATGACGGATGGAAGCCACGTCACCCTGCTCCCGTCCATTCTCGCTCACGTCCGCCGCGTTGCCCCTGGCGTTCGGATCGAGGCGAAACAGATCGGCCCTGACACCCCGCGAATTCTGCAATCCGGCGAGGCCGATCTGGCGCTCGGCTACATCTCGGATCTCGACGCCGGGCACTTCCAGCAGGCGCTCTTTCCGCAGGATTGGGTCTGCCTGGCGAACGCCAAACACGCGCGAATCCGCGACCGCATGACGGTAAAGGATTTCAGGCGCGAGGCGCACGTCCTCATTCGCTCCGGCACAGGACACCAGTTGCTCGCGGGCGCGCTCCAGGAGCAGCGGATCGTCCTTGACGTTGCGCTCGAGCTACCCGGCTTTTTGGGACTGCCTGCAATCGTCGGGACGACTGACCTGATCGCCACTCTTCCAAGGCACATCGGCGAAACGCTGGCCCACTACTATGGACTGCGCGTGCTCGACTGCCCGCTGGCGATCGTCGGGTTCACGGTGAAGCAATATTGGCACGCCCGTTTCCATCACGATCCCGCCAGCCAATGGTTGCGTGGTGTCTGCGCGGAGCTCTTTCAACAGCAGGAAGTGCGGGGTCTAGATCGTTCCAGTTCGCCAAAGAAACGAAGGCCGCGCGATTTGCCGTCGTAATGGAGCGCCTGCGGAGGGCGGCTTTCGGCCCTCCGACCGAAGCTAAGCGCCCGGTTTGCGCCAAGACCTGCCGTTTCGGGTACCTCGCATTGCAATGCCGGTTAGCGGCGGCCCAGCCACGCCGAACTCACCGAATGGATCGGCGACGACTTCGAGCCAGACGCCGACGAGGCCGAGATGTTCTGCGATAACAGGCCGATCGCTATCCGGTTAAGGTCCGGTCGCCTTGTAAAATCAGGCACCGACTCGCCAACTAGCATGGAAATTGCATAATTTCTGGGCGAAACGGATCGCCTATGAACCTGATAAGTCTCGACATCCGCATGCTCAGGTCACTGATCTCGGTCGTCGAGACCGGCAGCATCACCGAGACGGCGCGCCGGCTTGGCCGCACCCAACCGGCGATTACCCTGCAATTGCAGCGGCTGGAGGAGTTGACCGGCAAACAGCTCTTCCTGCATGGCGGGCGCCGGCTAACGCTAACCGAAGACGGTACCACGGTGTTGACCTACGCCAAATCCATCCTGCGGTTACACGACGAGCTGATCTCGCAGCTCGCATCGCAGGAGATTGAAGGTCAGGTCGTACTCGGTACACCGGATCTCTACGCCGCCTTCATGCTGCCCTCGATCCTGAGCGTATTCCGAAAATCATTTCCACGCGTCCAAGTCGAGCTCAATTGCGCCCTGTCGACGCCGCTGGTGGGCCTCGTCAAGCGCGGCGACGTCGATATCGCCCTCGTCACCCGCATGAACGATTTCACCGGCGGTCAGGTGGTGCGGCGCGAGCAGCTGGTTTGGATGACCGGGGAGCAATCCTCAGCGCATCAGGAACGTCCGATCCCCCTCGCCCTGCTGCCGCCCGGCAACATCTACCGCGACTACGCCATCGACACGCTCGAGCGGGCAAACTTGCGCTGGCGCGTTGCCTGCGTCAGCGAAAGTGTCGGCGGCCTTCAGGCCGCAGCTTTCGCCGGCATGGCCGTAACCGTGCTCGGCCGCAGCGCGCTGGTGCCCGCGATGCGGGAGATCGGACCAAAGGAAGGTCTGCCACCGCTGCCGAAGATCGAGCTCCTGCTCTATAAGTCGAGCGGCGCCACCTCGAAGGCGGCCACCGCGCTGCACGACTACCTCGCGCACTACCTGCGCCTGGACGAAGAATTCAGCGGCCGCGGTATCCCGATCGAGCTGCCCTGATCTCCCCGCTCACGCCTTGGCGTGGGCGCGACCTTGCTCCCGCAGCGCCAGCGGCGGCCAGAAATTTGACCAAGGCTGCGCCTCTTCGAACGCGGCGGCGATGCGGAAAATGGTCGGCTCGTCGAGCCAGTGCGTCACGATTTGCAGGCCGATCGGCAGGCCATCGCGATCGAAGCCGCAGGGCAGGGTCGCCGCCGGAAGCCCTGCGAGATTGATCGGCCAGGTGAACGGCGACCAGCCGAGGTGCGGGTCCACCGCAATGCCGTCGACGCGGTCGACGCCGAGCAGACCGGCTTCAAACGCCGTCACGGCGACGGTCGGCGTCACAAGCGCGTCAACCCGCTCGAACAGTTTCAGGAACGCGTTGCGCGTCTGGCTGCGTCGATACCCCGCCTCGATATAATCGGTACCGCTATAGTGGCGGCCGGTCCTGACGACATCGCGGTAGTCGGCTTCGGAGCCTGAAAGATCAGCCATCGTCCGGCTTGCGACCGCAGCCGCCTGCTCCGTGAAGGCGATCGGCTTCAGTGTGTGCTCCAGGATGCCCGGGTCCAGTCCCGGACTGTCCATGTTAACCTTTGCGCCGCAGGTTTCCAGGATGGCGAGGGCCTTGTTGAATGCTGCGCGCACGTCGGGGCTTACAGCGGCGTAGCCGAGATCGACGCTGGCGCCGATGCGAACGCCGTTCAGCGGGAAGACCTTGGTGTCGAAGCGGCGCGGTGACAGCGGAAGACTCGCGGGATCGCGCAAATCATAGCCTGCGATGATCTCGAGCGCGAGCGCAGCATCCGCGACCGTGCGCGTGATTGGCCCGGTATGTGCGAGCGAAGCCCAGGATGGCGGCGAGAAGCCGGGCGAGCGCGGCACGAGCCCGAAGGTCGGCTTGAGGCCGAACACGCCGCAGAAGGACGAGGGCACGCGGATCGAGCCGACGCCATCGGTGCCGATCGCGATCGGGCCACAGCCGGCGGCAACCGCCGCTGCCGCGCCGCCGCTCGATCCGCCGCTGGTACGATCCAAATTCCAGGGATTTCGCGTAGTGCCGGTGACGCGACTGTCGGCCGTGAGCTTGTAGCCGGCCTCGCACGTCGTCGTCTTGCAGGTGATGATCGCACCCGATGCTTTCAGCGCCGACACCACGGCGGCATCGACGTCGGGCACAAAAGCCTTGTTCAGCGGCGAGCCGCCATAGGCCGGCACGCCCGCAACGAACACTAGGTCCTTGATGGTGACCGGGATGCCGGCGAACGCGCCCGTGGCCTCGCCGCTGCGCATCTCTTTCGTGAGGCGATCGGCGTCCGCCCTCGCCTGCTCGTACATTGGTGTCACGACCGCGTTGCAGGCCGCATCGGTCGCCTCCAGCGCAGCGATGGTTTCGTCGACGACGTCGCGCGGGGTGAACGTCTTGCGCTTGTAGCCGGCGAGGATTTCAGTTGCGGAAAGCGCGCCAAGGCCAGTCAGCGCCGGCAAGGAGGCCGTTCGGCCGGAACCATCAGTCATGATCAATCCCAGCAGTCTATCTGAGCGCGGCCTCGACAGCGCGCTTGGCCATCACAGTGACGAGATGCGCACGGTAGTCGGCTTCGGCGTGAATGTCGGAGGTGAGCCCATCAGTGTCGATCTTGATCGCCGCGATCGCGGAGGGATCGAAATCCTTCGCAAGCGCCGCCTCCATCGGCGGAACGCGGAATACGCCGGGTCCGGCGCCAGTCACAGCGACGCGCACGCCATCGAAGAACTTTGCGACGAACACGCCGACCAGCGCATAACGCGAGGCCGGCGCTTTGAATTTGGCGTAGCCAGCCTTGAGCGGCAGGGGAAAGCGGATCGCCGTGATGATCTCGCTCGCCTCGAGCGCCGTCTCGAACAGGCCGAGAAAGAACTTGTCGGCCAGAATCTCGCGCGCGCTGGTGACGATGGTGGCACCGAGCCCGAGCACGCCGGCCGGATAGTCGGCCGCCGGATCGTTGTTCGCGACCGAGCCGCCGATGGTGCCGCGGCTGCGCACGGCGGGATCGCCGATCATGGAGGCCAGCACGGCAAGTGCAGGGATCCTGGCCTGCAAGAGCTTCGATGCCGCAACCTCCGCATGAGGGCTCATTGCGCCAATCGTGATCGCGGAGCCACCATCGCTGATCCCCTTGAGGCCTGGCAGCTTGGAAAGGTCGATCAGCGCTGCAGGACTGGCCAGCCGCTGTTTCAGCGTCGGGATCAGCGTCATGCCACCAGCGATGAGCTTGCTGTCCTCAACCGAGGTCAAAAGCATTGCGGCGTCGGGAACCTGGCCAGGCTGATGATACGCAAACGGTTTCATTGGTTGTCCTCCCTATTCCGCGGCGACCGGCAGCGAAGCATTTTGAAGCAGGCGCCAGATCCGGTTCGGTGTCGCTGGCATGTCGACATGGGTGAGCCCGAGATGGGACAGCGCGTCGACCACCGCGTTGATGACGGCAGCCGGCGACCCGATGGTGCCGACCTCGCCACAGCCCTTCACGCCCATCGGCGTGTGCGTGCACAGGGTCGAATGGGTCGCGACCTTCATCATCGGCAGATGATCCGCCCGCGGCATGCAGTAATCCATCAGCGAGCCCGACAGGAGCTGGCCGGAGCCATCGTCGTAGACGGCGTTCTCGTAGAGCGCTTGGCCTACGCCCTGAACGATGCCGCCGTGCAACTGCCCCTCGACGATCATCGGATTGATCACGGTGCCGACGTCGTCGACCGCGGTATAGTTGACGAGCGTCACCGTTCCCGTCTCCGGATCGACCTCGACCTCGGCGATATGGCAGCCGCCGGGATAGGTAAAGTTGACGGGGTCGTAATACGCCTGCTCCTCCAACCCCGGCTCCAGCACTTCGAGCGGATAATCGTGTGGAACGTAAGCAGCGCCCGCGATCTCCTCGAACGTCTTCGTGCGATCCGTGCCCGCGACCGAAAATCGTCCGGCCTCGAACTGGATGTCCACTTCGGCGGCCTCTAGCAGATGCGCCGCGATCTTCTTGCCTTTGACGATGACCTTGTCAGCAGCCTTCGACAGCGCCGCGCCGCCGACGACGAGCGAGCGCGAGCCATAGGTGCCCATGCCGAACTGCACGCGGTCGGTATCGCCGAACACGATGTCGACATTCTCGAAAGCCACCCCCAACTTGTCCGAGACGATCTGCGCAAACGTGGTCTCATGACCTTGGCCGTGGTTGTGCGTACCGATCAGCACCGTCACCTGACCGGTCGGATGCACGCGCACCGTAGCGCTCTCATAGAGACCGCCACGCGCGCCCAGCCGGCCGGCGAAACGTGAAGGCGCAAGGCCGCAGGCCTCGACATAGGTTGAGAAGCCGATCCCGCGGAATTTGCCCTTGCGCTGCGAGCTCGTCTTGCGCGCGCCAAAGTTCTTGACGTCGGCCGCGATCAGCGCGCCGTCGAGACATCCCATCGGATCGCCGGAATCGTACTGCACCAGCACCGGCGTTTGATATGGATAGGCCTCCTTCGGGATCATGTTGCGACGGCGGATCTCGACACGGTCGATCCCCATCTCAGCAGCCGCGACATCGACGATGCGCTCCAGCACGAAAGTCGCCTCGGGCCGGCCAGCGCCGCGATAGGCGTCGACCGGCACCGTATTGGTGAACACCACCTTCACGTTGCAGTAGATCGCGGGCATGGTGTAGACGCCGCTGAGCAGGGGACCATAGAGATTGGTCGGGATGTTCGGCCCGAATGTCGAGAGATAGCCGCCCATATTGGCGAGCGTGTTGACGCGGAAGGCGAGGAATTTCCCGGTCTCATCGAGCGCAAGCTCGGCCTCGGTGACATGGTCGCGGCCGTGGCGGTCGGAGACGTAGCCTTCCGAGCGGCTCGCCACCCATTTCACCGGCCGCTTCACGCGTTTGGCGGCCCAGGTGATCACCGCCTCCTCGCCGTAGTGGAACTGCTTGACGCCGAAGCCACCGCCGACATCGGGCGCCACCACGCGCAGCTTGTGCTGGGCGATGTTCAGCACGAGTGCGCCCATCAGGAAACGCACGACGTGCGGGAACTGACTCGTGGTCCACAGCGTGTAACGCTCGCTGCCGGGCTCGTACTCCGCGATCGCCGCGCGCGGCTCCATCGGATTGCCGATCAAGCGGTTGTTGACGAGGCTGAGCTTTGCGACATGCGCGGCCTTTCGGAACGCCGACTCGACCGCGCCCTTGTCGCCGAGCTCCCAGTCACAGCAGACGTTGTTCGGCACGTCGTCGAACAATTGCGGCGCGCCTGGGTGGATCGCATCGAGCACGCCGACGACCGAGGGCAGTACCCCGTAATCGATCTTCAACAGCTCGGCCGCCGAATTGGCCTGCTCAACCGTCTCCGCGACGACGAATGCGACCATGTCGCCGACGAAGCGCACCTTGCCTTGTGCCAGCATCGGAAACGGCGGCTCCTTCATCGGCACGCCCTTGGCATCGGTGATGCCCCAGCCGCAGGGCAGCGAGCCCAGCCCGTCGGCCGCAACGTCCTCGCCGGTCAGGACCGCGATGACACCGGGCGCGGCCAGCGCGGCGCTCTTGTCGATCCCGCGCAGGATAGCATGCCCGTGCGGCGAGCGGACGAACACGCCGGCGGTCATGCCGGGACGCTTGATGTCGGAGACGTAGTTGCCACGGCCGGTGAGGAAGCGGCGGTCTTCCTTCCGCTTCGGTGCCGCCCCGATGCCGATCACATTGCCCATGGTCACTCTCCCTTGGCCGCAGCATGCATGGCGGTCGCACCGGCCATCACGGACACGACGATGTTCTGGTAGCCCGTGCAGCGGCAGATGTTTCCCTCCAGACCATGGCGGACCTCAGCTTCGGTCAGCGACGGCTTGTCCTTGGCGAGCGCCACGGCCGTCATCACCATGCCGGGCGTGCAGAATCCGCATTGCAGACCGTGGTTCTCGTGAAACGCCTCCTGCATCGGATGCAGCCGGTTCGAGCCAGGCTCTCCCTCCAAGCCTTCGATGGTGAGAAGCGTCGCCCCGTCGAGCGCCGGTGCCAACAGCGTGCAGCTCTTCACCGGCAGGCCGTTGAGATGCACGACGCAGGCGCCGCACTGGCTGGTGTCGCAGCCGATATGGGTGCCGGTAAGATCGAGCTGCTCGCGCAGCAGTTCGGCGACGAGCGTTGCCGGTTCGACATCGACTGTGGTCGGCCGGCCGTTGAGTGTGAAGGATATCTGCACGATCAAAACTCCCCTGTGCGCGACGGGTCTTAGGCAAGCGGGCGGGCGCGGTCGGTGGCCCAAGTGGCCAACACGACATCGCCGACATTGAGCGGATCTGCGAAGAAGGTCTTTTCCGGTACGTAGGCGACGAACTCGTGGTCGGGCACGGCGTCGAGCATGACCTTGACGAAGTAGCCCTGATATTCGATCGCGAGCACTCGGCTGGGCAGCGAGGTCGAGCAGCCCACCGGCAGCGTCTGTCCGGGCCGCACCAGGGTGACGTCGTCACGGCGCACCGCGATATCGACCGTATCGCCAACGCAGATCTTCGCCCGCGCCTGGAACGGCACCTCAATGCCATCGGGCGCGGCCTGCGTCATCACGAAGCTCGCGCCGTTCACCTTCTCGACGCGGCCCGACAGTACGTTCTGGCCGCCCATGAACTCGGCGACGTAGCGATCGTGCGGATGGGCGTAGACGTCCCGCGCCGGCCCCGCCTGCTTGATCCTGCCCTGCTCCATCACCACGACGAGATCGGCGAGCGCGATCGCCTCGAGCTGGGTGTGGGTGACGTGGATAAAGGTGATGCCGAGCTGCTGCTGCATGCGGCGGAGCTCCTGGCGCATCTGCACGCGGAGCTGCTCGTCGAGCGCCGAGAGCGGCTCATCCAGCAACAAAACGCGCGGCTCGGTGATCGCGGCGCGCGCCAGCGCGACGCGCTGCTGCTGCCCGCCGGAGAGCTGCGCCGGCAGGCGATCCGCAAAACTCGTCAGCCGCACCTTCTCGATCATCGCGTCCGCTGCGCGCAAGCGGTCAGCCTTCGACATGCCACGGACGCGCAGCGCGAAGGCGATGTTTTCGCGCGCGGTCAGATGCGGAAACAGCGCGTATGCCTGGAACATCATCGCGGTGCGCCGCTGAGCCGGCGCGAGCCCAACGACGTTCTGGCCGTCGATCACGATCTCGCCGGCGGTCGGATCCTCATGGCCTGCGATCATGCGCAAAATTGTGGTCTTGCCGCAACCGGACGGGCCGATGAAGCAGCAATACGCGCCGTCGGCGATCTTCAAGTTGACGCCGTCGACCACATTGGTCACGCCGTCAAAACTCTTGCAGAGGCCTGCCAGTTCAATATCGCCGCGCTCGATCGCCATTCCAAGAACCTCTAGCCTTTCGCCTGACCGCCGCGCTTCTTCTGGATCAGCACGATGGTCCCAAGGCTGACGCCGATGACGATGAACGAGATGATGGTCGTCACCGTGCCGAGGGCGTAGAGTGACGGCGAGGTGACGTTCAGCGTCATGCTCCAGATCTCCAGCGGCAGCGTGTTGAGCGAGCCGGCGGTCTGAAGGCTGCGGGCAAATTCGTCGTAGGAAAGAGTGAAGCCGAACAGGGCTACCGCGACGATGCCCGGCGCCAGGACGGGGACGATCACCAGCCAGATCGTCTGCCAGCGGCTTGCGCCAAGATCGTAGGCCGCTTCGTCCCAGGCACGATTGTAGCGCGACATCACCGCAAACATCACCAGGACACCGAAAGGCAGTGTCCAGGAGAGCTGCGCGCCGAGCGCGGAGGTGTACCAGCTGGCGTTGAGGCCGAGCGCCTGGAACAGCAGACCCGTACCCAGGCCAAGCACGAGGCCGGGCGCGACCAGGCTGCCAATCATCATGTAGAAAACCACGGCATCGCCAGTAAAGCGCCGGCGGAAACCAAGCCCGGCGAGGAACGAGATCACAACGGTGATGATGGTGACGATGACCGCGAGCTTGATCGAGCGGTCGAACGAGCCCTTGACGTCACCGGTTCGCACCTGCGTGAACAGGTCTACGAACCAGTGCAGCGAATGCCCCTTCATTGGAAACACGAGGCCGCCGCGGATGTCCTGGAACGACAGAATGTAGATGCAGATCATCGGGCCATAGAGCGCGAGCACGTAAAGCGCAAATAGCGACGACAGAGCGTAGAAGGTCCACGGACGCCCGCCGCGGCTCGGCGCGATCGCCTTGTTCGTCGCGGGGACGACAGCTCGTTGCATGTCGGCGATCATCGCGCTCATCGCGCGATCTCCTGGCGGATGTCGACGGTTCGCAGGATCAGCGAAACGATTGCGATCAACACCAGCGTCAGCAGCACGGCGCTGGCCGCTGCGGTCGGGTATTGCAGCACACCGACGTCCTCATAGAACGCGCTCACCACCGAGGCCGAGCCGCCGCCGGACATCACCTTGACTACGAAGAAGTCGCCCATCACGATCGAGACCACGAAGATGGTGCCGAGCGCGATGCCGCTCTTGGACATCGGCACCACGATCAGGCGCATTATGTCGAACCGGCTGGCGCCGGCGTCGACCGCGGCCTCGATCAACTTCTTGTCGATCCGTGCCATGGAATTGAATATCGGCACGATCATGAAGATGGTGAGCTGGTGAACATAGGCGATGACGACCGCGAGGTCGGAGAACAGCAGCACTTCCAGCGGCTGGTGGATCGCGCCCGTCGCCAGCAGAGCCTGGTTGATCAGCCCCTCCTTGCCGAGCAGCGGAATCCAAGAAATCATCCGGATGATGTTGGAAGTCCAGAACGGCACGGTGCAGAGCAGGAACAGCCCGATCGCGAGTAGCTGGTTACGGACGTGGAACACCAGGAAATAAGCGACGAAAAAGCCGATGATCAGCGTGAAGATCCAGGTCAGCACCGTGAACTTGACGGTTGCAATATACAGTTTGAGCGTCAGCGCGGAGTGCAGCACCTCGATGTAGTTCGAGAGCGTGAAGCCGGGCGTCAGCCCGCCAAAGCCATCGGTGGCAAAGAAGCTCGCCGCCAGCACGACCAGGATCGGCGCCACGAAGAATGGCACGAGCACCAGTACCAGCGGCGATACGTAGAGCCAGCCGGCGAGATTGGCGCGTGGTGCGATTTGACTTGACTGCATGTCGGCGAACGCCTTCGGTCCTTGCCCCGGCGCGTCGCCGCGCCGGCTCTCGCTTAACGTCAGGTAAAGCAGGATTCACGCCACCTTGAAGTCGTTCCAGCGCTTGTTCATGTAGGCGGCCTCGTCCATCAGCGTATTCCAGCAGGAGATGTTCTTCACGCGGTCGAGGAACGAGCCGCCGTCGCGCTTGGTGCCGGACTTTTCCATCGGCACGCCATAGGGATCGTTGATCACCTCGGGCGCGGGTTGGCCCTCGTACCAGAACGCCCATTCGGCCGGCGTCAGGAACTTCTTCGCGGTCGACGGCACGGGACTGTAATAGCCGTAGCGTGCGACGAAGCCGCCCTGCCAGCCCGAAAGATACCAGTTGAGATATTCGTAAGCTGCTTCGAGCTTCTTGCCGGAGAGGTGTTTCATCAACCCCATTCCGTTGCACCAGCCGCGATAGCCTTCCTTGCCGTTCTTGACGTTGACCGGTGCGTAGACGCAGGGGATCTCCTTCACACGCACGGCGGCGACCGCGGGCGACCACATCGATTGGATGATCACCTCGCCTGCCGCCATGAGCTGCACGGACTGATCGAAGGTGGTCCAAGTTGCGCGGAACTGGCCGTCCTTCTTCAGCTCGATCAGCTTGTTGCAGGTGAAGTCGATTTCCTCCTTCGTCATGTTGCCTTTGTTGCCGTATTTGATCAGGCCTGCGCTCTCGAAGCAGAGCGCCGCATCCATGATGCCGATCGCGGGCACGTCGAGGATCGCGGCCTTGCCCTTGAATTTCGGATCGATCAGGTCCTTCCACTCGGTGACCTCGTGGCCGACGAGATCGGGGCGGTAACCGATGGAGTCGGCGTTGTAGACCTGCGGCAGGAATGTCGCCCACTCCGTCACGCCGTCGTTCAAGTCGGTCGCGTCGGGCTTGGCGATGTACATGGCCTCATAGGGCGAGATGCCCTGGCGCGGGATCTTGTGGCCGTCGATCTCACCCTTGGTGAAGATCGGCAGAATGCTATCGAACTCCTTGATCTTCTTGACCTCGATGCCCTGGATGACGCCGCGCTTGGCCGCGAGCTTGGCCTGCCAGCCCTCGAGATCGGCAATGTCGACGGTATTAGGTTGGCTTATGAAACGGTTGATGGCGGCGGAGGTGTCGAGGTTCTGCATCGTCACCTTGAAGCCGAGATCCTTGGCCGCTTGGTCGCCGATCGCCTTGACCACGGAATAGGAGACGCCGACATGGCGGAGCTCGATGTCCTTGATTTCCTGCGCCCAGATGGTCGGGAAACCGCGGATTGCGTCGGAGCCTGCGGTTGCGCCAGCGACCGCCGCAGCGCCCTTCAACAGCGTGCGCCGGCTCAGCTTTTTCGCTTCCCCCGGCTTCGTTCCGGCCTGGTTGGGACCAGCATTCCCCTTATCGCTGTCAAGCATGGCAACCCTCGTTGGTTACAATGAGCCGCCGCAACGATCTTCAGTGATCCCTGCGGATGTGATCAGTTGCGCGTGAAGCTATTGGCCGGATTTTGCGAAGTAAAATTGGAAGTAAAAATTCGTGACATAAGCGGGACTAATGGCGCGGCGCTCTGCATTTCATTTCAGCACGCAGGTTAGGAAGGCAGCAGGGCGTGTATACTGGCCGCCATGAACCAAATTGACCGGTGCTTGGGCGAATTGTTGGAACCGTCTGACCTTGAGTCCGCCTTGCGCCAATAGCTGCCGAACTCGCCAAGCCAATTTAACCGGACCCACCAGAAACCAGGGAGCGGCGGTCGTGTCATCGTGTTCTGTTTTGAAGAGCTACATACGCGCGAAGACGCGCTTCGCGCTTGTGCCCGGCCATGACGATGACGGATCGGCGCGATACGATGCGCTTCCGGAGCTTGGCAGCGCCACGATGATGACGGTTATTCTGGTTCGAATGCGTCGCACGCAACTTCGGCTGCGGTCGGCAAGAAAACAGACAAGAGAACAGACAAGAGACCAGAGAGCGCATGGAGCCGCCTTCTCGCGGCACGAACTGCCCGAGGGATGCACCGTCATCGGCCCTCTGAATTGCAAG